>Ga0247668_1000076_pt1 | contig 35484 bp, 24 predicted proteins | sample CNK09_metaG_FD_182737 | JGI IMG/M metagenome (GOLD analysis project Ga0247668, IMG submission 182737) | Soil microbial communities from Purdue University Martell Research Forest, Indiana, United States - CNK09 | ecosystem: Environmental > Terrestrial > Soil > Temperate forest > Bulk soil...
TTATGCTTGCGTATAAGCCTCGGACGACGTTTGCTATGTGCGCCGAAACCGCCGACGTTTTGGCGTGTAGGTGCATTTGTGCGATAATTCCTAGTTATCGACGCAGATGCCTCCGGGATAGACGGCTAGTGTGTCAGCGTAAGTTTGACTCCAAGGTATGAAGAGCTACCTACCCCCTCACGATCCTCCTCCGGGGATGCCTCTCCGTAATCCTTACCTTCAGCGCCGCATCTGCGACGTGCGTGCAGACCTCCGTCGTGGAGATACTCCGGTGCCCGAGAGGCGTTGGACGTAGTGCGGCCTTCGCATCAGCGGGGTCGCGGGAAGTCAATGGGGTCGGACCTTCGTTTTTCGCAGCGATGCAAGCGCCTGAACCACCATGACTTATCGCCGCCGGATTGCGCTTGATGGCGGGTTCGATAGTTATTCGACCTAACACCGTCCACCATTTCGAGTCGAATACGTCAACAAACGACCCGTGAGCAGTCGCTTCGCGAAGGATGGTGGCTGCCGCTCAAATGACGATTGCTACCACCAGAATGACGACGTCTGCCTCGACATGCAGACCTGCCGCCTCCGTATCAGGAACGTCCACCGAGAGATCGAGAGCTTTTGCTTCCAGACTAAAGACCTCAGGCCTCGATACCAGCAACGGATGCTTCGACAGTCAAAACGGCTCCCTCGCGAATGACGGGGTCTAAATACGAGAGTACAGCGGTGTCATTCTCGAAGCCTGCGTTTTCAATCTCGAGACATTCGTTTTAACGCTTCCGTCGCCTCCTGGTCGCCGGGGACAAACGACCCCATCGAGGTCGTTTCATTAGCTGGCGGCTTGGCCGGCACGTTTGCCAGCATCGGAAGAGTGTCTGTGCCACATCGGTCATGCTCTATAGCGATCGGCACTCTTGTTCGGTCGGTGCGACAGTCGCAGGCAGCGAGAAATACCCGGGCAGATCAGGATACTGTTCTGACAGAACCGGATACAGTTCTGACAGAACCGGATACAGTTCTGACAGAACCGGATACAGTTCTAACAGAACCGGATACAGTTCTAACAGAACCGGATACAGTTCTAACAGAACCGGATACAGTTCTAACAGAACCGGATACTGTTCTAACAGAACCGGATACTGTTCTGACAGAACCGGATACTGTTCTGACAGATCGAATTTTGTTTCCGCGAGAGCGGCCGCACGCTCCATCAGAAGGAAAATCTGCTCCGCCGGAATGATTTTTCGTTCTGAGAGAACAGTATGCTGTTCTGTTGTTGCCAATTTTGGTTAGTCGTAGGCCCAGCAGAGATGAAGGTGCGGATGATGGATAGCTCATCTCGTGCTGACGATCCCCTTCCTCGGATGCCTCTCCGTAATCCTCACCTTCAGCGCAGCATCCGCCACGTGTGTGTAGATCTCCGTCGTCGAGATGCTGCGGTGGCCGAGGAGGCGTTGGACGTAGCGGATGTCGACGCCCTCCTCCAGGAGGTAGGTGGCTACGGAGTGGCGGAACATGTGGGGTGTGACGCGGTCGCGGACGTCGGAGCGTTCGCCGTGGAGGCGGATCAGGCGGCGGATCATCTGCGGGGAGGCGGCGGCGCCGCGGGAGTTGACCAGGAAGGTCTCGGCGGTCGTGGCGCAGACATCGCGGGCGGTGCGGTAGTCGCTCAGGAGGGACTTGATCTCGTCGGGGACGAAGACGCGGCGCTCGCGGTTGCCTTTGCCGATGATGGTGATCGTGCCGTCCTCAACATCCACCGAGGCGTCACGCAGCGAGGCAAGCTCGCTCACGCGCATGCCGGTGGCGAAGAGAAGCTCCGTGGCGATGTAGGCGGTCAGGTCGGCGAAGGTGAGCGGGCCGTCGTGGCGGAGGAGGCGGCGGAGGTCGGCGCGGGCGATCACCCGAGGGAGGCGTTTGGGCATGCGGATGCGGATGCGCGCGCCGCGGAAAGGGTCTTCGATGCCGCGTCCGTCTTCTTCGAGCCAGTGGAAGAACGAGCGGAGCGTGGCCAGGTGACGCTTGACCGACGCCTCCTTCAACGCGCGTACGTCGAAGAGGTGTCGGACGTAGTTGTGGATCACGGTGCGGTCGCATGACGCAACTGCCGCGCTCCCGCCGAGAAACTCGGAGAAACGGTTGAGATCGAGCTCGTAGGCTCGGGCCGTGTGCGGCGAGAGCTTCCGAATGGATTGACAGTGGCGGATGAATTCGGACGCCGCGCCTCGAAACTCCACGTGCGAGCCACCTCCCAAAATTGACCGGTTTGCGGACGTTATCCGAGGTGGGGCGGTTACGCGACCGGAGTTCTTTAGGTATGGCTGGCGGGGGGCTGGGGTGGTTATCGGTTATCGGTTGCCGGGTCTCGCGGTCTCGCGGTTGCGCGGTCTCGGGGTGTTTGGCTCGAACGGAGCGTCGAAGCCGCCGAACAGCCGCGAGACCGCGCAACCGCGAGACCCCGCAACCCCGACAACCGACAACCAACCGCCAACCACAAAAACCCATCACCCCAGCAACATCTCCAGATCCTCCACCTCCAGCTTCCGCAGCACGCTGTTGTCCTCGGAGATGATCGATTCGGCCAGCTCGCGTTTTCTTGCTTGCAGCTCGAGGATCTTTTCTTCGACCGTGTCGCGGGCGATGAGGCGGTAGGCGACGACCGGCTTCATGCGGCCGATGCGGTGGGCGCGGTCGATGGCCTGGGCTTCCACGGCGGGGTTCCACCAGGGGTCGAGCAGGAAGATGTAGTCGGCGTTGGTCAGGTTGAGGCCGAGGCCGCCGGCTTTGAGACTGATGAGGAAGAGCGGCGGGCCGCCGGCAGGCTGCTGGAACTGTTCGACGAGCGTCTGGCGGTCGCGCGTCTTGCCGTCGAGGTAGAGATAGTTGATGCGCTCCTTGTCCAGCGTGTTGCGCACGATCTGCAGGAACGACGTGAACTGGGAGAAGACCAGGGCGCGGTGGCCGGAGTCGAGAACCTCGCGCAGCTCCTCCATCAGCAGCTCGACTTTCGCGCTCGGCGCGTCGGTGGAGGGGTCGATGAGGTGGGGATCGCAGGCGGCCTGACGCAGACGCAGCAGCGCCTCGAGGATGTGCATGCGGGCCTTGTCGATGCCGCCGGTCTTGATCCGGCCCAGGAGCGCGAGCCGGTAGTGATCGCGCAGCTCCTCGTATTGCGTCTTCTGCTTCCCTTCCAGCTCGCAATAGAGCGTCTGCTCGATCCGCTCCGGAAGCTCGGGGGCGACCTGCTCCTTCGTACGGCGCAGCAGCAGCGGACGCAATCCGCGCGCGAGTGCATCGCGGCGCTCGGGGGGCGTGGTCTTTCCGGCAAAAGTGCGGTTGAAGGCGCGGGCGGGGCCGAGCAGGCCGGGATTGAGAAACTCGAAAAGGCTCCAGAGCTCGCCGAGGTGATTCTCGATCGGCGTGCCGCTCAGCGCCAGGCGGTGGCGTCCGCGCAGGAGACGGCTCGCTTTCGCCACCTGGCTCGAGGCGTTCTTGATGGCCTGGGACTCGTCGAGGATGATGGTCTCGAACTCGGTCTCGGCGAGCCGGGCGATGTCGAGCCGCATCGTGGCGTAGGTGGTCAGGACGAGATCGACGCCGTCGAATTCGTTCTTGGCGCGCTCGCTTCCGTGATGTTCGATCACCCGCAATTGCGGCGCGAAGCGCTTCGCCTCGGCGGACCAATTGAAGAGCAGTGAGCGCGGTGCCACGACCAGCGACGGGGTGGTGTTCCCGCTCGCGCGCAGCCCTTCGAGCAGAGCCAGCGCCTGCACGGTCTTGCCGAGACCCATGTCGTCGGCGAGACAGCCGCCGAGGCCGGTCGTGCGCAGAAACTCCAGCCATCCCAGGCCGGCGCGCTGGTACGGCCGCAGCTCGGTCAGGAGGGTCGGCGGCTCCTGCCGCGGCTCCGGCGACGCGTCCGTGATCCGCTGGCGAAGCTCGATGAACGCATCGTCCATCGTGCGCGGCTTCGACTGGAGCAGAGAATCGATGAGAAGCGCCTGCGAGGTGCGGAAGCGCACGCCATCGCCTTCGCGCTTGCCGAGGTCGAGCACCGGCGCGAGCGACTCCGCCCAGGAGCCTGGGACGATGCCGTACGAACCGTCGGGCAGCCGCAGCAGGGAGCGGTTGGCGTCGGCCAAGGCCAGGAGCTCCGGGAGGCCGATGCGGACGTCGTCGAACGAGGCGTTGACGTTCAGGTCGAACCAGTCGATGCCGCTGGAGATCTCGATGTCGAGGTCGCCGGCGATGCGCACCTTTGCGGCGTCGATCTCGATCGTCCATCCCTCGGCGGTCAAAGTCCGGGCGACGTTTTCGACCTGGGCGAGCCGGACGCGAAAGCCGTCCCAGGTCGAGATCACCCCGAGTGCGCCGAGGCGGCCGCGAAAGCCGGCTTCGACCTCACGGTTGCGGCGAATCAACTTGCGCCCCAGCGTCGCCTGCGATTCCTCCGAGCGGCTGGAGATGCGCCATTCGTCGTACACGAAGAAAAGGTCCCCGGTCAGCTCCGAGGTCCAGGGCTGGCTCTCGAGCGCGAGGATCGGCCGCGGGCGGACGTCGACAAGCGTCCATCCGAGCTCCTCGGGGAGCGCGATGTTGGCGATCGGCGCGCGGAGAAGCGCCTTCCGGAAACGGTCCGCGTCGGCGTGCGGAATCTCGACGGAACGATTGGCGCGTAACGCGCGCAGCCACGATCCGCGCCCTGCGTCGTCGAATCGCGCGGCGCGCCCGCCGGCGATGAGGATGCCGGAAAAGGTCGCTTCAACGTCTTCGAGCGGCAGCGACTCCCCCTCGCGCTCGATCGTGGCCACGACGCGGTACTTGGACGCCGCGGCGTCGTTGACGATGGCCACGTTGAGCGTCCACGGCGGCCCGTCGTCCCAGACGATCATCCGCGGATCTTCCTGCGTCTTATCGATGATGCCGAACTTCCCGGCCCGGGAGAGCCGCTCGATCCACCACGCCGCGGTCGTCGAAGGGATGTTGACCAACCGCTCCACCGTGTGCGCCCACGTGTGCTGATTGAGCAGCGCCAGGCTCTCGCGGTCGAAGGGATCGAGGAGGTGCAGATCATCGAGACGAATCGAGAGCTGTTTCCACTTTCCCCACTCGCCGTTTTTCTTGTGGGAACGGCCGATGATCTGAAAGGTCAGTCTCTGCGATCCCGGAAACGGTTCGATGGCATAGACGATCGTCTCGGGGACGCTGCGCGCCGGGGAGAGGTTGACGGGCGGTGCGGGCCCGATGGCGTCGAGGAAGCTTTGCCACGGCGGGCGTTGGGCGAGGCCTCGAGGAGATGTCAGCCCCTGAGGCTCGTAATCGTAGTAGCCCTCTTCGTCGATGTCGTCGTCGGGATCATAGGGACCCTCGAAGGTGGTTGCCAGGAAGAGATCGCGTTCGGGAAGCATGCGCCGGGCACTGGCGGAACGAATGACGGCCCAGACGTGCTTGCACTCCTGCTCGTTCTCGAGGTACCACGGACAGGTGCATTCCACGTGGAGCTCGTTGCCCTCGATCAGCAGGGTGACGTAATAGAGCTCGCTGCCCTGAACCTGCGCCTCGATCGCTTCGTCGCTGACCTTCTCGATCCGGCGCACGCGGCCCTCCGCGTAGTAGGCGTCGCCGCGCGAAAGGGTCCGTGGCGCGATCAGCCTTCGAAGCGCTTTTTCGGCGAGCACGGCGGCGGAAACGAGGGGGGACCGGTGACGATTCCGCCGGGAGGCACTCCCGAACATATTTACACTGACAGAACCCTGACAAAACCCGAACCCGGCAACCATGTCCGATCGCTATCGTTCATCCATTGGAGGACGCAATGCGATTCATTCTTTTCCTCACACTCATGACCGGCTTCATCATCAGCAGCAACCCCGGCTCGTTCATCACGCGGCATGTAACGGTCACTTCGGACCAGGGAGGCGGCCTCGATCCGGATGGCCTCACCACGACCACCGCCGGTACCGGCGTCACGCCGGACGCGGGGCCGCGCATCGATCCCGAGGGTTAGTCACCGTCGGAGCGCTGGCGTCTCGCCGGCTGGCTCGGCGGCGTCTCGCCGCTGAGGGCTACCAATGAATGTTTGGAGTATGCCAGGGCGGGCGGCGAGACGCCAGCGCTCCGACCGCTACACCGCCTTGAACCTTCCGTACTCCTGCGGGAACGTCACCCCCGCCCGCGCGGCGATGCGGGTCATGGCCACCAGACCCGATTCCAGCGCGCCCTCCATGAAGCCGAACCAGGGCGGCGAGGTGTGCTCGCCGGCGACAGCGATACGGCCGGCGATCAGCTCCGTGTAGGCCTTCTGCTTCGTCGTTACCTCGCCGACGGCGGGAGTGGAGTAGCCCATGCCGATGCGCTTCGGCCAGTTTTCGAACTCCGTCGTGAACGCCTCGTAATGCGGAAGCAGGGCCTTCAGGCGCGGAGCAAAGTACGACGCGCCGCCGCCGGCATCGATGGCATGCTGCGCCGGCCGGCCGCCGGCGAAGACGCTGACGTCGAAGCGGGCCGTGTCCATCTGGTTGTCCGTCCCCTCCCACATCATCCCGAGCTGGTCGGACATCCCGCTCGGCGCCATTCCTTCCTGAATCCAGAAGCGGTGCTCGACGCCGGAGAGGTATTTGACCGCCGGGCCGTGCGCGATGGCGCGGTAGGGGAACGGCCTGCCGTCGATGGTGATCTTCTCCATGACCACGCTCGGCACGGCCACGACCACATAGTCGAACGGTCCATCCTTAGCGCCCCCCTCCATATCGATGAAGATCCGGTCGCCGGTGCGGATGTTGGTGGCCTTTCCCTGATTGAGATCGAGACCAGCGGCCAGGCGGCGGGCCAGCGCCTGATTGCCGGCCGAGCAGCGGAAGACTTCCGTCTCCTCGAAGAATTCGTAGCCGCCTCCTCCCGCGAGCTGCGCCAGCGCGCCGAGCCAGCTCTGCTCATCGGCGGGGGTACAGTTGTCGAGCTCGAACTCGAGCAGGATGGCTTTCCTCGTCAGCGCGCTGACCGTCGGCGGAATGTTCGCCGCCAGCGACTGGGCGTCGAGCTGCGCCGCGCCATCCGCCGTCCATGGCTTCCAGGGATCGCGAACGATCTTCGATTTCTCTCCCCACAGCTTGAAGACGTCATCCATCTCTTTGTGCAGCGTTTCCTGTTCAGCCTCGACAAGATGCCGTCCGTCGATGATGAGCGGCATCTCCAGCCCCGCCGCGGCGTAGTTGTCCTCGGAGGAGATGACGCTCATGGCGAATCCGAAGTGCCGCGCCAGCTCCATCCAGAGCGGATGATTCGTCCCGATCAGCTCCGCTCCCGCCTCGAGGATGCGTCCCGGCACGAGCGTGCTGGTCGACGACACCCGCCCGCCCACCACACCCGGCTCGATGACCGTCACCCCGAATCCCGCCCGCGACGCGAACCACGCCGCACTCAATCCCGCGAATCCCGCGCCGAGGATGGCGACGCGCGGACTTGTGCTCGCAATCCGTTGCGGCGCCCCGACGAGGCCGACCGGCATGGCATCGCGCAGACGCACAAGGTGCTGCTCCGCGCGCTGCCGGCGTTCATCGCCGGAGATGCGTCGGCCGAAACGGCGATGGAGTTTCGCGAAGAGTGAACGGCCCATACGGAGAGATCCTCCTTGTTGCGATAAGGATAACCGCGTGCAGGCTTGCCGTTACGTCGAGAGCTTTTTAACCACAGAGGCACAGAGGACACAGAGAAGGATGAAGGATGAAGGATGAATCAAATGTTTATTTATCCTTCATCCTTCAGAATTTCATCCTTCTCTGTGTCCTCTGTGCCTCTGTGGTTAGAAGCTTTTGGACACCAGCGTCCTCAACTCCGCCGCGTTGAACGCCGGCCGGCGATGTAGCGTCTCGCCGCTGCGGTTACGAGCGAAAGTATGGTGTCTGGCGAGGGCGGAGGCGAGACGCCTCCGGTCCAGCCGGCGAGACGCCAGCGCTCCGGTTTGAGGCTGGTTCTTATTTTGCTGCCCGCATGACTTCCGAGTGCATCGCACTCATAAAGGAGACTGTCATGCCGGAGAAAGAAACACTGCGCAGAGCACAAGAGGACAAGCGGGAAGGAAAGGCCCCCTCGACGCAGGCGGGGGAGTTCGTTCGCGAAGAGATCGATCACATCCGCGAAGGGAAGCATGGAGCGCGGTCGACCAAGCAGGCCATCGCCATCGGCCTTTCCAAAGCGCGCCGGGCCGGCGTCGAGTTGAGTCCGCCGGCGAAAGGAAAGGCATCGACGAAGACGCGGCAGAGCGCGGCACGGGCTCTGGAAGCGGGCAAGCACAAGACCAAGCCCTCCGCGAAGCGCTCGCGCGCCACGGAAAACGCGCTGCGCCATGAAGGTCACGCCGCCGGCTCGAAGCTGGCGCTGTCGCGTCAGGCACATGCCGCCTCCCGCAAGCGCAGCGCGGCGGACCGGTCGGCCTCGGCGCGCAAAGCGGCGCGCACCCGAGCTCATGAGCGCGCGTAACGGGAGGGACGATGACTCTTCCGCCCTGCTACACGAATCCCGAGCCTGACGACGAAGCCCCGGCCGACCCATCGCGGCGTTCGTTCGTCATCGGGTCCGCCGCCGCCACCGCGGCCGTGCTCGTCAGCCCGATCCTCGGCGCCGCGCCGGCGGTGGCGGACGCGCCGCCGAAGAGCGATCCGAAGGCGGTCGCCGTCGTGCTCGACGTCAACGGCAAGCGTCACGAGCTGCGGCTCGATCCGCGTACGACGCTCCTCGACGCGCTGCGCGAGCATCTCGACCTCACCGGAACGAAGAAGGGATGCGATCAGGGCGCCTGCGGCGCGTGCACCGTGCTCGTCGATGGAAAACGGATCAATTCCTGTCTGACGCTGGCGGTGATGAACAGCGGGAAAGCGATCACCACCGTCGAAGGGCTGGCGTCGGGCGGACGGTTGAATCCGGTGCAGGCGGCCTTCATCCGCAACGACGGGTTCCAGTGCGGCTACTGCACCTCGGGGCAGATCTGTTCCGCGGTGGCGCTCCTGCGCGAGGGGCACACGCATTCCGACGACGAGATCCGCGCATGGATGAGCGGCAACATCTGCCGCTGCGGTGCCTACACCGGCATCGTCGCGGCGATCCGGGAGGCTGCCAATGCACGCGTTTGATTACGTCCGTGCCAAAGACCTCGGCGACGCCATCACCTCTGGCTCGCGGCCGGCGGCGAAGTTCGTCGCCGGCGGCACGAACCTGATCGACCTCATGAAATCGGAGGTGGAGAGACCGGCGCATCTGGTCGACATCAATGGATTGGGATTGGCGGCGGTGGAGCGCGTCTCCGGCGGAATCCGGATCGGCGCGCTGGCGCGGATGAACGACGTGGCGCTGCATCCGCTCGTGCAGCAGGGATTCCCCGCCATCTCCCAGGCGCTCCTGGCCAGCGCCTCGCCGCAGTTGCGCAACATGGCCTCGATCGGCGGGAACCTGATGCAGCGGACGCGCTGTACCTACTTTCGAGAATTGACGTTCGCCCCTTGCAATAAGCGCGATCCGGGAAGCGGCTGCGCGGCGATGGATGGGGAGAACCGCACGCACGCCGTCCTCGGCACGTCGTCCTCCTGCATCGCCACGCATCCCTCCGATCTGGCGGTGGCCCTGGCCGCGCTCGATGCCGTCATCACGCTACACGGCCGCGATGGCGAGCGGAACGTGGCGGCCACCGACTTCCATCTGCTGCCCGGAAGTACTCCACACATCGAGCACGCCCTTCGCCACGGCGAGGTGATCACGGCGGTCTTCGTCCCCGACGCAGCGCACGCGAGCCATTCGTCGTACCTGAAAGTCCGCGACCGATCGGAGTTCGAGTTCGCGCTGGCATCGGCGGCGGTCGGTCTCGATCTCTCCGGCGGCACGATCCGCGGCGCCCGCGTCGCTCTCGGCGGCGTGGGAACGAAACCGTGGCGCTCGCGCGAAGCGGAGCGCGTGCTCACCGGCAAATCGCCAACGACAGGAACCTTTCGCGAAGGCGCCGAAGCCGCGCTCGCGGACGCCGTACCTCACGAACAGAACCGGTTCAAGATCGAGCTCGCGAAGCGAACGCTGGTCCGTTCGCTGACCGATCTGGCGGGAGGTGCGGCATGATCCCGACCATCGGCGAACCTCACGACCGCGTCGACGGCCGGCAGAAGGTCACCGGCGAGGCGCGCTACGCGGCGGAGAACAACCTCCCCAATCTCGCATACGCCGTTCTGGTGACCAGCACCATCCCCGCGGGAACCATCACCTCGATCGACGCGGCGGCCGCGAAGAGCGCGCCGGGCGTCATCAACGTCATCTCGCATCTCAACGCGCCGAAGCTCCCCGACACCGGCGGCCAGCAGCAGGACTCGAATGCCGCGGAGCATCACCACATGCCGTTCTCGGACGACTCGGTCCACTACCTCGGCCAGGCCGTCGCCGCCGTCGTCGCCGACACCTTCGAGCACGCCACGCATGCCGCCGGGCTGGTTCGTGTCACCTACCGGCCCACTCCGGCGCGGATCGTCATGGAGGAGTATCGGAGCGAGGCGAAGGAACGTCATGGGAACGCCCCATCGACCTTTTCGAAAGGCGATGCGGATGGAGCGCTGGCCGGCGCCGCGGTGAAGGTCGATCAGGTCTATCGAATTCCCTACGAGCATCACAACCAGATGGAGCCGCATGCGCTGGTGGCGGCGTGGGACGGCGACCGGCTGACCGTTCACGACTCCGCGCAGAACATCTTCACCACGCGGCAGACGCTGGCCAAGGCCTTCGGCGTCCCGCCGGAATCGGTCCGCGTCCAGTCGCCGTTCGTCGGCGGCGCATTCGGAAGCAAAGGGTCGGCGTGGCCGCACGTCTTCATCGCGGTCATGGCCGCGCGCATGGTCCGCCGCCCGGTCAAGATCGCCCTGACGCGCCGCCAGGCGTATTTCTCCAACGGTCACCGTCCGCTCACCGAACAGCGCCTGGCCCTCGGCGCGAGCGCGGACGGCAAGCTCGTGGCGATGATCCATGAGGGCATCGGCCAGACCAACACCGTTTGCGACTACGTCGAAGGATTCACCAGTCCGACGCGCTCCATGTACGCGACGCCGAACGTGCGCGTGGCGCACCGCGTCATCGAGCTCGATCTTCCCAGCCCGACCTACATGCGCGCTCCCGGCGAGAACCCGGGGATGTACGCGCTGGAGTCGGCGATGGACGAGATGGCCTACGCGCTGAAGATCGATCCGATCCAACTGCGCGTTCTCAACCACGCCGACAATGATCCGGCCAGCGGCAAGCCGTGGTCGAGCAAGTCGATCAAGGAGTGTTACGCGCAAGGGGCGGAGCGCTTCGGCTGGACGCGGCGCACGGCCGAGCCGCGGTCGATGCGCGATGGCCGGCAGCTCGTCGGCCTGGGCATGGCCAGCGCGACCTATCCATCGCATCGCGCGCCGGCGTCGGCCCGCGCGGTCATGCATCGCGACGGGAACGTCGACGTCTCCAGCGGAACGCACGAGATGGGGATGGGAACCGCCACCGTGATGGCGCAGCTCGCCGCGGAGACGCTCGGCGTCCCCTTCGAGCGCGTGACGTTCCGCTACGGCGATACGACCCTGCCTCGGGCGCCGATCTCCGCCGGCTCGCTGACCGCCGCCAGCGTCGGGTCCGCGGTATTCGCCGCGGCCTCGCAGTTGAAGAAGAAGGTCATCGACCTGGCAGTGGCAGACACCTCATCGCCGTTGAACGGCGCCGATCCGAACGGCATCGATGCCGCCGACGGGCGGCTGGTGCTGAAGAGCGATCCGTCGCGCGGAGAGGCGTATGCGGCCATCCTCCGCAGGCACTATCTCGACACCATGGACGCCTCGGCCGACGAAAAGCCGGAGGCGAACGATCCGTATTCGGCCCGCGCCTTCGGTGCCGTGTTCGCGGAAGTGGGCGTCGATCCCGACCTCGGCATCGTGCGCGTGCGGCGCATCGTGGCGGCATTCGCGGGGGGCCGCATCCTGAACGCCAAGACCGCGCGCAGCCAGTATTACGGCGGCATCATTCAGGGAATCGGCATGGCATTGCTGGAGCAAACGCATCTCGACCGGCACCTCGGTGCCTTCGCGAACGTGAACCTGGCCGAGAACCTGGTGCCGGTCAACGCCGACGTCCGTTCGATCGACGTGATTCTCGTTCCGGAGGACGATCCGCACGTCAACCCGATCGGCGCGAAAGGAATCGGCGAGATCGGCATCGTCGGCGTGGCCCCGGCCATCGCCAACGCGGTCTACCACGCCACGGGCAAACGGGTGCGCGATCTTCCGATCACCATCGAGAAGCTGCTGTGAAGGCCGAAGGACTCACGCAAGAAATGACTCGTCTACTACTCCGCGTCTCCGCGTGAGCCCGAGTTTTGCACCTTTTTTCTCGGGAGTCCGCCATGGTGCAGGAGCGTTTTCGGGACCGGGTCGAGGCAGGGCAGTTGCTCGGCAAGGCCGTAGCCGAACGCGTTTCTGACCGGTCGAACCTGATCGTGCTGGCCCTTCCGCGCGGCGGCGTCCCGGTCGGTTACGAGGTGGCCCGTGCTCTCGGCGCGCCGATGGATGTTTTCATCGTCCGCAAGCTCGGCGTTCCCGGCCATGAAGAGCTGGCCATGGGGGCGATCGCCAGCGGCGGCGTTCGGGTCATGAACGACGACGTCCTGCGCTACGTCCCCGTCTCGAAGAACGCCATCGAAGCCGTCTCCGCGCGCGAGCTGGTCGAGCTGGCGCGGCGCGAACGAAGCTATCGCGGATCGAAACCGCCGCTCGACGTTCGCGGCAAGACCGTCATCGTCGTCGACGACGGCCTGGCCACCGGCTCCACGATGCGCGCCGCCGTCCGTGCCCTCCGCAAAGAGAACGCCGGCTCGATCATCGTCGCCGTGCCGGTGGCGGCACGCGAGACCTGTGAAGAGTTTTTTCGCGAGGTGGACGACATCGTCTGTCTTCGCACGCCGGACCCCTTCCAGGCCGTCGGCCTCTGGTACGAAGACTTCAGCCAGACGACCGACGAGGAGGTTCACAAACTGCTGGCCGGACAGTAGTAGAACGTCGCGTGAGGCCGCTATCCTGCATTTCTCACATGCTCACTTGAATTGTTCCCTCGAGAACCTTGCCACTCTCTTCGTCGAGAGGTACTGCCGAGAACGAACCGCTCGCACAACTCCACATCGTCCAAGTTTCGCCACCAACAGGGTGCCGGCAATTTCCACCCAGCGTGTGAGAAATGCGGCTATCGCCAGCATTCTTCTTGCACGCCGAAATGGTGAATGCCGCTTCTTGACGAGGGACTGGTTCAGGTCGGAATCGACTCCATCGCGCTGGACGGCAATCTGCTCGTGCCGTCCGGCGCAACCGGCATCGTTCTCTTCGCGCATGGAAGCGGCAGCAGCCGGTTCAGCTCCCGCAATCGCTATGTCGCTTCCACGCTTCGCGAAGGGAACCTCGGCACGCTGCTCATCGACCTCCTGACGCCGCAAGAAGAGGCGCGCGACAACGTTACGGCCGAGCATCGCTTCGACATCGGAATGCTGGCCGATCGCCTCATCGGAACCGTGGAGTGGCTTCGCGCGCAGCCGGAGCTCCGCGAGAAGAAGATCGGCCTCTTTGGCGCCAGCACCGGCGGCGGCGCGGCCCTCGTCGCCGCCGCCGCGAGGCCGAAGCTGATCCAGGCCGTCGTCTCCCGCGGCGGCCGTCCCGATCTCGCCGGCGCGGCTCTTCCCCGTGTCGAAGCGCCTACGTTGCTGATCGTAGGCGGCAACGACGTCCCCGTAATCGCCATGAATCGCCAGGCCTATGACCAACTGCGATGCGAGCGCCGCCTCGAGATCGTCCCCGGCGCCACGCACCTGTTCGAAGAGCCGGGCACACTGGAAAGCGTGGCCGACCTGGCGCGCGGCTGGTTTACGGGCTATCTGCGGTGAGGGGCCCTTGCCGCTAACCTGCATTTCTCACACTCTCATTAGATTTGTTCCCTCGAGAGCCTTGCCACTCCCTTCGTCGAGAGCCCTTCTCCCACCGCGGTTTCTTGCGGGGGGAGAAGGACTCTCGATTGGAGGTATTGCCGAGAATGAACTGCTCGCACAACTCCACATCGTCCCAAGTTTCGCCACCAACAGAGTGCCTGCAATTCCACTCAGCATGCAAAAAATGCGGGCGAAGCCGCAGTTTCAAATGTGGCACAGACACTCTTGTCTGTGCCGGATCTCGCCACGACTCAGATCGCAAGCCCTCAGAACCAGGCGGCTTCGGCAGGGGCACAGACAAGAGTGTCTGTGCCACATCGGTTCCTCGTTTGCCGCGGCAGGGATGGCTGAGCCGCCAGCGTGGCAGCATCGGCCGGCGCGGCCAGTCGCACGATCACGGATTCGCAGCCCTCTTCACGTAAATCACCTTCTCCACCGACGCGTGAACGACGCCGGCTTCGTCGACCAGATCGACGTGATACGTCCGGTCGGCCGAGTGGCCGCTGGCCGTCGCGGCGCGGATAGCCTCGATCTCAGCCTCGTCGATGAGGAACGTTGCGTGAAGCGTCGTCCGTCCCGGCTTGCGGAAGCGGATCGTGGCCACCTTGTCCCAGACGACGTAGGCGCGGCCGAGGATCCTCATCAGCATGATCATGAACATCGGGTCGACCGCGCCGTACATGCTGCCGCCGAAGATCGTGCCGACGGCGTTGCGCGTCCTCCATGAGAGGGGAAGGCGGATGCGCACCTCGCGAAAGTCGGCGGCGATGTACGTGACGCGGGCGCCTGTGCCGCGGTAGGCGGGGAAGAGGTTGAACTTCCAGCGCATGAGACGGGAGCTCGACGACTCAGGCATTGGCGACCCTCATCCACGGTGGGCGGAGACGGGCGATCTTCGCGAAGATCGGACATGACTGGTCGTGCGCTCCCGGAAGGTAGCCGATGCTGAGGAGGAACGAGCCGGTGATCTCGCCGCCTGTGAAGACGAATGTCTTCTTGAAAAGCTTCACCCACTCCTCGCCGCTCCTCGGATGATGCGACTCCAGCCATGCGGCGAACGAACCGTGCGACTTGCGGAGCTGGATGATCCGTCGCGCATTCTCGATTGCCGCGTCGACCTTCAGCCGGTTGCGGATGATGCCTTCGTCCCGCAGCAGCCGCTCGCGCTGTTTCGCCGAGAAGCGCGCCACGCGGTCGATGTCAAAGCCGCGGAAGGCCGCGCGGAAGTTCTCCTGCTTCTTCAGGATCGTCAGCCACGACAACCCTGCCTGATTGATCTCCAGCACCAGGCGCTCGAACAGCCGGTCATCATCGTCGATCGGAAAGCCGTATTCACGATCGTGATACGGGCCGTGGAACGGATGCCCGCGGGCGATGTCGCAGTAGCTCGTCATCCCACCATTCTCTCCTCCACCGTCGTGGAAAACGACCGATCGTCGACGTCGAGGTAGAGCTGGCGTTCCGTGATCGTCAGTGAAAGAGATGCCCGCCGCGGAAGGATCGCCGCAACGTTCTCGATGAATCCACGGCCGAAGGTGTAGATCGGAATGGCCTCGCCGCCATGAATCTTCCTGCCGGCGAGTTGCTCGAGCACGATACGGGGATCGCGATGGGTGTAGACGGCCACGCGGCCGGCCAGCTTGCTGCCGCGGTGAAGGCGGTCGGCATCCGGAGCGCCGACTTCGATCCAGGCGGTGATGCGCCCCGTCAGATCGCGCACCAGCACGGCCGGCTCATCCCCCGCCGCCACCCCCTCGGTCAGCGCAATCCCTTCGGTGTATTCGAGGCACCACGCCAGAACGCGGGTCAGCATGTACTCCGCGGTCTCCGAGGGCTGCTGCGCCACCCGCAGCTCGAGCGTCTCATAAACGCCGCGATCGACGTCCGAGAGCTGAATGTTGAACCGGTACATCGTCGCGGTCAGTGCCATGAGCGACGCAGCATATGCGGTCTCGCGGTCTCGCGGTTGCGGGGTGGCGCGGTCTGGCAGAGTGACAATCAGAGCTCAGCAATTGATCGCGACAGGTGGAAACTCGGGAGGCGGTCCGAGGACCGCATGGGGGTGGGCTTAGAGGCTCTCAGGGTGGGCTGTGAGCCTCTTCATCAGCCAGGAGGCTTACGCCTATTCGGTAGATCCGGGGATCTACTCCGGACGAAGAAATGCCTATTCAGGAGATCAAGGAATCTACTCGGCAGCCGATTCGAAGCTCACGAACGCGGGAACACCTACCGTACGAGAAACCTATCCGCAGATGACACAGACGGACACAGATGAAGGGCAGGTCTTGCCTTGATCTGCGCAACATCTGTGTCCATCTGCGGATGGACTCTTGATGTCCCGTCACCGCGCGATGAGAATCAGATCGCGCGACTCCACCGGATCGAATGGCGTCTTCTGATAGGACCCGAGCGCCTCGACCGAGGCGAAACCGGCGGCGCGAAAAACACTTTCGATCTGCGACCTCCGCCATCCGCGGATCTCCACGCGGCGGGTGGAGAGCAGCTCGATCGGAGGATCGCGGTCGCTGCGCTGGCGGAAGGTCGCCGGCATGAAGATGACGCGGCCGTCGGGCTGGAGGGCCATCGTTCGCAGGAAGATGATGGTGGCCTCCTTGTCGTCCGGATCGGGGAGAAAGGTCAGCGGCAGGGCGCGCTCCTTCTTGGCCTCGATACGGTCGTAGTTGATCATTTGCAGCAGGAACGGGGCGTTCGGGAGGAGGACGCGGCGCAGGCCGGCGGCGAGGCGGGCCAGATCGTCATCCTCGCGGAGGTGCGGAAAGACGTTGCCGATGCAGTACGCCGCCCCGAACCGGGTGTCGACAACCGAGGCGACGTCGCGCAAGTCGCCTTCGAGAAAGCGGACGCCGGCGTCATCACCGGCGCGGCTCTTCTCCAGCATCGCCTGCGACGAGTCGATGCCGGTGACGTCGAATCCCTTCGAGGCCAGGAAACGCGCGTGCTCGCCGGTGCCTGACCCGAGGTCGAGTATGCGCTTCGAGGGAGCGCCGGCGAACAGCTCTTCGAACAGCGGCCACTCGCGCTTCAGCCGCTCGTCCCAGGCGATCAGGCGGCTGTAATCGAAGTTCGCATAACGGTCATCGCTCACGCCTTCATCGCCGCCTTCACCCTCGCCGGCGTCATCGGCAGACGGAACATCCGCACACCCGTTGCGTCGAAGACCGCGTTGGCGATGACGGCGCCCATCGGTACGATGGCCGGCTCGCCGCCTCCCTGCGGCGCGAGGTCGTCGTTGGGGATGAGTAGCGTCTCGATGCGCGGCACGGCGGCGAACCGCGGCAACTCGTAGGTGTCGAAGTTGTTGTCGGCGATCGCGCCGCCTTTGAAATTCAACTCCTCGCTCAGCACGTAGCCGAGTCCCATGGTGATGCAGCCTTCCATCTGCATCTTGGCCCCCTCGGGGTTGATGACGATACCCATGTCCTGCGCGGCGACGACGCGCTTGACGGTGATGGCGCCGGTGGCGCGGTCGACGGCCACCTCCGCGGCCAGCGCACAGTACGCTCCCGCATCCGTACAGGCGGCGATGGCGCGTCCCTGCCCCGACGGCCCCGCCCCCGCCTTCCAGCCGAAGGCATCGGCCGCCGCCTTCAACACCCGGCGCAGACGGACATCCGAGGTGTTGCTGAGGCGGAACTCCAGCGGATCGATCTTCGCAGCGGCGGCCATGATGTCGATCTGCGATTCGCGGGCGAAGACGTTCGTCCCCGCGCCGGGAGCGCGCCAGGGACCGGTGGCGAACGGATGCACACGCGGCCCACCGCGGCCGAGGTGCGTCTTCAGGCTGACGTTCGGCACGTCGTAAAACATCTCGGCCGAACGGTCGCCCGCGGCGTAGACGTGGTAATCCCAGCTCGTGATCTTTCCGTGGTCGTCGACCGCCGAGGCGATCGTCACCACCGCGGCAGGACCGAAGGTATCGAAGAAAAACTCCTCGCCGCGCGTCCAGTTGACCATCACCGGCTTGCCGGTGATCTGCGCCAGTTGCGCCGCCTCAACCGCTTGATTCGCGGCGCTCTTGCCTCCGAATCCGCCGCCTACGAACGGCGTGATCACGCGAACGTTCTTCTCATCCATGCTCAGCGTCTGGGCGATGCGCGTCCGCGCGCCGAAGGGACTCTGCGTCCCCGCCCACACCGTCATCTTGCCGTCTTTGAATTCGGCGACGGCCGTATGTGGCTCCATCGGCGCGTGCGCGAGGTAGCCGGTGCGGAAGGTCGAATGCATCACGTTTGCCGTGACGCTGGTGACGTCGCCGTGCGACGCGCGCACCTCGCCGTCGCCGCCGTTCTTGACGAAGTAGTCGCCGACCGATTCCGTATCGAACGCGGCCGCCGGCTGATCCCACTCGGCCTTGACGAGCGCAAGGGCCTTGCCGGCCGCTTCGTGGTCAGCGTGCAGGACCGCGACGAGATCGCCCTTCTCCACCACCGTCACGCCCGACATCTCCTTCGCTTTTGATGTATCGAGAGACTTCCGCGTCGCGCCATGCGCGGGCGGGCGGAGGATGCGCGCGTAGAGCATGCCTGGCCGGCGGACGTCGCCGGCGTATTGCGCACGTCCGGTCACCTTGTCGTGGCCGTCGCGTCGCTTGGTCGGCCGCCCGATCACCTTGAACTCCTTGAGCGAGCGAAGGGCGGCCTTCTCGTCGACGAGGCGGGCGATCTGCCTTCCCTTGGCCAGCTCGCCGTACGTCACCTTGCGCCCGCTGTCGCCGGCGACGGAGACGACGCCGTTCTCCGCCACGAGTTTGTCGCGCCCCACCTCGAGCTTCTTCGCCGCGAGGTTCATCAGCACCGCACGCGCCTCGGCCGCGGCGGCGCGGACCGCGGGGCCGAACATCCGCGTCGATTGCGAGCCCCACGTCCCCTGGTCCCACGGGCATTGATCGGTGTCGCCCATGACCATGGTGACCGATTCGAGCGATACACCCAACTCCTCGGCAGCCATCTGCGCCAGTGAGGTGTGGATCCCCTGCCCCATCTCGATCTTTCCGGAGAAGAGGGTCACCGCGCCATTCTCGTCGATGCGCAGGTAGGCGTTCAGATCCTCCGGGTAGCCGCGCCGTTGCGCGAACAGCTTCGCTGGTTTGGTCGTAATCAGAACGACGATTCCCCCGCCGAGAAGCTTGCAGAAGAGGCGGCGCGAGAAGCCGCCCCGTTCGCGGGTCGCAGGGAGCGTGGCATCGGGAGCGGCGAAGAGCACCGCGCGATGAAGATCGTCAGCAACGTCAATGTTGCGCCTGCTCATCGCGCGCCTCCCTTCACCGACGCTTCCTGGATTGCGGCGATGATCCTCTGATGCGCGCCGCAGCGGCAGAGATTGCCGTCCATCTCCTGCACGATGGCGTCGCGCGACGGATGCGGCTGTTTCTGCAGAAAGGCCCAGGCGTTCATCAGCATCCCTGACGTGCAATAGCCGCACTGGAACCCACCGTGATCGTTGAAGGCCTGTTGCAATGGATGGAGATGCCCGTCGCGCTCGAGGCCTTCGATGGTGACGACGTTCTTCCCCTGCACGGATGCAAGCGGCGTCTGGCACGAGCGGACCGCCACGCCGTCGACGGCGACGGTACAGGCGCCGCACACCCCTTCACCGCAGCCGTATTTCGTGCCGGTGAGATCGAGGTCGCCGCGCAGAACCCAGAGCAGATGCCGGTCGTCATCGGTGTCGAGAGCCACCGGTTTCCCGTTGAGCCGGAATCGAATGTTTTGTTTCAAGACAGGCCTCCTCAAATCGCTGCCCAAAGATACGCCTTCGAAAGCCCACAGGTGACACTCGTCACATAAATCTGTCTCCTTCAAGGTTGTCCAAAGATCGCGAGCCGTCTAATATCCGCTCGTCCGACTCCAGCCTTCCGCAGTGAACCCGACCATGACAGAGGTAAAGGGTGATCGTGTGCGATCGCGATGTCGCGAGATTTCTGTTCAAAGGAGTCCCCGAATGTTCCGACAGATGTTCATCCATCTCCTCGATCGCCGTTTCCCGCGCGCGCTTTTTCTATCGGCGGCGCTGGCGGCCACCCTCCCACTGATGGCACTCGTTCCGTGCCAGACCGAATTCGAGGCGGCGCGGCTGGCTGTCGCGAATGCCCAACTCTCTCGTGACAGCCAGCAGCAGGTGCTGTCGAAGCTGCAGAGTGCCTGGACCGCGGCACGATCGAACGCGCCGGACGGCTACACCACGGCGTTGAGCCAACTGGCCCTGGCGAAGCAGGTTCTGACCACGACCCCGTTTCACAGCGTGCCCGCGGAGCAAATTGCCAAGATCAGCGACGCCATCGACGCGTTTTCGGCTTGTCTGCAAAGCGCCGCGGCGGTCATTCCCGTGCCAGTGACCGTACGTGTCTTCTCCGCTCCCGACGTCCCGGCCGGCGCCGGCGTCAACATCCTCGTCGACGACGAACAGAGGGCGACGACGGCGGACGATGGCACCGTGTCGGTTTCCGTCTCGCCGGGGGATCATCGCTTCACCGCCGTGCAATTCGTCAACATCGGCGGAAGCGCCTCGGCAACGATCGCGGACGGACAGCCGGCCACGATCGACATCGTCCTCGCCTCCGGCGATTTCGCCACGAGCGCAACTCTGAAGATCGATGAGTCTTTCGACGGCGTCGTTTCGCGCGATTTCACGTCATTCACTCTGCACCTCATCGACGCCTACGGAAACACCGTCGCCATCAAGAAGATCGTCGAGCTCGAGCTGACCGGCGGCGGCATCATCACGAACGTCGCCTCCCGATTCACGATCAAAATAGCAGGCAGCGCGTTCGCCTCCGACAAAACAGGATTACGCGATCTTCTTCTCGACCAATTCGGCCCGTACGAGCTGCGGCTGCGCGCGCTTGACCAGGTTGGCAAGACGTGGCGGGGCGCGACCCGATTCGACCTCGGCCGCTACCACGCCACCGGCACTATCCTGGCCCCGTCCGGCGTTACGCCCGAAGGCGTCCCCCTGCGGCTCACCAACCAACGCAACCACTACGCCTTCTGGCAGACCAGCGCCCCGAAAGGCGCCATTACCTTCCCGGCGTACTTACCGGAGGGGCCCTACATCGTCAGTTGCGAATTCGTGCAGAACGGCATGCGCTACCAGGCCGCGGACGCGTTCGTGCTCGACGCCGACAAGAGCTTCTCCATCACAGTCAAACCCGCCATCGCCGACGGTGCCGTGAACGCGGCCACGACCGCGACCCACTAGCGAGGAGTCCACCATGTCGAACACGAACCATCTTCTCATCCGGCTGATGGCGATGCTCCTCGCGGCGCTCGCCCTTGCGGGCGCCGCTGCCGCGCAGACGCAGCCCCCCGTGCCGGTGCACGTCATGACCTTCCGCCTCGACGACGCCACCGGCGTGCTCGAGCCGCAGTACTGGCGGAGCGCGGACTGGCCAAACCTCAAATATGCCACTGAAGAGCAACTCAATGCCACGATTGCCGAAACGGACGAGATGCGCTTTGACACCGGTTACGGCGATCTTGCCGTGCGAGGGATCGCCCGATCGGGAAAGATCGTCTACCGAGGGATCGCCAGGGTGCAGCTCTGGGACATCCAGGAGACTGTCGATGCCTCAGGCAAGCCGGCGCTTTCACGGCTGCCGATCCCCAATCCCATCTTCATCGTCACGGTGCCTCAGGAAGCCTCGCTGGTAACGTTCGAAGGCTGGAGGCCGGCCTCGCACTCATCCTTCAGTCTCGAACAGATCGCCGCTCGATTCAAAAGGCCGCGTAACGCCATCCGCGCTGAAGATGTCACCACCGAGCAGGCACCGATCCAGTACTGCGCGACACCCGCGGCGACGCTGATCCCCGGCCGCATCAATATCCTCGTTCTGAGTGACGCTTACCGGAGGACCGGTACTCTCGATGAAACGGCACTCTTCAACCGGCACACGGATGCAGCGCTGCAGAGGATGTTCGCCACCTCGCCATGGGACCGCTACCGCACCTACTTCGCCGACCAGAGGGTTTTTATTGCCTCCCGGGATGCAGGGGCCATTCATCCGCTCTGCACGGACCATTCGCTCGCCGATCCCGCCGAGCCGACAGCGCCAGGTCATTCGACCGCGTTCGGCTCTACATTCTGCTCCGGCGCTCCCGCGGTCCAGCGGTTGCTGACCATCAATGCCGCGGCCGTGACCTCGGCAATCTCGCAATGCGTCACCGGCACGCCGGAAATCGTGCTGATCATGGTCAACGACAGCTTCTACGGCGGCTCTGGCGGAGACCGCGCAGTCGCTTCCGCTGATCCCCTCAGCTCCTTCATCGCCGTTCACGAGATCGGACACTCATTTCTCAAGCTGAAGGATGAGTACGATGGCTCGGTCGGCGTCAATAACGGCTGCTCCGATTCGATTGCCGGAGGTACACCATGCGCGGTCAACATCACCAACATCACCACGTCCCCGAAATGGCAGCGCTGGATCAATGGCACGGCAAATATCTGTCCGAATAACCATTCGGCGGCCACGCCACAAACGCCGGACAGGCCACAAACCTGCACGTTCCACGGTATCGGGTTGTACGAAGGCGCCTTTGGCATGAACACCGGCTGGTATCGGCCGGACCTTGACTGCCTGATGCGGTCGCTTCCCGCATCGTTGAATGCGATTACGCCGTTCTGCAGCATCTGCAAGGAACAGCACGTCCGGACGTTCTATGGTGCCGTGAATCCGGTGGTCCGCATCGAGCACGAAGAGATCCGCGATACCATCCAGCGCAATCCGGCGTTTCCGAGCGCGGACGTCCACGCCGGCGGCTCGATCATCCTCGGCGAGCAAGTGCTCGGCATCAACCTCGATCCCGACTGGCAATTCACCTGGTACGTGAACGGACAGGTCCAGACCGGTCAACTCAATCCGTACTTCACCTTCTCACCGGCCAGCCCTGCGACGTGGCACGTCGAGGTGGAGCGTGAAGACGCGACTCCGATGGTCCGTGCCGATCAGGCTCACCCCAAACCACACGGAATGAAGGAGCGCATCGGGTGGAACGTCGTCAGCGACGCTGCTGCCTCGGCGACGACGAGCGGCACCACGACGGTCTCGCAATCCTCGCCGGTCCTGAACGCGACGAAGGGAACGCAGACCGTCAATCTGACCTACACCCTCAACACGGCCGAGCCCGGAGGCTCGGGACGGCCGGGCGACTTCTGGACGGTCGACGTCAAATACGCCGGCGGCGCGGGAATCTCCGCGCTGTCAACGGCCGCGATTCCTTTCCACGACGAAGGAACGATCACGAGCGTCAGCCAGAACAAGACGTACATCGTTCCGGTGCGAATCAACAGCACCGCGGCCGACGTGCAGGTCGTCGCCGTCGTGACGGTAAAGAACCTCGAGACGGCCGATTTCGTGCCGACCACGATCAGCGCCTCGCTGACCGCCACGCCGGTTGCCTGCGGCACCAGTTGCGACTATTGCGCCGCGAATCCCCTGGATCCCACATGTCCGATCAACTTCTCGATCGACTCCGCCAACATCCTTCCCCTGCCGGCCTCCCAGCCCAATCTCGGCGACAGCACGTTGTTCAGCCTCGGCGAGCGTCTCGACGACGGACGTCATGCCATCGTGAAGATGACCACGCCCTCCGTTTTCAGCACGCTTCACGTCATCGTCGACGTACTGAAGTGGGACGGCACGCCGCTGATGAAGGTCCGCGACGTCACCTGGCAGGCCTCCGCAAATGACTATCGGGGCGGTGTCCAGGGACTCGAGCGCGACACTCACGACCTGACGAGCTGGGACCTGAACATCAGCCCGAAAAAAGCCTTCCCCGATGTACTCAACTTCCCCACGCTCACCGAGGATCAGTGGGTCACAGACATCAAATACCGCATCACGGCCGAAATAAGGATGCCGGACGGCCGGGCGGAGCTCTCGACGTACGACATCACGCACATCAACTCACCGTCCAAACCGTCCGCAAACGACACCGCGCTCCGGCCGTTGCGCGCGCTGTGGCATACGACGCATGCGACGGCGCGGTGGCACTTCTGGTCGTCGGTGGCGATGAACAACTGGTTGCGCGCCAACGCCTCACTGCTGCACACCCCCGATCGCGTCGCTGACGAATACGCCGTGGACGACACGCCGCCCGGCCATGAGTTCGGCACCGGAGTCACGGAAGTGCCGTTCTATCCCGGCGCCGCGCGCTACGACTTCTTCAACAACGACGCCTACGACCATTTCCGGCAGACGGCGAATGCCGCGCTCAACGGCGCTCCGGTCACGGGTCAGGCAGCCGCGCGCGATGTGCTGGTGACGTGGATCAACGCCACGAGAAACCATCTGGCCGCGCTGGCCGCCAACGCCGACGTCTCCGAGGTGCAAACCGGCGACGGCAGTTTGTGCGGAGCCAGTCTGAAAAGCGGCGATCGGCTCCCCGAGGAATGGCTCCGCAAGCTGCTCCAAACCGGCAAGATCCTCGACGCGAACGGCCAGATTATTCTCGACCTGACCGACCGCGTGGCTGCCACCTGGACTCTGCCGCCCGATCGGGTCTTCTACGGATGCACCCATAACTACGACATCAACGTCCTCGTCGACCGCTGCCGTATCGACGACCTCAACGCCGCCGCTTGCGTGCCGGGCCGGCACACCCTGATACGGACAAGCATCACCACCCAGCCGCAATCGTGGACGGTCAACAGCGGAGCGCCGGCCACCCTGTCCGTGATCGCCGTTGGAAGCAATCTCCACTATCAATGGTATGTAGGCAACAGCTCCAACTACGCGCAACCCGTGGCGAACGCCACCGGTGCAACGCTGCAGGTCGCCCCGGACGCGACGACCGCGTACTGGGTCTTCGTCAGCGGCGCGCTGGGTGACGCCACCAGCGTCACAGCCACCGTCACCGTGAATGGCAGTGCCGGCGGTCCATGCAACAGCGCGCCGGTCATCAATACCCAGCCGCCGGCCCAAATCGTCACCCTTCCCACAAACGGGGCCGTCATCGGGGTCAGCGCCAGCGGCGAGAACCTTCATTACCAGTGGTACATCCGCGATCTCGATGGCGCCGGCATCCCCATCGCCGGAGCGACGCTCTCGAATTACGTCTCGTACAACCTTGGGTGGTACTTCGTCCGCATCTCGAATGCCTGCGGCACCGTGGAGAGCAGCTATACGACGATCGTATTCGGCACCACGTGCGGCAGCCCGGCGGTGCGTTCGATGACCGCTTCGCAGACGTCGATCACGGCAGGCCAGAGCATCACGCTGTCAGCCGACGTGAGCGGCAATCAGCCGGTGTCAATCGTCTGGTACCAGCACACGCCGAACGGCACCTGGGTAACCATCGGCAGCACCGCGCAGGTTACGGTCACCCCTCCGGAAGATCTGACGGAGTACTTCATCAGCGCGGGCAACGAGTGCGGCAGCATGATCAGCAGTCAATCGCTCGTGATCCATCTCTGCACGCCGCCGGTGATCACCCAGCAGCCGGCGGCGCCGCCCCGCTTCTCGAACTTCGGGCAGTCAGCACTCCTCAGCGTCGTCGCCACCGGCTCGGACCTGCACTACGAGTGGAGCCTGAGCGGTTCGGCGATCAACCACGATGCACCTGATCTGCTCGTCGGCGCGCCGGCTGCCTCGGTTTTCGTCAGCGTCCGCGTCTACAACGACTGCGGCTCGGTCGACAGCACATCGATCACGATCGATCCTCCATGCAGTCCGCCGGTCTTCCAGACGCAACCGCGGGACGGAAGCGTCGGGCCCGGCCAGCCAATCACGCTCACGGCCGGCGCTCTCGGATCGCCGGTGCCTTCATACCAGTGGTACGTCAAGGCACCCGGCGATGCCGCATTTGCCGCGATTCCCAACGCGGTCTCGGCGAGCGTCGCCGTCAGCCCGGCTGTCGATCTGACGCAGTACAAAGTCGTGGCCACGAATGCCTGCGGCATGGCGGAGAGTGACATCGTCTCGATCGCCGTCACCACCGGGTGCATCGCCCCTCACATCACCACCGATCCGATCTCCCAGGCGATCTCGTACGGCGACAGCGTGACACTCAACGTCTCCGCCACCGGCACCGGCGTGTCCTTTCAGTGGTACGCGATCGACGGCACACCTCTCAGTGGCCAGACCGCATCGTCGCTGACCGTCACACTGCTGCAGACGGCCAGTTATTACGCCGTGGCCTCCAGCTCGTGCGGTTCCGCGCAAAGCGCCGTGGCGACTGTCACCGTCAACTGCGTCGTTCCGGCCATTACGACGCACCCGCAGTCGCAAACGCTGACCGTTGGGCAGGTCGTGCTGATCAGCGTCAATGCCTCGGGTGCGCTCCTGCACTTCCAGTGGTACGAGCAGCGCCCGGCCGATGCCATGCCGCTGGCAATCTTCGGCGCGGATTCAAATGCCCTCACCGTCGGCGGCAGCAGCACGCCAAGCGGAACGAAATACACCTGCCGCGTCTTCAACGGCTGCGGGTCCGTAACGAGCGATGAAGCCGTAGTGAGTTTCCAGTAAGTAGTCACGAGGGCGGCCGCCAGGCCGCCCTCGTTGTCTACCTCGGTGAATACGTGACAGATCGGGAAGTAACGACGCTCTTGCCGAGCGCGCTTGCCCGATCGTCCTGCTCATTGCGCGAGGCGTAGAGGCGATCGCCAAAGACGGCGAACTTCCACTGTTCTTTCCTGACGTTTCCCGCCTTCAGAAAGAGGACCGACGCCGAGTAATTCGAATCGCGCTCGGCCGCGACCGGGACGCCGTTGGCGTCGGTCCAGACGCGAAGCTCGACCTCCGGCTCGTTCACGAACCTGCCGCGCGTGAGGGCGAGGGTCGGCTTGACCTTGATCCGCAGCAACATTGCCGGTTTCCCATCGCGCGTTGAGGCCTTCTGCTCGAGCAGGGTCGCGCCATTGAGACTGTCGAGCAGCATGGCCGCGGCATCGAGGGCGTCGATGACATCGAAGACCGTGAGTGCCACCATGGCCGTGCGGGTCGGTGTGAGGCTCTCCGGATCGCGCTTCTTCTTCTCCGCCTCCGCTTCCGCCGCCGCCAGCGCCGTCGGCGGTACGTGAATGTTCAACCCGCCGGGGCCGTCTTCGACTTCGAAGGCCGTCGCGGCATTGCGCGCACCCGCACCCTGCGGGTCGCCGCTGACCTGAACGGTGGCCACGAACGGAGCCTTCGCCGGATAGCGATGGAGAACTTCGCGAAGATCCGCAAGCGGATCAGCCGCCGCCGAGGATGCTGCCAGCGAAGCGGCCAGCAACAGCAGGAACGTTCGTGACGCAATCATGACGCTCGCCATTCTAAATGGCCGCTATCCTCGCATCAGGTCATCGACGATGAAGACACTCCGCGCCTCGATCCTCCTTCTCTGCTCGACCCTCCCGGCGCTCGCGCAATTCACCTCTCCGCTGGCGACCGGTGTGCGCCTCGATCCTGCCGGCCAGTCGATCGACCTCGGCAGCATGCCGCTGGGGATGGCGCTGGCGCCGGGCGGCGGGAAGGCCGCCGTCGTGCTGAGCGGCTGGCGCGAGCAGGGTTTGCAGATCGTCGACCTGAAGTCGGGCGCGGTCACGCAGACGATCCAGCAGGAGGCGGCCTTCTACGGAATCGCCTTCTCGCCGGACGGGGCGCATCTGTACGTCTCCGGCGGTAATGACGACTCGGTCTTCTGCTACACGTGGAAGGACGGGAAGGACGGCGCCGCCGCGTTGGAGCGGAAGATCGTCCTCGGCAAGCAGAAAGAGGACAAGACCGGCTCGCGCTATCCGGCCGGGCTGGCCGTGTCGAAGAACGGCCGCTATCTCTACGTCGCCGAGAACGTCGGCGATGCCCTCGCCGTCGTCGATCTGGCCACATCCGCCATCGAACGGCTCCCGACCGACCATTACCCGTACGCGGTCGAGGTGGCCGCGGACGGGAACGTCTACGTTTCAGCCTGGGGCGGCGACACGATCGCGATCTTTCACGCGCGCCCGGATGGAACGCTTTTTCGCAAAGCCCGTCTGCACGTGGGGCGTCATCCGTCGGCTCTGGCGACGAACAAGTCAGGCTCGCGGCTCTTCGTCGCGCTGGCGGGGAGCGATCGCATCGCCGTCGTCGACACACACTCCCGAAAAATCGTGCGGATGTTGAGCGACCGCGCGCCAGGCGGGCCATCCGAAGGGAGCACGCCGAATGCGCTGGCGCTCGACGACACGCGGCTCTACGTCGCCGAAGGCGACAACAATGCCGTGGCCGTCTTCGACCTCGACACCTGGAAACTGGCGGGACGGATCCCCACCGATTGGTATCCGACCGCCGTCGCCGGCACCGGCCGCGACCTACTCGTGCTGAACGGCAAAGGGCACGGCAGTCATGCCAATCCCACCGGCCCGACGCCCGGCCAGGGGATTCAGAGGCCGCTCGGCTATGCGCTCGGGCAGCTCAACGGGACGCTGCGCATCATTGCAAAGACCACCGCGCTGGCCGGGTATTCGCGCCGCGTCGCGGTGGCGAACAATTGGAACGCCGTACGTCCCCCGCGGCGCTATCCGCCGTTCAAACACGTCGTCTACATCATCAAAGAGAACCGCACCTACGACCAGATCTTCGGAGACCTGAAAGAAGGCGACGGCGATCCAGGCCTGGTCTTCTTCGACAGGACCTCGACACCGAACCATCGTGCTCTTGCCCTGCGTTTCGGACTCTTCGACCGCTTCTTCACCAACGCCGAGGTCAGCTCGCAAGGGCACATCTGGTCGACCGCGGCGTACGTAACCGACTTCGGCGAGAAGACGGTACCCTCGGGTTACTCCGACCGCCGCGGCGCCATCGACGGCGAAGAGATCGACGAGCCGGAGAACGGCTTCCTCTGGACCCTGGCGAAGAAGGCCGGCGTGTCGTTCCGCGACTACGGCGAGATGGTGAACGGACCGCAGGGCTGGCCGAAGACGCAGGCGGACCTCGGCGGCGACATCAGTCCGATCTATCCGCCGTTCAATGTCGAGATCCCCGACCAGAAGCGCGCCGATGCCTGGATCGAAGAGCATCAGCGTTTCGTCGCCGACGGCAACATGCCGGCGCTCGAGGTGATGCACCTCGCCTCCGATCACACCGCGGGCGGCAATCCGAAATACCACTCGCCGCGCGCCTACATGGCGGACAACGATCTCGCCCTCGGGCGCATCGTCGAAGCGTTATCGAAGTCGCCGTACTGGCGCGATACGGTCGTGTTCGTGCTCGAAGATGATTCGCAGGCCGGCCCCGATCACGTCGACTCGCATCGCGGACCGCTGCTGGTCATCTCGGCCTACAACCGCCAGGGAACGATCCACCGCTTTGCAAACACCACCGACGTCATCGCCGCCATCGAAGACATCCTCGGCCTCGACCGCCTTTCCAAGTTCGACTACTTCAGCCGGTCACTGGCAGACGTCTTCAACACCATTCCCGACCTGACCCCGTACGCCGCGATCACGCCGGAGGCGAGTCTCGAGGAGATGAACCCGGCGAAGACCGCGGCCGCGAAATTGTCTGAGGGGATGGACTTCCGCGGACCGGACCGGATCGATGATGCGCGCTTCAATCAGTTGCTCTGGCTGATGATGAAAGGCGAGCGGCCAATGCCGGTCACCCAATCGAGGGCGTCGCTGCACCTGCTGCAGATCAGTCAATGACTGTCGCCTTCTGGACTGAACTCACGCGGAGGCGCGGAGTGCGCGGAGAAAGAAGTTTCTCGCCGTCTCCTCCGCGTCTCCGCGTCTCCGCGTCTCCGCGTGATCAAGTCGTTCGCGAGATCGTGACCGGGCGCACGTAACGTTCGTCGTTCGAGGGAGACAATTACTTCCTCATGAAAAGCCTCCTCCTCGCCGTCGTCCTCGCGAATCCGATTCTTTTCGTCAGCCAGGTGCCGGTGCCCGGCGACTTCACCAGCGTCGCCTCGACCTTCGGCAATCAGATCTCGACCGTTCAGCAGGCGCCGCGCGGCGGCGACCTCTGGATCCGGTATCCCGACGGCACGACGAAGAACCTCACGCGCGCGGCGGGCTTCGGGGCGAGCGGGATGCAGGGGGCGAATGCCATTGGGGTGCGCGAGCCGTCGGTACACTGGAGCGGAACCAAGGCGCTGTTCAGCATGGTCGTCGGCGCGCCGAAGCAGCAGTACGTCTGGGAGGACTACGTCTGGCAGATCTACGAGATCAGCGGACTCGGCGAGACTGACACGCCGGTCATTCATAAGATCGCCAATCAACCGGCGGGCTACAACAACGTCAGCCCGTTCTACGGTACCGACGATCGCATCCTTTTCACCTCCGATCGGCCGCGCGGCGGTGAGCCGCACCTCTATCCGCAGCTCGATGAGTACGAGGAGGCGCCGACGGTCACGGGACTCTGGAGCCTCGATCCGGCTACTGGCGACTTGCGCATGCTCAATCACACGCCGTCGGGCCTCTTCTCCCCATCGATCGACAGCTTCGGCCGGGTGATCTTCACGCGCTGGGATCACCTGCAGCGCGATCAGCAGGCCGACACCGATGCCACCGAGGGAGGGACGTACGGGACATTCGACTACGCCGATGAGTCGGCGGGCGCGGCGCGCGGCGCGGGCGTCGAAGTCTTCCCCGAGCCGCGCGCCGCCCGCACCGATCTTCTGGCCGGCACGAACCTCCAGGGCAACAGCATCAACCACTTCTTTCCGTGGGAGATCAACGAAGACGGCACGTCGGAAGAGACGATGAACCACGTCGGCCGGCACGAGCTCCACAGCTACTTCGACAAGAGCATGAGCGGCGACAGCGGCGTGCGCGAGTTCATCGCCGCATCGAGCGGCCGGAGCAATCCGAACGAGGTCGAGAATCTCCTGCAATTGAAAGAGGATCCGGCCCATCCCGGCGTCTACTTCGCCGTCGACGCGCCGGAGTTCCAGACGCACGCCTCCGGACAGATCGTCCGCTTCGGCGCGGAGCCGGGGCTGCCGGCGGACAAGATGGTCGTCACCTACATCACGCCACGATCGACGCGCGACGTCATCGACGGAACACCGCCCGCCGATGCGTCGGGCCACTATCGCGATCCTCTCCCCCTCGCCGACGGCACGCTGCTGGCCGTGCATACGAGCGAGCTCCGAGGGGACAGCAACGACGGGACGCGCCCCGCTCCGACGTCGCGCTACGCGTTTCGCCTTCGTACGATGGTGCTGCAGAATGGCGTCTACGTACCGGGCGATCTGCTGACGTCCGGCATTCAGGGCAGCGTCTCGTACTGGGATCCTGACGAGCTGGTCACGTGGTCAGGCACGATGTGGGAGCTGAATCCGGTGGAAGTCCGCGCGCGTCCCCGTCCCGCGCTCCGCACGACGCCGCTCGAGGAACCGGAGGCGAAGATCTTCCGCGACGAGGGCGTCGATCCGGCCGCGTTCCGAGCCAACCTCGCCGCGCGCGGTCTGGCCTTGATCGTCAGCCGCAACGTTACCTCGCGCGATGCCGCCGACAAGCAGCAGCCGTACAACCTCCACGTCGCCGGGAGCAGCACGCAGAAAGCCACCGGCAGCGGCAAGGTCTATGACGTCGCCCATCTCCAGCTTTTCCAGGCCGACCAGCTCCGCGGCCTCGGCGGCACCGCGTCGCCGAAGGCCGGACGGCGCGTGCTCGCCCGCACGATGCACGACGCCGCGGTGAAGAATCCGCCGACCACCGGCCCGGCCGGAAGCGTCCAGATCGCCGCCGACGGCTCGATGGCCGCCCTCGTCCCCGCCCGCCGCGCCATGAGCTGGCAACTGACCGACGGCACCGGCACGCCCGTCGTCCGCGAGCGCTACTGGCTGACCTTCCAGCCGGGCGAAGTGCGCGTCTGCAGCGCCTGCCACGGCGTCAACTCGCACGACCAGCTCGGCGCCGTCGCGCCACAGAATTCTCCCGAGGCGCTGCGGGCGATGCTGCGCTTCTGGAAGACGACGACCCAGACAGGGCGGCGGCGGGCGGCGGGGAAGTAGCGTTGCTAACCGTTCGCAATTCGCGAATTGCGAATGGAAGCCTTTAATCGTCTGCGTCAAAGGATGAATGATGAGCCCGCATGTGCGCGCGATCACACGTCCACATGACGCCGGACATCCATCCGTGCGAACACCCGTTCCTACAGTAGCCGCATGCATGAAACATTCGATCCACGAGTGACACCGTGGCAGATCGACGTGTCGGAATTCGAGGAGATCGAATCGATGCACGATCAGATGCAGTTTCTTCTGCGTTTCGCCGTGCTGGCGCCGTCGAGCCGTAATACCCAGCCGTGGATATTTCGCATCACGGCCGATGGAGTCGACGTCTACGCTGACTACTCGCGCCGTCTCACGACCATCGATCCCGATGACCGGGAGCTGCTCATGAGCGTCGGCGCCGCCATCACCAACTTTCGCATCGCCGCGGCGCATTTCGGTTTCACGGCCAGCGTCCGCTACCACACCCAGCCGGAGCACGAGCTGGTTGCCTCCATCAATGTCCGCGAGACATGCCTCCCCGATCCCCACCTCTCCTCGCTCTTCGCCGCGATTCCAAAACGGCATACGAATCGCGCGCTCTTCGATCACAAGCCGATCGGTCCCCGGGCATGGTCGCGCGTATGCGACGTTCTCGAGCGGTTTCCGGAGACGTTCAACGCCGTTCTTCCGGACGAGAAGCATCAGGCCGCGAAGTTGATCGATTACGCCGAACGGGTTCAGATGACGCGTCCGGCTTTGCGAGCCGAGATGGCTGATTGGATTCGTGCGGATGACGGACTGCATACCGACGGCATCGCCGCCGAAGCCTTCGGCGTCCCTCGTTTCCTGGCGTCCCGCGCCTCATGGTTTGTACGTCAATTCGAAGCAGGCGCATGGCATGGACCCCGCGACCGGCGCCTCGCGGACAGCGCATCGGAGCTCTTGATCGTCTGCGCGAATGACGATCGCGTATCGCTGCTCCAGGCCGGTGAAGCGCTCGAGCACCTGTTGCTGACGATCACGGACGCCGGCCTTCAGTACTCATTTCTCAATCAGGCAATCGAAGTAAAGAGCCTGCGCGAGCGCGTGAAGATGCTTGCGGACTCGAAGACCCCGGCACAATTGCTCATTCGGATCGGGACGGCCCTGCCGGTCGATCAAATGACTCCGCGGCGGACGGTCGGCTCGGTCAACATGCGAACGGAACACTCATGACGGCTTGCCCGATGGCCACAATCGTCTCCAGCGCTGAAGAAATCGAGATCGAGGCCTTTGAGAGTCTCAAACCGCGGCTCTGTGCGCTGTGGGACACCGTTTTCCCGGGCGATGAAGAGGCCTACACCTCGGTCATCGTGCCGTCGCTCACGCTCGATCAGGCGGAGATGGCCAAGATCCCCGCCATCCACTGGTACGAAGAGCGGCTGCTCTTTCTGCTCATGCGCCTGAGGAATCCGCAAGCGCGCGTCGTGTACGTCACGTCACAGCCACTCCATCCGGTCGTTCTCGACTACTACCTGAACCTTCTCGCGGGGATCCCGGCCAGTCATGCACGGGCGCGGCTGACGCTTCTCTGCGTCTACGACAGCTCCCCGCGCTCCCTGACGGAAAAGATTCTCGAGCGTCCTCGGGTCATCGAACGCATCCGCGCCAGCATTCCTGATTCGCAACGTGCGTATCTCACCGTCTACAACTCCACTCCTTTGGAACGCAAACTGGCTGTCCGGCTCGACATCCCGCTGAATGCGCCGGATCCTCGGCTGATCGGCTACGGGTCGAAGTCGGGCGCGCGGAAACTTTTCGCCGGCATCGGAGTCGATCGGCCATACGGACGCGAGGACCTTCACACGGTCGATGACATCGTCAGCGCGCTCGTTGCCATCCGCGCCGCCCGGCCCGAGACCCGGCGCGCGCTGCTCAAACTGAACGACGGGTTCTCCGGCGAAGGAATCGCGCGCTTCGAATACCCGACTGTCGCCGATGCTGCTTCCATTCTCCGGACGCTGCATCAACTGCAGTTCTCCGTCGAATCGGAATCGGTTGCGACGTTTCTGTCGAAGTTCGCCGCCGGCGGCGGTGTCGCCGAGGAGATGATCGAAGCGCTCGAGGTGCGCTCGCCGAGCGTACAGCTTCGGATCAACCCGCGGCAGGAAGTGATCCTCGCCTCCACCCACGAACAGATTCTCGGCGGACCATGCAAGCAGGTCTTCCTCGGCTGTGTGTTTCCGGCCGACGATGACTACCGCATCGAGCTGCAGCGCCAGGCTCTGATCATCGGGCAGGCACTGGCCGCTCGCGGCGTCATCGGCCGGCTCTCCGTCGATTTCCTTGCTACCAGAAATGATTCGATGGATCGGTGGCGATTGTCCGCCATCGAGATCAATCTTCGGATGGGAGGGACGACGCATCCCACCCTGGCGCTTCGCTTCCTCACCGGAGGCGAGGTGGATCCAACCTCGGGGTTGCTGCATGGCCTTGACGGGCAGCCGAAGTACTACCGCGCCTCCGACAACGTCCAGTCGGAGGCGTACCGAGGACTTCTCCCGGAAGATCTCATCGAGATCGTCACCATGAACCGGCTCGATTTCAACCACCGGACCACGACCGGCGTCGTCTTTCACATGATCGGGGCGGTCTCGGAGTTCGGGAAATTCGGGATGACCGCCATCGCCAACAGCCGCGAGGAAGCAGAGCGTCTCTTCACCCGCACGATTGACGTGCTCGATCGCGAAACCCGAGGAGGGCAAGATGAATGAAACCATCGTCACACGCGATCCCGCGGGGGCGCGCCTGCACCGGAACACGACGAATGAAACGATCGTCACGCGCGAAACCGCCGTGGCGCGCCTGCGCCGGAAGCTGATCGCAATGCAGGAAGAGGGGAAATCCGTTTGCCGGATCGCGGCGGAGAAAGGCCTCTTTTGCCGCGGCTTCCGCCGGTACGGGGACGACGAGCTCCGTTTCCGATACGCGGCAACGATCGAGAACGCCTCGCAGCTCACGCGCGCTGCACTGGAAGAGCAAGCCAACGCCTGGCAACTCGCGCGGCAGAAGCAGGAAGGGACGCTGCTCTGTTGCGACGTACAGTTCATGACCTACGAGACCTGCCGCGCCTGGGACGACTTCTCCAACGAGGAGCTGTCGCGTTTCTGCGCCGAGATGCTCGGTGAGAACGTACGCGTAACGGGGAAGGTCTCGCCCGCGGTCCTGTGAGCGGTTTCTCAACCGCCTGCACGGCCTACGGTGACGAACAGTCCGCCCTCATGGCCGAGCGACTTGATCCATCCGATCTGCGCCAGCAGTTGCTCGGGATTCCAGTCGTCACCGGCGTTGGCGAAGAGATCCTCCGACTCCTCGGCCAGCAGCGCGCTTGGATAGGCACGAACGTATTCGACCTCGTTCTCGGCAAACCATCCCTGCACTTCGGCCAGCGTATGCCGGTGTTCCTCGGGGTGCTGGTATTGATCGCGGAGCCAGGCCTCGCGTCGCGCGGGCTCATTCCTGCGATCGCGCAACACGGGATCGAAGAGTGTGAATCGATAATCGGTCAGCCTTGCCACCGTGCGGCGCAATCGCAGCGGGATTCGGGCGATGGCGTTGTACAGACCGAGGACG
>Ga0247668_1000077_pt1 | contig 35014 bp, 36 predicted proteins | sample CNK09_metaG_FD_182737 | JGI IMG/M metagenome (GOLD analysis project Ga0247668, IMG submission 182737) | Soil microbial communities from Purdue University Martell Research Forest, Indiana, United States - CNK09 | ecosystem: Environmental > Terrestrial > Soil > Temperate forest > Bulk soil...
CCGACGCGCACCATCACCGGCGGAAGTTCCGTCCGGGCGCGCTCCAAGTTCCACTCGTTCACCATCCGCTGGAGCATCAGACCCGTCAGCACGGCCCGGTCGGCGTGATCGTCCTGCGGCAGCGGCGCGCCGAAGAAGGCCATCACCGCGTCGCCGATGAATTTGTCGAGCGTTCCGCCGTACGCGAAGATCGACTCCACCGCGCACGAGAAGAAGTGCGACAGGAACTCCGCCACTTCCTCCGGCTTCTTCGTCTCCGAGACGGTGGTGAAGCCGCTGATGTCGGCGAAGAGGATCGACACGTCGGTGCTGCGCACTTCCGACTCCGTCGAGATCGAGCCCTTCACGATCTCGTCGACGACGGCCGGCGAGTGATAGCGCTCCATGCGCGCGCGGATCTTGCGCTCTTCCTCGATCTTCTCCGCGAGCTGCGCGCGCTCGATGGCCACGGCGGCGAAGTTGGCCAGGGCCGTGAGCAGATCGAGGTCCTCCTCCGTGAAGCTGCCGATATGGATCGGCGAATCCACCTGCACCGCGCCGATGACCCGCTGCCGGTTCCAGAGCGGCACGCACATCGCCGAACGGATGCCGTGGATGGCGATCGATTTCCCGCCCAGGAGTCGCGCGTCTTCGAGCGCGTTGGAGGTCATCAGCGCCACCTGCTGCTGCGCCACCATCTTCAGGATTGTGCGCGAGATGGGGATGTCCTGCTGTTCCGCGCCGTCGATGAACTTCGTCAGCTTCGGGATCGGATTCCCCTCTTCGTCGAAGAGAATGATCAGCCCGCGCTCCACCGGCAGGTAGCGGAAGATGATGTCCATGACGGTGGTGAGCACGACCTGCAGCTCTTCGGACGCCAGCAGCGCCTTGGCCACCTGCACCAGGACCTGAAAGATCTTCTCGCGCGACACCGCCGGTTCGCGCAACCCAGGCTGCGAGGGCGGCCTCGAGACCGGCCCTTTCTCGAGGGCCTCGGAGATGTCCAGCCCGAACTCGGAGTTGAAATCCGAGATGCGCCGGATGACCGTCCCCGACGGGTTATCGAACATCGAGTCAGCGTTGAAATCGACGGACGGCATCGCCCGCGCGTCGAGCAACACCGACCCGACCGAGAGTTTGTCCCCCGCCGCCACCTGCCCCTCGGTTACGAGGTTCCCGTTGAGCTTCACCCCGTTCGTCGACTTCAGGTCGACGATCCACCAGTGCTCCCCCCGCAGCTCGAACTTCGCATGCTTCCGCGAGACCGAGGGATGGTTGAGGATCAGATCATTCCCCTCGGTGCGCCCCACCGAGAGCTCATCCTTCAGGTCCATGACCCGCGGCACGCCCAGATCGACGTAGTGAAGTTGGAGCTGCTCCATCGAGGGGATGGATTATAGCGGTTGCTCGCGAGGCCCTATCGGGAGAACGGAAGAGACTCGTCGGCGCGTGAGCGCTCGAACGGCTGGACCATTCGGACGCATGGGGGCACGTGCAATACTGCCTGCTATCAACGACTCCAAGGCGAAGGCATGTCGCGAAAGTATGTATTTGCGGATGAGTGCGGCAATTTTGACTTCTCCTCAAAGCCTGGGGCGAGTCGGTACTTTGTTCTCGTCACGGTCACCGTTGACACGTGCTCAGTCGGGCAGCAACTGCTCGACCTTCGTCGAGACCTGGCTCTTCAAGGATTCGGCCTCGATCGAGAGTTTCATGCTGCACATGATCCCAAGCCGATGCGGGACAAGGTGTTTGCTGCAATCGCCACCTCGCCGATGCGAATCGATGCGGTCATTCTCGAGAAGTCAAAGGCATATCCGTCCGTGCGCGTGAGCGATGAACGCTTTTACAAGACGGCTTGGTACCAACACATGAAGTACGTTGCCCCGAAGATCGCCGTATCGACGGATGACCTTCTGGTCGTCAGCGCATCCATCGGATCAAACGCGAAGAAGAAGGCATTCCACGCGGCAGTAACGGACGTCATCCGACAGGTGTCGCCAACTGCCAAGGCTAGAGTGGCATGCTGGAGCGCCGCGAGTGATCCGTGCTTGCAAGTGGCAGACTACTGCGCCTGGGCGATTCAGCGGAAGTGGGAGGCGGCAGATCTGCAGGGCTATGACTTGATCAAAGGCTTCATCCAAACCGAATTTGACCTGTTCGCTTCGGGAACCAAAAAGTTTTACTAAAAATCGAGACCGGCTACCCGTGTTGCCACGGGAGAGGCCGAAGGGCCTCTTGTCACCGGTCTCTCTACTAACTTTTTGACTTCTGAAAGTGTAACCGAACTCTTAAGCATAATCTGCCCGCGGAGCTGGAAGATTCCCTCCTGATTCAGAGACTTGACCGCTACCTACCCGATCGCCATCCCCTCGATATCCAGCTCATGAACCGGCATCCCGAGCGTCCCCAACGGCTCCCGAATCTGCTCCGCGTTGCCGACGATCACGATGATGGCGCGTTCCGGGTCGATGTACTTCTGCGCCACGTGTTCCACGTCCGCCTTTGACACCGCGCCGATGTTCTCGCGGTAGCGGTCGAAGTAATCCGTCGGTAGCTCGTAGAGCTCCATGTCCAGCAGCCGGCCGGCGATGTCGCTCGAGCTTTGGACGCTCGAGGGGAAGGAGCCCATCATGTAGTTCTTCGTGTCCTCGAGCTCCTGCGTTTCGACGTCGCCGGTGCGGATGCGACGGAGCTCGGCCAGGACCTCGGTGACGGACTCGCGGGTGACCTCGTTGCGCACGGGCGCGCTGACGACGAAGGGGCCGGCCTGGCGGCGGAAGGCGAACAGCGATCGCGCGCCGTAGGTGTAGCCGTGCTTCTCGCGCAGGTTGAGGTTGATGCGCGAATTGAAGACGCCGCCGAGGAGCGCGTTCATCACGGAGAGGGAGAAGTAGTCCTCCGTGCCGCGGGCGATGCCGATGTGGCCGATCCGGATCTCCGATTGCACGGCCGTCGGCCGGTCGATGAGATAGATGCGGCTCGATTCGAACGTCTTCGGTGAGACTTCCGGCCGCGGCGGAAGGGCGGCGGCAGGCCAGTCGGCGAAGAAGCGCGAGGCCGTATCGAGCGCCGATTCGGCGTTGACGTCGCCGGCGATCACGATCGAGCCGTTGTTGGGAACGTAATGCGTGGCGAAGTAGCGGCGCACGTCATCGACCGTGATCCGCGCGACCGACTCGGGATTGCCGATGATGGTGTTGCCGTAGGCGCCGCTGCCGTAGATGAGATTGGAGAAGCGCTTGCCGGCGATGGAGGCCGGCTCGTTGCGCTGCTGGATCAACTCCATCAGCCGCTCGCTCTGCACGCGCTCCAGTGATGCCTGCGGCAGCATCGGACGGCGATTCACGTCGGCGAAGATGGCGAAGGCCTCGGCGAACGTGCGCGACAGGGAATCGACCGAGATGTACGACGCGTCCCAGTCGGCGCCGCTGCCGAGGGATGCGCCGAGAAGGCCGAGATCCTCGGCGAGAAGGACCGCGTCGCGGGTGCCGGCGCCCTCGTCGAGCAGAGCGGCCGTGAGCGAGGCCAGCCCGGCCAGCTCGGGAGTGTCGTAATCAGCGCCCGAGCGGACGAGCGACCGAACGGAGACGAGGGGCGCGTTGTGATTCTCGGCCACGAGCAGGCGCAGGCCGTTGTCCAGCGTGCGGCGGGCGACGCGCGGGAAATGATACGGCCGCGGAGGACCGGGTTGTGGAGCGACATTGCGGTCGACAGTCATGCGTTCTCCGGGACGAACAGGCTGGTTACGCGATTCCCGGCCACGAGGTACTGCCGCGCCACGCGCTGCAGATCGCCGCCAGTGGTGGTGCGATACGGATCGAGCCAGGAGTGGACCAGTGACGGATCGCTGAAGTAGGTCGCCATCATCCCGATCATGTCGGCGCGCGAGTCGTAGTTTTCGATCTGGTGCGCGTGCTCGACCTCGGCACGGTTCTTCGCGCGCGTCAGCTCGTCGGCCGTGATGCCATCGCTGGCGATGCGCGCCAGCTCCGCGTCGATGGCGCGCTCAACGTCTTCTACCGAAACGCCTTCATTCGCCGTCGCCTGCATCATGAAAATGCCGGTGGCCTCGGTGGGGAGGACGTACGCGGAGACGTCGGTGGCGATCTGCTGCTCGAGCACGAGCGCTTTCTCCAGACGGCTGGCCTTATCGCCGCTGAGGACGGAGCTGAGCAGATCGGCGGCGATCCAGTCGGGGTGGCCCATTTTCGGGAAGTGATAGAGCCGGTAGACGCGCGGGAGCTGCACGGGCGAGGGGAAAACTTCCCGCCGTTCGCCGTTCAACGGGCGGCGTTCGAGATCGAAGGGAGGAAACGATCCACCGGCCGGGAGAGGGCCGAAGTACTGCTCGACGAGAGCCTTCGCTTCCGCGGGAACGAAATCGCCGACCAGCGTCAGCGTGGCGTTGTCAGGGCGATACCAGGTGGCGAAGAACTCGCGGATGTCGTCGAGCGACGCCGCGCCGAGGTCTTCCATCGAGCCGATGGTGGGCCAGTGGTAGGAGTAATCGGGATCGTAGCCAAGATTCAAGAGACGCTCGAAGGCGGTGCCGTAGGGGACGTTGTCGTAGCGCTGTCTCCGCTCTTCCTTGACCACTTCGCGCTGGATGTCGAGCTTCTCCTGCGTCAGAGCCGGTAGGAAGTAACCCATCCGGTCCGACTCCAGCCAGAGTCCGAGGGCGAGGTAATTCGAGGGGAGGGTTTCGAAGTAATTCGTCCGATCGAAGAACGTCGTCCCATTCAGAACCCCGCCGACAGACTGCACGTAGCGGAAGTGCTCATTGTTGCCGACGTGCTCCGAGCCGGAGAAGAGCATGTGCTCGAAGAGGTGGGCGAACCCAGTACGGCCCGGCCGCTCGTTCTTCGAGCCGACGTGGTACCAGAGGTTGACCGCCACGAGCGGCGCGGAATGGTCTTCGTTGAGAACGACGCGGAGGCCGTTGGGGAGGCGGTAGTCTTCGAGGGCGAGCATCGGGGCGCGGTTTGTATCACGATCGGAAGGCAGAGGGCAGAGGGCAGAAGGCAGAAGGCAGAAGGCAGAAGGCAGAAGGCAGAGGGCAGAAGGGGGCGCTGGGTGTAGGGACCCCCAATTTGATCCTTCTGCCTTCTGCCCTCTGCCCTCTGCCTTCTGCCTTTTCTCCTTCTGCCTTCAGCCTTCTGCCTTTATCCTTTCGCACGTGCCGCCTCTGCCGTTTCGTCATATCGCCGTCGAAGGGCCGATCGGCGTCGGGAAGACATCGCTGGTCAACCTGCTGGCAAAGCGGTTCCGCGGAACGAAGATCCTCGAGGACGTCGACAACCCCTTTCTCGCCGAGTTCTACAAAGACAAACGCGGTGCGGCCTTCCGCTGCCAGCTCTTCTTCCTGCTGTCGCGATACGACCAGCAGCGGTCGATTTCGCAGCGCGACCTCTTCACCGAGCTGATCCTGGCCGACTACTCCTTCCCCAAAGACAAGATCTTCGCCTACCTGACGCTGGAAGACTCGGAGCTGATGATCTACAACCGGCTCTACGAGATGCTGCGGGAAAGCGTGCCCAAACCGGACCTGGTTATCTACTTGCAGGCTTCGCTTGATACACTACTCAAGCGCGTGAAGAAGCGCGGAAAGGCATACGAGAAGTCGATCTCACAGGAGTACTTGAAAGAGATCAGCGAGGCGTACTCGCACTACTTTTACCGGTACGACGAGACGCCATTGCTGGTTGTGAATACGAACGAGATCGATTTCGTCAACACGCCCGAGCATTTCGATCAGCTCATCGAGCAGATTCGCAATGCGAAGAAGGGAACGCAGTACTACGTACCGCTTGGATCCTGAGTCGACGGACCGAGACGGGGGTAGGAAGCCTGAAGGATGAAGGTTGAAGGATGAATCGCTCGTATTCATCCTTCATCTTTCATTCTTCATCCTTCGCTCCTCCTGAAGGTCCACTGGAGGAGCAAATGGCAGCCGCACCGAAACGAATCACCGTCCCGGCCATCCGCGCCATGAAGGGCGCAACGCGCATCGGGATGATCACCGCGTATGACTATCCGAGCGCGAAGGTGGCCGACGCCGCCGGCTGCGACATCATCCTGGTAGGCGACTCCCTCGGCATGGTCGTTCTCGGCTATCCCGATACACTGAGCGTGACCGTCGACGACATGGTCCACCACACGCGCGCCGCCGTGCGCGGCGCGACGCGGGCGCTCGTCGTCGGCGACATGCCGTATCTCTCGTACCACGTGTCGGTCGAGGAGTCGGTGCGCAATGCCGGCCGATTCATCCAGGCGGGCGCCCACGCGGTGAAGGTCGAGGGGGGGAAGGCGTCGCGGATCCGCGTGATCGAAGCGATCCTCGATGCCGAGATCCCGGTGATGGGCCACATCGGTCTCACGCCGCAGTCGGTCAATGCCCTCGGCGGATTCAAGCTGCAAGGGAAGAATCTCGACGATGCCCGAAGGCTTGTCGAAGAGGCGCAGGCGCTCGATCAGGCCGGCTGCTTCTCGATCGTGCTGGAGTGCGTCCCCTCGGAACTGGCGGCGATGATCACCGAGCGCGTGTCGGTGCCGACGATCGGGATCGGCGCCGGTCCCGCCTGCGACGGGCAGGTGCTCGTCTTTCACGATCTCCTCGGCCTGTACGACGGCCACACGGCGAAGTTCGTCCGGCGTTACGCGAACATGGCCGACGAGATGCGCGCCGCGATCGAGCACTACCTCGCCGACGTGCGCGACGGCAGCTTCCCCGACGACGTGAAAGAGTCGTTCCACGCCGCGAGCGCGGACGAGTTGCGGGAGCTGTACGGCGAGGGCGTGGTGATCGAGATGCCGAAGGCGCAGTGAGGGTTACTGGGTTGCAGGGTTGCTGAGTTGCTGGGTGAGGTAAAGCCCTGCACTGAGCAACCCAGCAACCCAGCAACCTAGCAACCATGAATACGACGACCACAATCTCTTCAACCCGTGAGGCGATCGCCCGTGCGCGCGATTCCGGCAAAACCATCGCCTTCGTCCCCACCATGGGCTTTCTCCACGAGGGTCACCTCTCGCTGATCGATGCCGCGCGCGACGACGGCGCGGATTTCATTGTCGTCTCGATCTTCGTCAACCCGAAGCAATTCGGGCCGAATGAAGACTTCGAGCGCTATCCGCGCGACGAGGCGCGCGATCAGGAGTTGCTGGCGGGGAAAGACGTCGATCTCCTCTTTCTGCCGTCCGTCGGGATCATGTATCCGCCGGGCTCACAGACGATGGTGTCGGTAGGGGCTGTGGCCAGGCCGCTCGAGGGCGAGCGGCGTCCGGGACACTTCGCTGGTGTGGCCACGGTGGTCCTGAAACTGTTCAACATCGTCCAGCCCGATCTGGCGGTGTTCGGACGGAAAGACGCGCAGCAGTGCGCGGTGATCGATCGGATGGTCCGCGATCTCGATGTCCCGGTGCGGCTCATCTTCGCCGAGACCGCGCGCGAGCACGACGGCCTGGCCCGGTCGTCGCGCAACAGCTACCTCTCTGCGGACGAACGAAAACGCGCCCCTGCGCTGTATCGTGCACTGCGGGCGGGGGAGGAGGCCGTCGTCCGCGGCATCGGGGACGTGAGCGCCGTCGAGACATCGATGCGAAGGATGATCGAGCAGACGCCCGGCATCGAGATCGATTACCTCGCCGTCGTCGATCCGGAAACCTTCCTGCCGCCGGTCGACTTCCGAGGCGACATCCTTCTCGTTGGCGCGGTACGGATCGGACGGACGCGTCTGATTGATAACGTGCGCGTTGTTAGTTCATCCTGACGGCGAGCGAAGCGAGCCTGTCAGGATCTCCGGTGGCACCGCGAGATCCCTGCTGAAACCAACCGATGCGCGAATTCACCGGAGATCCTGACGACTCGCTGGCGCGAGTCGCAGGATAGACTTTTAGAAAACCATGCGTACCCTCCTTCACGCCGTCATCCAGAACGCCATCGTCACCGGCGCGGCCACGCTCTGGCCGGTGGCGCTGCGCATCGATGCGTTCGTGCTGCGCGCCGCGGAAGTCCTGCCGTTCGAGGAAGTCGACGTCATCAACATCGCCACCGGTGAACGGTTCCGTACCTGGATTGAACCGGCGCCGGAGGGAAGCGGAGAGGTAGCCGTTCACACGGGCGCGCGCGCGCCGGTACGTGTGGGCGATACCATCAGCATCGTCGCCTTCGCTACCTTTCATGAGGGGCAGACGCTGGCCCACAGGCCACGCATCGTCACGCTCGGCGCGAACAATCAGGTCGTCTCGGTCGGCGAAGGATGAGCGAACGTCCGCTCATCCCGCGCATCGCCTGCGCGCTGCTGCTCCTTTCGCTTGCCGTGACGACACTGCCGCGGCTCGCGGCGCTCGTGAACAACGCCGGCACACTTCTGCCGCTGGGTTACGAGGCGAGGCGGGAGAAGCAGATGGGGCCGTGGTACGTGTCCGTTGAAACTCTTCGACGCCAGCTCCGACCGCACGAGCCGGTTGCGCTCATCTACGGGGCGCGCGACGTCGACTCGGCCGTCTTCGCCAGCTACTACCTCTACCCGATCCGCACGCGATTGTTCGTTGGCCGCAACGATTATCGCAATGCCTCTCCCGATCCGACACTGCCGCAGACGATCGTCGCCGTGACCGCCGATCGCGCGGCGCGGACGACGTACGACGCATTGCGCGACCGCGACCTCCGCGCCGGACATCGCGTTGTCGCCGCGCCAACGCTCAGCGAGCCGCGGACGACGTTCATCCTGCCGATGGCGGCATCGCTAGACGGGCCGGCGCCGGAGACGTTCGTGATCGAGGCGACGATCGCCAACCCGAATCCCGTGCCAGCCGAGGTGCGCGTGACGTTCTGGCCGAAGGGACTGGTGCGGACGATCACGATCGCGTCCGGCGCGACGGGGAAGTATTTCGACTTTGTCCACCAACTCTTCGGAGTCCTCGACAGGGGATGGATGCTCGTCGATTCGTCGGCGCCGTTGCGCGCCGCATTCTATTTTGCGAACCGCGGACATGGAGACGCCACCCTGCTGCCGAACGTCACCGGCCCGGCAACCGGCATCGTCGCCGCGCCGATCTATCGCGACACGAAGCTCTTTGTGATCAATCCAAATGCGACGCAGGTGACCGCCGTGGTCGGAGGCGTATCGTTCCCGTTCGATCCACACGCCTTCGTCTCCTGGCCGGTTACCAAAGTGCCAATCGTCAGCGGTGACGTCTATGCTTTCGTCGCCACACGCGAGTTGAACGGACGCACCGATTTTCTCTGGCCACGATGATCGGACTCGTCGTCACATTCGTCCTCTTCCCACTCGTCGGCTGGAGCGTTGGTCGCCGCGGCATCGGCGAAGCATTTCTCTTCGGTGCCGGGCTGACGGGCGCGCTCCTCTTTCTCGCCGGTGTCGCGCATGTGCCGTTGGTTGTCGCGTTGGCGTTGATCGTGGTGTGGGGAGTAGGGAGTGGGGTGTGGGAGCTGATGCACCACTCTCGAACTGTGCAATCCACTCCGCACCACGCCATCCCCACAATCGTGATGTGCATTCCTCTCATCGCGCTCACCTTCGTCGCGGCGATCACTCCGCTCAGCGATTTCGATGGCCGCGCGTTCTGGGTGCTGAAGGCGAAGGGGATCGCGCATGAACGCGCCATCGACGGACCGTTCTTTCGCGGTGCGACGCTCGATCCGCGCAATCACTATCCGATCCTGATCCCGCTCGACGGTGCCGTGATCCTCGGCGTCACTCACGATTCCGATGACCGCCAGCTTCGCTGGCTGTACCTCGGTCTCCTGGCCGCCTTCGCGTTGCTGGTGCGGGAACGGATCGGCCGCCTGGTCTCTCCCGCGGCCGGTGCCTGGTGCGCGGCGCTCCTCGTCTGGATCCCGCAATTCGCCGTCGAACCCGAGGGCGGTGCGCTGTCGGCCTATAGCGACATCGCGCTCGCCGCATTCGCAGCCGGCGCCTTCTTCGAATTGGTCGAAGAGGTTTTGCCACCGCGCGACCGCGCAACCTCGCAACCGCGCGACCGCACCATCCGCTTCGGCCTTTGGCTCGCGTTCCTCGTGCTGACGAAAAGTGAGGGGCTGCCGTTCGCGCTCGTCTTCCTCGTCATCGGGGCCTTTGTCTTCCGTAAACGGATTGTGATTCCGGCGATCACGAGCGTGATCGCGGCAATGGCCCTCTTCGTCTGGCGCGCGCGCATTCCTGCCGGCGATGAAGAGGACATCGTCCGCATGCTGCCGACCATCTTCCAGAAGCTGCACCATCTTGGCGACGCGCTGGCGGCGTTTCCTGTGCACATGTTCCTCTTCCCGCGCTGGGGCCTTTTCTGGATCGCCGTCGTCATCGCGGCAGTGCTTGCGTGGCGCCTCGACCGTCGCACGGCCAGGGTGGCCATCAGCGTCATCGTCGCCATGCTCGCCGTTTACGCGGGCGTGTATGTCGCCACGGACTGGGTCGTGACCGACCTGATCGCCGTCACGGCCGACCGGCTCTTGATGCACGTCATCGCGCCAGCGCTTTTTCTTCTGGCGCTTGCAAGTTCGACTGTTCAGCGCACGAAGTCGATGTAGCCGCGTTCGACGTTTACGTCGACCAGCTTCACGTTGACGCGGTCGCCGACGTCGATTCCATGCGCACCGTGGATGACCTTTCCCTCAACCGGCGGGTGGAAGACTCGGACCCACGTTCCCTTCTCCGAGGCGCCGGTGACGATTCCGTCGAAACGCTGGCCGACGCGCGGTTCGAGGATGCAGGCCGCGGCAGATTTGCGAACCTGACGCTCCACCTTATTCGCCGCATCCTCCGCCTCGGTGCAATGCTGGGCCAGCGCCGCCAGCTCGTCGTCGGTGTAGCCCGGCTTTCCACCCGCGAGCGCGGGCTTGACCAGCCGGTGCGTGATGAGGTCAGGGAAGCGGCGGTTCGGGGCGGTCGAGTGCGTGTAATCGCGCACGGCCAGGCCGAAATGTCCGATCGACGTTTGGCCCGGCTTCTCAACGATATATTCGCCCGCGCCCATGGCCTTGACGATGGCCAGAGACAGATCGGGAAAGCGCAGTGGGTCGGTCTTACGGCGGCGGACGAGGAACTCCTCGAGTGCGACGGAATCCGGATCGGCCGGGAGTTTCTCGCCGTATTTCGCGGCGATGGCCTCGATGCGGTCCCACCGCTCCGGCGAGCGGACCACGCGCCGCAGGCCGGAGAACCCTTTCGCCGTCAGGAAGCGCGCGGTGACGCCGTTGGCGGCGATCATGAAGTCCTCGATCAGGTTCTTGGCGTTATTGCGCGCCTCCACCTGCAGATCGACGACATGCCCATCGCTCATGACGGCCCGCGCCTCGATCGTCTCGAGGTCGAGAGCGCCGTGCTCGTGCCGCAACTCGCGCATGGCGTCGGCGACGTGATCCTGCAGCTTGAGATTTTCGGCCAGGCCGGGCACCGCCTTCACTTTCGGCGGCATGTCTGCATGCCCTTCGAGCCACATGCCGACGGCGTTGTACGCGAGCTGCGCTTTGTTGTGGACGCGCGCCCGGTACACATTGCCTTTCGTGACCGAGCCGTCGGACGCGACGACCATGTCCATGACGATCGCCAGACGCTCCTCGTGCTCATTGAGCGAGGTCAGGTTCGTGGACAGCTTCTCAGGCAGCATCGGAAAGATGCGCGCGGCCGTGTAGATCGACGTCGTGTTCTGCCGCGCGTGATCGTCGATCGGCGAGCCCTTCTTGACGACGGCATCGACGTCGGCCACCGCCACCATGGCCCGGACGTTTCCTCCGCCGAGGTCCTCGGCGACGGTGAGCTGATCGAGATCGCGGGAGTCGTCGTTGTCGATCGAACACCAGAGAAGATCGCGGAGATCGCGGATCGAGGCGTCAGTCTCATTCGCGGCGCCGGTGATCGCATCCGCCTGTTTCTGCGCCGCGGCGGAAAAATCGGGTGCGAGCCCGCGATCGATCATCGCCTGGCGTGCAACGTCCTGAAGCATCGAGCCGTGGTTGCATCCCTGATGTACGTGGTCGTTTGCCATGATGGAGCGGCACGTTACCATCAGCGCACATGCAGCCGAAAGTGACGCCTGCCGGCGACCGTGGCATCCTCGCCGACTTCGGCGCGGACGTCACCGCGGCGGAGTTGCACGCACGCGCGGCCGCGTTGCACGAGCACCCGCACGTGGTGGCCTGCATCGTCGGCCAGCAGTCTCTTTACGTCGTGTTCGATGGCGAACCGGCCATTGATTTCGGCGACGTGCCGCCGATCGCGTTCACACCGCGCACGCACGTCATCGACGTCGATTTCTCCGGCCCCGACCTCGACGAGCTCCTCGCGCACGCGCACCTGACGCGCGGCGATTTCCTGAATCGTGTCTCGTCGATCCACCTCACTGCCCGTTACCTCGGCTTTCGCGCCGGATTCGCCTATCTCGAAGGCTGGCCGGACGAATGGCGGATGCCTCGCCGGACGACGTCGCGCAACCTCGTACCGCGCGGCAGCTTCGCCATCGCCGGTGCCATGGCTGGCTTCTATCCCGTCGATTCGCCGGGCGGCTGGAACCTCCTCGGCCGGACGAGCGCAACGCTGTGGGACCCGCATGCCGACCCGCCCAATCGATTTGCGCCCGGCGATGCGATCGAGATTCGTCCAGCCTCGATCGACAGTTTTGACGCGCCGACGGCTGCAAACATCGAAAGCGGCGGCGAGATCGTCGCGGAGGTCGTTGCTCCCGGGCAGCTCACCACGATCGTTGGCGCCCGCGACTGGAAGCGCGCAGGCTACGGGGTTTCCCCTGGCGGTCCATTCGACGTCCTCGCTGCCGCTCTGGCCAACCGGGCCGCCGGCAATGACGACGATGCGCCTCTTCTGGAATGCGTCCTCGTCGCACCGCGCCTTCGATTCCGCGCGCCGCGCCGCGCCGCATTCTGCGACGGCGGCGGCAACGTACAGTCGTTCACGCTCGCCGCCGGAGAGGAGCTGAACCTCGGCCGATTTCACGGAGGATTGCGAGGTTATCTCGCGATTGAGGGTGGCATCGACGAGATGCGGGCACGTTACGTCGAGGCGCCGACGGTGGTGAAGGCGGGGATGGCAATACGATCGTTGAAAAGGGAAGCATCCTACTCGCGCGGCTCAACTGTCGAGAGCCTTCTCCCCCGCTTTTTGGGGGAGAAGGTGCCGAAGGCGGATGAGGGGGCGGATCTCGCGTGGCAGAAGAATGACATCCGCATCATCTCCGGCCCTCACGATGCGCCCACACTCCCCGAAGAATGGGAAGTAACCGCGCAACTCAACCGCGTCGGCATTCGCCTGCGGCCGATCGAAACATCGCCGTTCGTGCCATCAGCGAATCTTCCATCGTGCGGGATGCAGTTCGGCACCTTGCAATGGCACCCTGATGGGAGCCTCGTGGCGATGGGGCCGGACCACCCCGTCACCGGCGGCTATCTGCAGCCAGCGACGGTGGTATCCGACGATCTGTGGAAGCTTGCGCAGCTCGGGCCGGGTGAGCGGATCCGCCTGAGCAAGTAACGTCACAGAGGGTGGAGGCGGTCGTCCGATTGCCGCATCTTCTCCGGCTGACCCGAATTCCTGTCCTCTTTTTGGGACACAACTCTGGAAGGCCGTTATCGCCTCCGCCGGGAGTGCGTTAACGGACTCCGGGAGTGTATTAATTGACTCCGGGAGTGTATTCATGGACTCCGAGAGTGTATTCATGGACTCCGGGAGTGTATTCATGGACTCCGGGAGTGTATTCATGGACTCCGGGAGTGTATTCATGGACTCCAGGAGTGTATTCATGGACTCCAGGAGTGTATTCATGGACTCCAGGAGTGTATTCATGGACTCCGAGAGTGTATTCATGGACTCCGGGAGTGTATTCATGGACTCCGGGAGTGTATTCATGGACTCCGGGAGTCAGGGAAGCTGAGCTAGTCGCCGTATGAATAACCCGACCTCGCGCTGACCTTGAACTCGGGGTTGCGCAGCGTCACGTTGACCTTCTGGAAGCCGTGCTCGCCGGGGCGCTTCTTGGTGTAGTAGCTGATGAGGTAGTACCCGGCCGTCTGCTTCTCGATCTGCTGCAGCGGCGAGATGTAGCTCGTGTGGAGGCGGTAATAACGCCCGTTCGTGTCGCTGGCCATCGTCGACAGATTCTGGTGTACGAACTCCGGCTCGTTGATGCCGCTCTGCAGCGAGACCGGATAGAGCGTCACGTCCGCGCTGTTGAGCGACTCGATCATCGGATCGTAGTAACGGCTGCGGGTCAGCACGATGTTGCCCCGCACCTCTTCGTCGGGTCCGATGATGCCGTTCGAGAAGATGACGACGTCCTTGCGCGCGTGAATCGGCCGCAGCGCGTCGCCGAGGAGATCGAGAGCCTCGTAGACAGAACCGGTCTTGTTGATCATCCGGTCGATGTCCATGTTGGCGAGCAGCGACGGGCCGGTGCCGGAGCTGTCCTTGGAGCGGATGCCGAGGCCGTATGCCGTGGCGTCGTTCAACGCGCGGTGGATCTTCGCCTTGTCGGAGGTGAAGTCGGTGTAGACCTTCAACCTAACGTCGTGACCGACGATGGCGACGCGGTCCTCGGGACGCAGCCGGTCGTCGAGGAAGCGGAAGGCGTCGTTGCGGGCCCGGATCATCTCGGCCTGCGAGGCGAAATCGGACGTGACCTTGTCGAAGAAGAAGATGAGGTACCGTTCGTCATGGACGCGCTCGACCTTGAAGGCCGCGGCCGATTCAGGAGCGTTGATGAGGCGGCGGTTCGTGAAGTAATCGACCGAATCGACCGGGAGAGCCAGCCCGTTCTCGGTGACGATGAAGTCGTCCTTGCCGAGGCCGAGCATCTGATTGCCGCGGGAATCGGTCACGATCGCATCGAGCTGCACGAGATTGACGTCGACCCTCTCGCCGAACGGCTGCGGGCTCGGTTTCTGTTGCGGCTGCTGCGCCAGCAGCGGCGCGGCAACGATCATGAGTAAGGTGATGAAACGCTTGGACATAAACACGTCCCCCTTCGCCGGTGCAAACGACGATGCGAGCAGAGGGGATTCCGCCCGCCGGCCGCGGCGCATGGTTCTTGCTGCATTGTCACCGCTATGTACAGGCTGACGATCGTGCTTCTGGCCATTCTCGCCGCCGCGCCGCTTGCCGCGCAACGGCGGATCGATCTTCTCCTCGACGCCGAGGGCGCTCGCCGCACCGGCCACAATCTCTCGTTCACGCCCGGCATTCGATTCGATCCGGAGTTTGGCACGGGAGGAGGGGCCGGTGCCGGGCTCGATTTCTTCGTGACGGATCGCGTGTCGATCGAAGCGAAAGCCGCGGCGCTCGAGTCACAGTTGCGCGTGCGGACCATCGGTTCCGACTTCATCGCCACGGCGGAGCTCGGGCGCGCGAAGATCTATCCTCTTTCGGCACTCCTCCAGTGGCACGTGTCGCAACATGGCACGGTCCGTCCTTACCTCGGCCTGGGCATCGCGCACGTCATCCTCCACAACGTCAATCGCTCGGTAGGGAGCTCGGCAACCGGGATTCACTTCAAAGATCCCACCGGACTGGTCGTCGACGGCGGGCTCGAATTCAACCTTGCAAAGCGCTGGGGCCTCTTCGCCGATGCGCGCTACATCCCGGTCGAATCGAAGTCGACGGCGACATTCGTCGGCACATCGTCGTCGGTGACGATGAACGTCCGTCCGCTGATCGTCAGCACGGGACTGGCCGTGCGCTTCTGACGGAATGAACCTCGCGGGGGTCCGGTTTGACCCGGCTGCGCGGTTCCCCTAGAATCCGCGTCTCTTTTTCGCGCCTTCCGGCGCGTCTGAACTCCCGGGGCATAGCTCAGCCTGGTTAGAGCGCACGGTTCGGGACCGTGAGGTCGGAGGTTCAAATCCTCTTGCCCCGACCAATTGGATTTTGATCAGCGGCTCCGCGTCACGCGGGGCCGTTTTCGTTTTACTACAATGCGCGCTCCGTGAAACGAGTCCTCCTCGCATTTCTCCTCTCACTAGGCGCCCTCCCAGCCTTCGCCTGGGGCCAGGCAGGCCACCTGATGGCAAACGAGGCAGCCACCTTCGGGCTGCCGACCGACATGCCGCAGTTCTTCTACCGCCAGTTCCCGCAGCTCGTCTGGCTTGGACCGAACCCTGACCGCTGGCGGGGCGGCGGACCGGCGCTCGACGCGTCGAACGCTCCCGACCACGTGATGAACTACGAGTACATCGCCGCGCTGCAACTGCCGCGAGACCGCTACTCGTTCCTGGCGCTGCTGGCCACGTCCGGCACGCTGCGGCGGTACGGCATCCGAAACACGGATGCCGGCTTTCTGCCGTGGCGCATCGCCGAAATGTGCGAACAGCTCACCGTCGAATGGCGTCTCTGGCGCAGCGCGGCGCCGGGGTCTCCCGACCGCCTCTTCATCGAGCGCGACATCATCCGCGACTCCGGCGTCCTCGGCCATTTCGTCGCCGACGCCTCGAACCCGCTGCACGACACGATCAGCTACAACGGCTGGATCATGCCCAACCCGAACGGCTACGCCAACGACTGCCAGATCCACGCGCGTTTCGAGTCCGACTTCGTCTCGCACGCCATCAGCACGAACGACATCGTGCCGAAGATGACCGCGCCGCGGTTGCGCACCGATTACTTCGATACCGCGATCACATTCATCCGCCAGTCGAACGCCCTGGTCGAAGAGGTCTATCGCATCGACAAAGCCGGCGGCTTCGACGTCTTCCGCAAACCGTCATTACCGGAAGGGAAAACGTTTGCCGCCGAGCGTCTCGCTGCCGGTGCCTCGCTGCTGCGCGATCTGTGGTGGTCCGCCTGGCGCAACTCCGCGAATCCGCCGAAACGGCGGGAGACGGGCGATTAAGGAGTCCGGGTCCACGGCACGTCGCTCACACCATGCTTATGGTTCGCGAACCTCGCCGCGACGAACAGGAAGTCCGACAGCCGGTTCAGGTAGGTGAGCGAGGCCTTCGTGGCCTCGTCAGCATCGCGGAGTGCGACGACCAGACGTTCCGCGCGGCGGCAGACCGTGCGGGCCACGTGAAGCTTCGCGGCGGCAAGGCTGCCGCCGGGGAGGATGAACGACTTGAGCGGCGCGAGCTCGGACTCCATGGCGTCGATGGCCTGCTCCAACGCCGCCACCCGCGCCGGATCGGGGCCTGCGAAACGCGACGTGCCGGGGGACGCCAGATGCGCACCGATATCGAACAGGTCCGACTGGATGAGATGCAGCTCGCCATCGAGCGATGACGACGGCCAGCTCGCGCGCGCAACCCCGAGAAACGAATTCAGCTCGTCGATCGTGCCGTAGGCCTCGATCCGCGCATCGTCCTTGCGGACGCGCGCGCCGCCGAACAGCGACGTCTCGCCGGTGTCACCGGTGCGGGTGTAGATCTTCATGGGTTGCTGAGTTGCTGAGTTACTAGGTTACTGGGTTTCAGCAACCCTGCAACTCAGCAACCTTGCAACCCCTTCACGCCTCCGCTTCGAGCTGGCGGATCCTCTCCTTCACCACCATCTCGGCGAGGTCGGGGATGACTTCCCAGGCGATGTTGCGGACGACCTGTTCCGACATCATCTGTACCACGCGGCGGGCGATGCGGTCGACCTGCTCGTCGGTCAGATCCGTGATCTGCGGGTTGACGTCCGTAATCTGGTCATCGACGTCCGTGATCTGGGGGTTGACGTCGGTAATCTGCGGATTCACATCGTCGGTGATCTGACTGTTGACGAGTGGTTCGCTGACTTCTTCCGGCATCGGCGCCGGTATCGCCCATTCGGGTTCTTCCGCTGCCGGCTCGGGCGCCTGTTCCGCGAATGGATCAACGGTCGGAGACCAAACTGGCTCGGGCTCGGGTGACGCGGCGGGAGTCGACGACAACTGCTGCATCTCCTCGAAACTCATGCGCGTGAAGGCGCGCGTCTCACCGGCAAATGCCGCCGGCTGTTCATCCCACGGCGAAGCTTCCGGCTCCGGCGGCGGATTGGGTATTTCGAATGGCGCCGGCTGTTCCTGTGACGCCTCGGCCATCTGACGCATCTCTTCAAAGCTCATCTTGGGAACGGCGCGCGTCGAAGCATCGTCCTGCGGCTCATCCCACGGCGACGGTTCGGGAGCCGGCGGGGGCGGCGGAGCAGCCGGCGGCTCTGCTGCCATCTGTTGCATCTCCTCGAAGCTCATGCGGGGGAATGCGCGCGTCTCACCGCCGAATGCCGACGGTGCCTCGTCCCATGGCGAAGACTCGATTGAGGGCGGCACGATCGGGGGAGCCTCGGGCTCCGGCATCGCGGGCTGCGGCGCGGTCGTCGGCAGGCTCGGCTCATTCGCCGTCTGCTGCATCTCCTCGAAGCTCATGCGCGAAAAGGCACGCGTTTCGCCGGCGAAATCCTCGGATGGTGCGTCGAACGGCATATCCGCGGAGAACGCCGGCGTCACCGGCGGAGCGGCCGAGAAGATGTCGTTGTCGTGTGCGAAGGGATCCGCGACCGCCGCGGCCGGTTCCTGTTCGGTGGCGGCCGGGTTGGACTGACTGTTCTGAATCAGTTCCTCGACCTTGTGAATGAGGCTCTGCGACTCGAACGGTTTCGTCACCACCGCATCGCAGCCGGCTTTGTCGGCACGGTCGGGATCGAACGGCTCGAACGTGCCGGTCAGCAGGATCACGGGGATATTGCGATACTCGGGATGCGACTTCACGTACTCGCACACCTCGTAGCCGTTCTTCTCCGGCATGATGATGTCCGAGAGGATGATGTCGGGCCGCATCTCGGCCAGTTTCTGGATCGCCTTCGCGCCGTTATTGACCGCGGTCACCTCATAGTCGCCATCAGAAAACGTGAGCTCGACGACCTTCTGAATGGTGATGCTGTCATCCGCGAGGAGGATTTTTTTCGGCATGGGATGTCACTCCGGTTGATTCCAGGGAACTGTAGCAGTTACGCGGGGGGCTGTTGCTTCTCCCGCTTGAAGACCATGCCGATGTGATCGGTGGCGCCGGTCTTGAAGTTGATCGAAGTGATGCTTACGAGCTCCCATCCGTCATCGCCGAGCCGATTCAACTCCTCGGCCCGCCGCGGATCCATCGAGTAATTCTCCGACCGGACATTGATGATCTTGTACTCCCAGGTCTTCATGGGTCCGCCCCCTCCCGTGGTGCTGAGCGCTAGTGGCGAAAGTGTAGCAGGGTTCGAGGGGATGCGGCTTTGCCGCGTTGTCGGTTGTCGGTTGTCGGTTTGTTGGCCGGTCGGAGGTCTCGCCTCGTTTTGATATGGTTCGCCGTCCGCGAGGGGAACTGGAGAAATCGTCGTCTCGCCCCCGACAACCGACAACCGATAACCGACAACGCGGCGGAGCCGCAATCATGTCCGACCGACCCTTTCTCATCCTCATCGTCATCGACGGCTTCGGCTGCCGCAAGGAGACCGAATCGAATGCCATCGCCGAGGCCGAGACACCGTGCTTTGACAGGCTGTATCGGGAGTCGGCGTGGACGACGCTCGAAGCCTCGGGGCGCGCCGTCGGTCTGCCGCGCGATCAGATGGGGAACTCGGAGGTCGGGCATCTCAACATCGGCGCCGGCCGCATCGTCGAACAGGACATCGTCCGCATCGGCAAAGCGGTCTCCCGGCACGAGCTGGAAGCGAATCCTGTGCTCGTCGATGCTGTCAGGCAGGGGAAGGCGATTCACCTCGCCGGCCTCCTGTCGGACGGCGGCGTTCACTCGATGCAGTCGCACCTGCACGGCCTGATCGATGCCGCCATCGCACTCGGGGCGAAGGACGTTTTCATCCACGCCATCCTAGACGGCCGCGACACGCCGCCGAAGTCGGCCGAGAAGTACCTCGGCGATCTCCTCGGACACATCGACGGAAAACCGCAGGCGCACCTGGCCACCGTCATCGGCCGCTACTTCACCATGGACCGCGACAAGCGGTGGGACCGCGTGCAGCGTGGATACGACCTGATGACGGTCGGCGTCGGCACGGAGACGAAAGACGCGCTGGAAACGCTGCGGCGCTTTTACGAGCAGGGTGTGACTGACGAGTTCGTCGAGCCGATCTCCGTGCTGACGCCGGAAGGAGCACACCGCGGGCGGATCGAAGACGGTGATTCGCTCGTCTTCTTCAACTTCCGCGCGGACCGGATGCGCGAGATCGTTACTGGTTTTAAGGATGCTGAGTTCGACGGCTTCCATCGCGCCATGCAGCCGAAGGTTCATCTCGCCACGATGAGCTCCTATCGCGAGAACTGGACGCTGCCGGTGCTCTTCCCGCCACAGGAGGTGAAAAACCACCTCGGCGAAGTGCTGTCGCACGCCGGCCTCAAGCAGCTCCGCATCGCTGAAACCGAAAAGTACGCCCACGTCACCTTCTTCTTCAACGGCGGTTCCGACGAGAAATCGCCCGGCGAAGAGCGGATACTCGTCCCTTCGCCGAAGGTGGCCACATACGATCTAAAGCCGGAGATGTCGCTCGTCGAGCTCGCCGATAAGGTCGTTGAGGCGATCGCATCGAAGAGATTCGGCGTCATCATCATGAATATCGCCAATCCCGACATGGTCGGCCACACAGGCGTGATGAAGGCGGCGGTCGAAGCGGTCCACGATACGGACGTCGCGATCGATCGGATTCTCAAGTCTGTTGATGAGGTCGATGGCGTGGCTCTCATCACCGCGGACCACGGCAACGCTGAACTGATGTTCGATCCGGCCACCGGCCAGCCGCACACGGCGCACACCACCAACCCCGTGCCGCTGATCCTCGTCGATGCTCATAAGCGTTTCGGCTCGCTGCGCGGCGGCGGCGCGCTGCAGAATGTCGCGCCCACCGTCCTCGATATCCTCGGCATCGAGCAGCCGAAGGAGATGACGGGCCAGTCGCTGCTGGAACGGAGCACTACGTGATCCTGGAACAGATTACCGAGCAACTCACCGAAACATTGACCGCGCGCGTGCTGACGCTCTTCGGCCACGCCATCGAGCGCGTCGTTCTGCAGGCTCCGCCGCGCCTGGCGATGGGAGACCTGGCCACGCCGCTCTGCCTGGAGCTGGCCAAGGCGCTGAAGCGCAAGCCGCGCGAGCTCGCCGAGGCGATGGTGGACGGCCTCCATCTGCCGATGTTCGTGCAGTCGGTGACCATCGAAGGGGCCGGCTACCTCAACTTCCGCTTCGACCGCGGCGCCTTTACCGCGGCACACATCCGCAGTGTGATGGCGCCTGCCTCACCGACCGGCGAGCGCGTCATCGTCGAGCACACGAACATCAATCCGAACAAGGCCGCCCACATCGGCCATCTCCGCAACTCCGTCCTCGGCGACACGCTCGTCCGCTGCATGAAATGGCTCGGCTACCGCGTCGAGACGCAGAACTACATCGACGATACAGGCGTGCAGGTTGCCGACGTCGTCGTCGCCTTCCGGCATCTCGAGCCGAAATCGCTGGCCGAGGTCAACGCGATGATCGACGACCCGAGTGTCCGCTTCGATTACTACTGCTGGGACGTCTACTCAAAGATGGCCAGCTACTACGCCGCGCATCCCGAGGCGCAGCAGTGGCGTCGCGACACGCTGCACGACATCGAGCGCCACGAAGGAGACACCTTCGAATTCGCATCGACCATCGCCCGCGCCATCGTCAGGCTCCATATCGCCACGATGCTAAGGCTCGGAATCACCTACGACCTGCTGCCGAAAGAGAGCGACATCATCACGCTTCATTTCTGGGACAGGGCCTTCGAACTGCTGAAAGCGAGCGGCGCCGTCATCCAGGAAACGGAAGGGAAGCACAAAGACTGCTGGGTGATGAAGCTGGACGAAAGCGCCGAGTTCGAAGGGATGAACGAGCCGGACAAGATCCTCGTCCGCTCCAACGGCACGGTCACCTACACCGGCAAGGACATCGCCTATCAGCTCTGGAAGTTCGGTCTGCTCGACCGCACCTTCAACTACCGCGAGTTCTCGAGATACCCGGACGGCCACGTACTGTGGGAGACGACGAGCGGCGATGGCTCCCCAGACGCGCCGCGGTTCGGCGGGGCGCAGAGAGTGGTCAATGTGATCGACGTGCGCCAGGCCTATCTGCAGAAGGTCGTGAAGGAAGGCGTAAGGCAGCTCGGTCATGTCCGCGAGGCGGAGAATTCGATCCACTTCTCGTACGAGATGGTGGCACTGACGCCGGCCACCGCGAAGGCGCTTGGAATCGACGTCTCCGAGGAGGACGCGAAGAAACCGTACCTGGAGATGTCGGGGCGGAAAGGACTGGGCGTCAAAGCCGACGATCTGATCGACGGGCTGCAATCGAAAGCCGCGGAGTCGGTGCGCGAGGGGAGAGGCGAAGGGCTGACCGGTGAGGAGTTGGAACAGCTCGGACGCCAGATCGCCGTGGCCGCGCTTCGCTACTTCATGCTCAAGTACGGCCGCAACAAGGTCATCGCCTTCGACTTCAACGAAGCGCTGACGTTCGAGGGCGATTCCGGCCCGTATCTGCAGTATTCGACCGTCCGTGTGGAGAACATCTTCCGCAAGATGGCCGAGCGCGGCGTCGACGCACGGCTCGACGATGCTTCACTCGACGAGCTGACGCTCACCGAGGGGCTCACCGACGAGATGTGGGAGCTGGTGCGGTTGAGCGCCGAGTTGCCTGCCGCGATCCGCCGCGCTACTGAAGCGCTGGAGCTGTCGATCATCACCCACGATCTGTTCGTCCTGGCGCAGAAGTTCAACAGCTTCTACCACAAGTATCCAATCCTCAACGAGAAGGACCCCGCCGAACGCCAGCGCCGCGCGGTATGCGCCGAGGTGTTCCGTCAGACGATGACGGCCACCCTCGGGCTGCTGGGGATTCCGGTGCCGGAGAGGATGTAACTACCTGGGTCCGGTTGGCGACGCCTGATTCTGAAACTCGCTCGGATTGAGGAAGGGTGAAGAATCGAGCGGTTCAACAATCAACTGACAAACCTCCATGCCGGGGTACAGCGTTATGGGGTAGCCCGCCAGATTGATCATCTCGAGTGCGATGTTTCCGCGAAAACCGGCGTGAATCGTCGGTGCGGTGAAATGTACGAGAAGGCCGATGCGTGCAAACGAGCTCCGGCCTTCAATGCGCGCGGCGTAACAGGGCCGGTCCGGGCGAATCGGAAGCGTAATCTGCTCCAGTGTCTGCCCGAGAATGAATCGATTGGGCTGTAGCGTGTAGCCGCCGTCCTCGTCAATCGTGTGCCGGACGTAAATATCCGACAGAAATTTCGATACCCCACCGGACCGCAGATCGAATGTCATCGGCTTTCCTTTGGCAGGAACCGAAAGTTGCGAATCGAGACGGAGGTTTACGGAGCAGGTGTCATACGGACAAGGATCATTAGGTCCTGCAGGGCGGCGTGGTGACGGCTCGGGATCGATGAGAATATCGCCTTCATCGATCGCGGCCTGGATAGCCAGATTCGAAAGGATCATGCAGCCGTCAGCATTTGATCCGGAACCTTCGCGGCATTGGGGCCCTCGAACGTTCGACGAGGCAGCAGAACGAAACCAAAGTCCGGACCCTTGTCGATCAGCTCCACCTCGATTTCGCCCATCGTCGAGTCAAGCTCGCGTACAGAATCTTTAGGCAGGAAGAATGAGAGCAGGTGACCGTCCGTCGTTGTGATCTGGATGGCAAGTTCGGTGGAGAACATCCCGGGAAAGATTTCGCAGCGCAGCCAAACGCGTTTGCTCATGCTTTGTCCTCGTTGCTCGACAACGACATCTTACGATACGAGCTCAGAAATCGTGCCGTGCTACACTTCCCCCTGCGGCGCTCCAATCGCCGCAACCCACATCATGCGATTCGATCTACAGGACGTAGCGTTGCGCACTCTCATCCTCATCGCCGGCGGGCTTGCGGCGTTGTTGCTCGCGCTCAAAGGACAGGGGGCGGCTCTTCCCGCGTTAGCGGTGGGTGGCACGCTCGGGGCCTGCGTGATGGCGCGTTTCGGGCCGGGCGAGAGTTAGAAGCCTGCGCGGTAGAAACGTTCTTGCGCCACTGCTGGCCGAGCCTTGGGCAACCAACGCTGCCGGCCGTGCCGGCTTAGGCGGTACGCGCTTCCTCCGCACGGCGGACGTTCTCGGCCTGCAAACCCTTCGGGCCCTGCTTGACGTCGAACTCCACGCGCTCTCCCTCATTCAGCGTCCGGTATCCCTGCGCCTGGATGGCGCTGTGGTGCACGAAAACGTCTTCGCCGGTATCGCGTTTGATGAAGCCGTAGCCTTTGTCGTTATTGAACCACTTGACTGTGCCAACCTCGGCCATTTCCACCTCCGGCCTGGTACGCGGTTCCTGGCCGCGTGAATCCCGGGCTCCGCTGAATTGTGCAATGTTCACGCCTTGCCCGCGGCGCGGGTGTCACCAGATCAGCGCCCGATTCATCCCGATGCGCTGAAATCCAAGCTCCTCGTATAGCGCGATCGCCGGCAGGTTGAAGTCGTTCACGAAGAGCGTCACCGTCTTTCCCTTGCGCGCACAGTGGCCGCACACCTCCCGAAGGAGCGCACGGGCGTAGCCGCGGCGGCGGAACCGCGGAGCCGTCCAGACGCCCATCAACTGCACGGTCTCGTTGGTGACCGCCGAGTATTCGCACTTCGCGGCAATGGCGCCGTCGACGACGCGGATCACGGAGCGCTTCTGCTCGACCAGCTCCCGCACCCGTTCCCGGTAGCCCGCGGCATCGCGGTCGAGCGGATCGATGCCGACCTCCTCGCGATGCATGGCCGCGCAGGCGGGGACGAGCGCTTCGAGGTCGCGCATGGTGGTATAGCGCGACTCCTTCAGATCGGGATAGTCGAGCCGTCCTCGGATCGCGTAGACCGGCTGATTCATCCGCACGACGGTGGGAGGATCGAGCCGCGTCCGGAGCCGCAACCAGAGCATCTCCACCAGATGCGCCGGCGAGATGATCGCCCTCACAGGCAGCATGCGCGTGAGGATGCGCTCGGCGATGACGGCAATGGCGGTCTCGGTGACCTCCTGCGGCAGCTCGTGGTCGCCGGCCAGGACGATGTTCGTCGCCAGCGAGGCCACCAGGACGACCTCGCGGTTGTGCCGCACCTCCACCGTCTGCGTCGACGGTGCGAAGCGCTCCTCGAGGATGCGCGAGATGAGGTAGACGTTGATGAGCGGATCGCGCCGCAGGAACGCCAGAGCTTCCGCCACGTCGTCATTGGCGATCGACTTGATCGACCAGCGTCCTTCGACAGGCAGGGTGGCCATGGGAGGAAGTAGATTAGTAGATTAGTCGATTCGTTGTCGGTTGTCGGTTGTCAGTTGTCGGGCGTCCGGAACATAGGCATGCGAGCTACGACTTCCGACAACCGACAACCGACAACCAACAACCGACAACCAACAACGAATCCACTCACCAATCACTGCTTCCTCACAACTGCGAGCTTGCCAGATATGCCAGCCCGTCCACGGCTTTGTGCCAAAGGCCGCGATGTTGCCACTCCTCGAAGTGGCGCTGCTGGCAGAACTTCATGTCGTCGTCGAAGACGGCTTTGAGCTGCGACGCCAGCGCCGGATCGAGCACACCCATGCTCACTTCGTCGTTGAGTTGCAGCGCGCGGCGGTCGAAGTTCGTCGATCCGATGCATGACCAGATGCCGTCGACGATGATCACCTTCTGATGCAGCAACGTTTTTTTGTACTCGAAGATCTTGATGCCGTTCTGCAGCAGCAGGCCGAAACGGTGATGGCTGGCGTGCTGCACGATCGGGCTGTCCGTCGACGTCGTCGCCGGTACCATCACCTTGACGTCGACGCCGCGTTTGACGGCCGCGGCCAGCTCGGCCATGGCGTCGTCATCGGGAAGCAGGTAGGGGTTCTGGATGATGATCTCGCGGTGCGCCGCTTTGATGGCCAGGTAGTAAAGCAATTGCACTGATGAGACGCCTCCGGTCGGCGAGGTGTAGGCGAGGTGGGCGCGTATGGAACCTGCCTGCGGGAGATGCGGAAAATACTTCTCGCCGGCCATGATCTCGCCGGTCTCTTCGATCCAGTTCTCGCTGAAGGCTCCCTGCATCCGATTGACGATCGGGCCCTGTACGCGCAGACCGGCGTCGCGCCAGTGATCCTTGTCCTGTCCATGGCCGGTCCATTCCTGAGCGAATCCGTATCCGCCGATGTAACCGATGCGGCCGTCGATGATCGCCATCTTGCGATGGTCGCGGTTGTTCAGACGGCCGAGGTTGGCCAGGCTGGGACGATGGAAGCGGACGAAGCGCACACCCGAGTCGAGCATCAGCTTGGCCAGCTCTTTATCCATTTTGTGGCCGCCGGAGGCGTCGATGAGCAGCCGTACTTCGACGCCGCTGCGCGCCTTTGCAGCCAGGGCGTTCGCGAGCTGGTTGCAGATCGCTCCTTTCCACCAGATGTACGACTCGACGTGGACGCTTCCCTTCGCGCCGGCGATGTCGCGCAGGAGAAGCGGGAAGAACTGATCGCCGTTTTCGAGAAGCTGGACAGCGTTCCCACCCTCCAGACTCGATTGCGTGAGGCCGACGATCGACGGCAACAGCGCCGAGAAGTCGCCGTCGTTCTTGACATTGAGGCGCGGGTCTTCGCCGCGCTCGGCGGACCAGAGCATGATCGTCAGTCCGGTGACGGCCAGGATCAGGGCGGCAAAGAGAATGATCGGCACGCGGATGACGTGTGATCCGTGTCTCTTCTCGATCCATGGTGTCTTCACCTTCGTTTTGGTCTTCGCCATCAGTCACGGCTCCAGAAAAGTTCAGCCACGACGGGATAGTGATCCGACGACCCGGTGGCGGGGGCTTTCGTACTGGCCACCCGCCATCCCCAATCGGCGAAGATGTAGTCGATCCGCGTCCCGAGCAGGGGATGGGTCAGCTTGATTTCGGGCCCACAAAGTTGCATCGCGTCTTCTTTCTCGAATTTCGCCACCTCGGCTGTCGCCGGTGAAGCGTTGAAATCACCCAGGAGCAAGTAGGGGTAGCGGCTGGTACGGACATGTTTTGCCAGGCAATCGAGCTGCTCCGCTCGGGTGGCCGCATTGAGTCGCGCCCAGGAGGTGAGGTGTGCGACGTAGACGTTGAGCGTGGCGCCGTCGATGCGGATGACCGCCTCCAGCACGCTGCGCGGCTCGCCGACGCTCGGCAGGGGGTGAACGACGGCGGAGACGATCTCGCCGCGTGTGAGGATGGCGTTGCCGAAATCGCCGCCGAGGCTGTGGTAGCTGCGGCCGTAGAAGCCGTTCATGCCGGTCAGGCGGCGAATCTCCTCGAACTGATTGCGAAAACGGACCTGCCAGGTGTGGTCGTGGACTTCCTGCAGACCGACGATGTCCGGTTTGAACTGCTTGATCGTTGCGGCAATCTTCGCGGCGTGGTCGGTGTCATACAGCTCATCATGCCCTTCGATGTTGTAGGTCATGACCACCAGCGGCCGCTGCTGGCGCGGATAACCGACTCGCTCCGGGAACGAGACCAGCCGCCCTGCCTCGTCGCGGGTGAGGATGCGCACCTTGGGATCCACCGGCTTGGGCCGGCACTCGCCCGAGCGGACGGTGTAGACGGCGAAGACGCGGTAGAGAAAAAAGAGGAGCAGGATCGAGAGGATTCCGAGGATAGGCCGCCTCACCGGTGTGTCGTCGGGCATTGTTCACGGGCCTAGAGCGAGAACAATGCCGACTGGCGTCTCAACGGACTCGGCCCTGTTGCCTAGCGCATTTCTCACACTCTCACTGAAATCGCCGGCAGTCTGTCCCCCGCCGAGAGCCCTTCTCCCCCCGCGGGTTTCTTGCTGGGAGGGTCCGCCGGCCTGCGGCCGACCGCTGTGGAGGATCGCTTGCCTACCTTTTGAGTTGCATGATCCGCTGGGAGATTTTCGCTATCAAACGGTTCGATCTGCAGGATCTGCCGGCAGATTTTCGCCATCAACCGGTTCGATCTGCAGGATCCGCCGGGAGATTTGCGCTATCAAACGGTTTGATCTGCAAGATCAGCCGCCAGATCTTCGATATCAGCCCTTTGATCTGCAAAACATCTGCGGAGCGCGCGTTTTCGTCCCTTCGACCTGTGACAACTTTACTTGTCTCGTCCTCTCCGGCCCCCTCCCTCCTCTCGGGAGTGACAACTAGGCCGTCAGTACCGTCACATCGGGATGCTTCCATAGCGCGCTGGCCGGGAACTCCTCGCTGATCTCGCCGCTTCGCAGTCTCTCGATGGCGCCCCGCTTCCTTTCTCCGCTGGCGAGCAGCACGATCGACTTCGACTCCAGGATCGTGGCGATTCCCATGGTGATGGCGCGCGTCGGAACGTTGCGGTCGGGGAAGAGCGAGGCGTTGGCGGCGCGCGTCGACTCGGTGAGCGTGACGGATCGCGTGCGGGAGTCGAACGGCGTGCCGGGCTCATTGAAGGCGATGTGGCCGTTGCTGCCGAGGCCGAGGAGGGTGAGATCGAGACCGCCGGCAGCGGCGATCTCGCGCTCGTAACGCGCGCACTCGGCTTCGACGTCGGCCGCAGCGCCGTTCGGGATGTGCGCGTTCGCTGGATCGATGTCGACGAAATCGAAGAGGTGCCGTTTCATGAAGGTGAAGTAGCTGCCGGGATGCGTCCGCTCGATGCCGACGTACTCATCGAGGTTGAACGTCACCACATCGCGGAAGCAGTGGTAGGCGCGTCCGCAGGCGGCGACGGCGCGCTCGTACATCCGAATCGGCGTCCTCCCGGTCGGCAAGCCTAGAACGGTACGCGGTTGGTCACGGATCGCACCAAGGAGGATATCGGACGCGCGATTGGAGAGAGCGTCGTAGTCAGGCAGGGTTTGCCAGTGCATATCCGTGGTTTAACGGCCCGCCAGCTTCTCGGCGATCCGTGCGCAGATCTTGTCAACGGTTCGTCCGCGATGCAACTAGTCGGTTGGTAAGCGGAGAGAGAAAGAAGGTAGGGAAAAGTGCGGCTGGTGTCACTCCTTACTTGAAGACATATACGCACATTTGGAGGTGGCTAAATGGCCAGCAGAGGCGGTAAGGGTAAGTCGAAGCAATCCAGCCCGGGAACGAGGGTGAACCGAGCTCGGGCGGATCGTTTTCAGCGCATCAGCCGGGGCAGCTCGCAGATCGTGAAAGAGGCGGCGGTATTGCTTGATGACGAGATCGCGGCCGGGATTGTCGCTGCCAAACAGATGCAGCAGCGTTTCCAGAGAGAACGGCGCATCGATCCCGGCGACTTAAAGGCCATGCTCGCCAGGTTTCGGAATGATGCGCATGAAGTGGTGACTGCGATCAGCGATCAGTTCGCGGAGCTCCGATCCGAGGAGAACACGGAAATCGCCAATCGCTTCGCTGCCAATGCACACGGTCTTCTCGATGTGGTCGTAGAACTGGTCAATACAACCGCGGAGATGGCCGACCAACTGGTGCAGGCGAGTGTCCTCAGAAAGAGGAGTGGTTCCACTTCACGGTCAAGCCGCACCAGGAAGAAAAATGTCGATTCGGGCGGCCGCTAGACCGTCTCCGCGCCGGCAGGGGAAGGCTTCGGGAGCCAACGTCTTCGAACGCACACTGACTCGCTACAGGGATCTCACCACCCGTGCGCTATTGACGTTCATTCCGGACAAGGGACCACGTCATCTTTACGGTCTGATTCCGAGTTACCCGCGGCGTCTCGGCAAGGGTCTCCGGGCCGCTCTGTGTCTCGCCACCTGCGATGCGCTCGGAGGCAGCGAGCAGCAGGTGCTGAATTCCGCGGTCGCCATCGAGCTGTTCCATAACGGTTTTCTGATCATTGACGACGTCCAGGACGAGAGCCTCCGGCGGCGCGGCCACCCGACGCTCCATGAAGAGTATGGAATTGGCATCGCCTTGAACGTTGGCAACGGCACGAATCTGATGGGGTTGCAACGGCTCATGGCTAACCGCGAGATTCTCGGCCCGCAGCTCAGCTATCGAGTGATGCAGGAAACGGAGCGAATGATGCGGCATTCGCTCGAGGGGCAAGCCCTCGAGCTTGGGTGGATTCGCGACAATCGGTGCGATCTGGGCGAAACCGACTACCTTCAAATGTGTCTCAAGAAGACGTCGTGGTACTCGTTCATCTATCCGTTGCGAGTGGGCGCCCTGATCGCCGCTGGTGGATCGCTGGATTCGGAGCGATTTTGCCGTTTTGGCTGGTACTTCGGCGCGGCCTTCCAGATCCAGGACGACATCCTGAACCTGACCGGAACGTACGCCAGATATGGCAAAGAATTGCGTGGCGATTTGTGGGAAGGAAAACGGACGCTGATGCTCGTCCATCTCCTAAAGCATAGCGCGCGGGCAGAGCGCCGTCAACTCGAGCATTTCCTGGCGAAATCTCGCCGCAGTCGAGACAAGGAGGAGGTCGACTGGCTACTCGGACTGATGCGCCGTTATGGGAGCATCGACTTCGCGCGCAGGACGGCACGTGAGCTCGCCGGAGCGGCCTTGATCGAAGGTCTGACTGCCTTCCGGCATGTCCCGGACTCGGACTCAAAGCAGTTCATTCTCGACATGGTTCTCTACGTCGTAGGCCGCGATCAGTAAGTCTCTCCTCCCAAGTACGTTGCCGCAATCTCGAAACGGTCGGTGAGGACGACGATGTCGGCGTCGTATCCCGGTGCAAGCTTTCCCTTGCGGTCGCCGATGCCGAGGATGCGCGCGGGGACTTCGGTCGCCAGAGGAAGGACCAGCTCCAGCGGTAGTCCGGCCAGCTCGACCATGTTCTGAACCGCGCAGCGCATGGTCAGCACGCTGCCGGCGAGCGTGCCGTCGGCGAGGCGAGCGGCGCCGTCGGCGACGGTGAATTCGTGCTCGTAGAGCTTGTACGTTCCCTCCGGCATCCCGCAGGCGCGGACCGCGTCGGTGACGAGCGCGATGCGGTGCGGCATGGCCAGCGTGGCGATCCGGAGAACGGCAGGATGGACATGGATGCCGTCGGCAATCAGCTCCGCCGTGGCGTCGACCGAGGTCAGGGCCGCTCCGACCGCGCCCGGCCTGCGATGCTCGAGCCCAGTCATGGCATTGAAGAGGTGCGTGAAATGCGACGCTCCCCATCCCAGCGCGGCGACGCAATCGGCGTAGTCCGCCGCGGTGTGGCCTATGGAGAAAAGGATGCGATCGCGAAAGTGCTCGATCAGGGCACGCACCCCTTCGATCTCGGGCGCGACGGTCATCATCCAGCGAAGGTGCGGCCCCTCGGCGAGGAGCGCGGCCAGCTCGAGGATTTCGGCCGGCCTGATCGAAGCGACGTCCTGCGCCCCCGCGCGGGCGATGCTGATGTACGGCCCTTCGAGATGAATGCCGCAGATTGCCGCGCCGGCGGCGCGCGATCGCGCGATCGCGGTCACCGCCTCGTGCAGATGCTGCCGTGATGCGGAGAGCGTCGTCGCCGCCAACGCCGTCGTCCCCTCAGTGGCGTGAAAGCGCGTCACGCGCGAGATCGCGTCCGCGGTGGCGTCCATGAAGTCGGCGCCGTTGCCGCCGTGAACGTGGACGTCGATGAATCCCGGAACGATGACTCCCTCGGCCACATCGCTGCCCGCGGGTGGATAGGCGGCATCGCGGACGTCGGTAATCCGTCCGTCGTCGATGGCGATGAGCGTCCCCTCGCGCAACGTGCCGCCGACAAAGGCCCGGCCGAAGATCTTCCGGTCAGTCACGTTTCCAGCACCTCGCGCAGGTTGCCGTGATGCGCTTCGAGCAGTGCGCGGGCGTCGTCGAGCGCCATTTTCTTCTTCGCCATGATCGCCGCCAGCTTCACATTGCCGCCCGCATCCCGGATCGCCTGCACGGCTGCCGGACGCGGCACGCCCGCGGCCAGTTCGACCATGCGCACAGCGCGGTTGCGCAGCTTTTCGTTCGTGGCCGGCATGTCGGTCATCAGGTTCGAGTAGACGCGACCGAGGCGGATCATCACGCCGGTGGAGAGCGTGTTGAGCACCAGCTTCTGCGCCGTGCCGCTCTTCATACGCGACGATCCCATGATGACCTCAGGGCCGGTTTGCGGCGCGATGGCGATGTCGGCCTCACTGGCCAGCGGCGAATTCGGATTCGAGGTGACAGCGACGGTGAGCGCGCCGAGCATGTTGGCGCGGCGAATGGCGGCGACGGTGTAGGGCGTCGTCCCGGAGGCTGCGATGCCGACAACGGCATCCTCCCCGTTGACCTCGGCATTCACGGCTTCGATGGCGGCCTCTTCGTCGTCTTCAGCGCCTTCGACGGCGTGCAGGAAGGCGCGTTCGCCGCCGGCCATGAGCACGCGCACGAGCGACGGGTCGATGCCGTAGGTCGGCGGCAGCTCCGAGGCGTCGAGCATGGCGATGCGGCCGCTCGTGCCGGCGCCGGCGTAGAAGAGCCGGCCGCCATGCTTCAGGCGATCGGCGATCTGGTCGATGGCGTGGGCGATGCGGTCGGCCTCCGCGGCAACGGCGGCGGCGACGAGTGCGTCCTGCTCCTGAATGATCCGAACGATCTCGCGCGCCGATCGCTGGTCGATGTCCAGACTCGCTTCGAGCCGCTCCTGGCTCATGGCGTTGGAAGATATCATCCGATGCATGCCTACCCTCATGCAGAAGATCCGCCTCGTCTTCCGCGGCTGGCAGCGCCGTCGCGAGGAGCGTGAGAAGGAGTTTATGACGCGCAACGCGGGGTGGAGCACGGCGCCGGCCGTGGCCGCGGCGCCCCCGGCGAGAGAACGTTCCTTCGCTGTCGACATCGAGGGGTTGACCGTTGCCTACCTCGACGACTCGGGCCAGCTCGCGCACTTTCTCGACACCGAGGATGGCGAGATCGTCGATCTCCGTGTCGTAGAGTTGGGCGCGCATCCGGAACTGGTCGCGCCGCGGTACCGTCGCGTCCCTTCGCGTACCGGGAAATCGGAGACCGAGGATCGTCGCGCCTTCGTCGCGTCGCTCGATGCGTCACCCGCGCGCGAGGCGCTCGCGCGCAGCACCGACGCCGACACCTTCCGCCGCGCGCTTGCTGCCGACCGCACGGTCGAGCGCGCCTGGTACAACTTCCGGAACGATCGTGCCATCGCCGCGATCGAGGCGTGGATCGAGACGCTGTGAACAAAAAAGCCGCGCCTTTCGGCGCGGCTCGTCAGTAGGTTGATCGAGCTCGGTTTATGGCTGCGGAAAGTAGGGAACGTAGTTCGTACGCGGAACCGGTACGATCTCGACTTCGACGACCTGGAGCTCGGGATAGAACTCTTCTCCGTGCCGCGGCATGATCGTCTCCGGCGTTTTTTTGTCGGTTTCGCTCACGCCCTCTTCGGTCCATTGGTCACCGTCGTATATCCACATGGGGGCGTCCTTTCCACTGCTTGCTCGGTTTCTCCGAGTTGTTTACTCATACTTCAATAGGCCTGCCAGCACTGCCAGCTTCCAACATCACTGGTTTCAATAGTTTCTACGGATGATTCCGGCTTAGGGTTTAGGCGTACTGTCCTCGGTGGGACTCAGTCCGTCCGGAGCGCGGGTCAGCCGTTTTCCGCCGCGAGGCACGCGGCAAGTTTTCGGTAAGCCTTGCCGCGATGCGAGACCCTGTCCTTCTCCTCGGCTGTCATCTCGGCGAACGTCTGCTCTGATCCGCGCGGCTGGAACCAGGCATCCCAGCCGAAGTGACCTGCGCCGCGCGGCTTGACGAGGACTTCTCCCTCGCAGATGCCGCAGAAGATATCGACCTTCGTGCCGTTCCAGTATCCGACGCAGCACTCCGCTTTGGCGGCGCGGTTGTTGAGGGCGTAGGCGATGGCGGCAAGCCCTTTGCCGCCTGCTGCTTCGAGCAGCCAGCGCACGTAGGGGCCGGGGAAGTTGCCGAGCTCGTCGAAGCCGAGGGAGACGTCTTCGACGATGAGCCGGTTGTAGCCTTTCGTGCGTGCCACCTCGAGCTTGTTGCGGGTGATCTCTTCGACGCCGGCGGCTTGGATCTCGGGTAACGCTATGGAAACACGAAGCAAAGGCATGCCGAGGATGCGCTCGGCTTCGATGCCTTTGTTCGGATTCGACGAGACGAGAATCAGCTTGTCGCGGTCGGACACGCCGCGGATTCTACGTCTCGGTGGTCAAGGCGCGGAACGTTCGCGAGAGGCGTTGCCGCAGGTGCTGCGGGGCGGAATCGCGGCCGAGGCGTTTGACGATGAAGATGCGCAACCGGCGGTGGATGCTGACGCGCTGTTCGCACTCGGGGCAGAGGCTGACGTGGGTCTTGAAGTCGGTCTGTTTGCGCTCGCCGAGGTTTCCGTCGAGGAAGAAGTAAGCAACCCGTTTCACATCGTCACAGATCATTACTGCGGTTCTCCTTGGCTGTCGAGGTGACGACTCTGCAACGGTTCGCAACTGGCGGGAACGAGGCCGAATTCCGAAAACAAAAAAGGGCGGCCAGTTCTGGCCGCCCTTCGCGTGATCGGTTGATGGAATGCGTTACTCGATCTCGAACTGCTCGGGCTCTTCTTCTTCGATCTCCAGCTCGAGGTCTTCGTCGTCGGCGAAGAGAATGGCCTCTTCGTCGACTTCCGGTTCCTGGATTTCAGTCTCATCTCCAGACTCGGAGTCCTTTTTCTTGCGGCCCTTGGTCTCGTCCTTGCGCGAGCGCATCTTGGCGGGCTCGGCGCCGCCGCGGATGTAGCCGTACTTGCGGGCGTACTCCAGCAGCGTCCGCTCCAGCATCTTGCGGCCGCGGTAGAGGCGCGACATGACCGTGCCGACCGGGCAGTCGAGGATCTCGGCGATCTCTTTGTAGGAGAAGCCTTCGATGTCCGCCAGCAGGACCACCATCTTGTAGTCATGCGGAAGCGAGTCGAGCGCGCGCTTGACGTCGGCGTCCATCATGTCCTGGAAGATCTCGCTCTCCGGATCCTTGATCAGGTCCGGCGCGTTCTTCTGGATGACCCGTTCGTACGACTCTTCAATCTCGGAGAAGTCGATCTTGTGCGGCGTGAGCTTCTTCTTCCGGTAGTTGTTGATGAACGTGTTCTTCATGATCTTGAAGAGCCACGCCTTGAAGTTCGTGCCTTCCTCGAACTTGTCGTAGTACTTGTA
>Ga0247668_1000078_pt1 | contig 34586 bp, 30 predicted proteins | sample CNK09_metaG_FD_182737 | JGI IMG/M metagenome (GOLD analysis project Ga0247668, IMG submission 182737) | Soil microbial communities from Purdue University Martell Research Forest, Indiana, United States - CNK09 | ecosystem: Environmental > Terrestrial > Soil > Temperate forest > Bulk soil...
TGTTTCAGAACTACCCAGGATTGACGCGGGAACAGGTTCACGCATGCTTGGCCTATGCCGCTGAGATGCTCTCGGAGGTACAGATGTACTCGCTCCCGTTGCGCCGGCTTGCATGAAGTTTCTCGCCGATGCCAACACGCCGGGGCTGCTTGTTGATGCGCTGAACTCTCCCGGCCACGACGTATTCTGGGCATACACCGTTCCGCGCACTCCTGATGTCGAGCTGATCGAAAAAGCAGCCAGCGAGAGGCGTGTGGTCATCACCTTCGACAAAGACTTCGGTGAGCTCGTTTTCAAGCGAGGTCACTCGGTCGCCGTTGTACTGATTCGTCTGCGTGAGACGAACATGAAGGAGACTGTATCAGTGCTGATGGACCTCGTGCGCAGTGAAGGGGAGAACCTGCACCGTCTCTTCTGCGTCGTTGAGAACACTCGCATTCGCAAGACGCCGCTTCCTTAGAACAGGTCGAGGACCGTCACCGCGCTCGGCGCGGGTCCTGCTCCGGTCGCTGAAGCGGCTCCCCTTTCCAACCACCGACAACCTCCTCGAAGAAGCCTTCCGGCCACTCATCGCTAACGTCGCGGAAGACGAGGTCGGCCAGATAGGAGGAGAGCGATTTCCCAGCAGCTTTCGCTCTGGACTTCGCCGCCTTTGCTACGTCATCGGGAACGTAAACGTACAGATGGGGCATCAGTCCTCCGTATTCGCGTCCCGTTACAAAACGATTCGAGTGGAACGTGAAGTTCGTTGGTTTTAGGAGTCATAATATCTCGCATGCAAGTTTCCTCGGCTGTACAAGTCCTCTTCGACCAACTCTCCACCGAGTCAGACTTGCAAGCGCTCATTGCCGAGGAACGGCAGGAGAATCTCTATCTTGAATACAAGCAGAAGGGAGACGCCGCGACAGGCGACCTCGGAAAGGGCGATGCACGTCACTTTTCGAAGGCTCTGTCGGGGTTCGCAAACGCTGATGGCGGGATTCTCCTTTGGGGTGTCGAGACTGACAAGTCGGAACGTGCGATAGCTCTTCGTCCAATATCGGATGTCCATCGATTTCAGGCGAGCCTGAAGTCGTCGCTTCTCAATGCCACACAACCAGTTGTTGACGACGTTGCTATCGAAGTCGTTCAAGCCACGAGTCTCCCAGGCTCCGGTTACGTGAAGTGCCTCATCCCCGCGAGCGACAAGACGCCCCATCGCTCTATGCTTGCAGAGCGTGAGTACTATAAGAGGACCACAGAAGGATTCTATGCCCTTCAGCACTTCGACCTCGAGGATATGTTCGGGCGTCGTCCGGTTCCGTCTCTTTTCATCGGTACACGCGTCGAATGCGGTAGCCGCGCGGGTGGCTACGGCGGTCGCACACAAGATGTGCGCATTGAGCTCCGGATTGAGAACCGTGGTCGCGGATCAGCGAGAGCACCGTTTGTGGATCTTCTTTCCGTCGCGTCACCCTACTCAGCTCGTCCTTTCGATATATCGGGGGAAGGATCGGACGCGATACTGCGATTCTTCAACTTGGGGAACGGTCACTATCGAATCTTCGGCCGAACCGACTTTGCTATTCACCCTGAAGTGACCTTCGGCTTCGCCGTAGTCGTCCGCCAGTTCACGGATCAGGAAGTGAACACCGGTGATCTGTCCCTCACTTGCCGATTCGCAGCAGAGAACGCGCGCGTTCGACAGGAAATCATTCAGATATCGGTTAACGATCTTCTTCGTGCGGTCAAATGGACTGAACGTGGGCCCGCCTGATTGTATTTAGCGGCATCTTCATAGACGTCGTTGGCGCCCGAGGTCGAGCACTTTGACTAAGTCAGTCACATTGCATCCGAATGCATTTGCCAATCGCGCAATCGTCGTCAACGTCGGGACTTTGATTCCCCGTTCCAAGTCACTGATGTTCGACGCACTCGTCCTGACGCGCCCCGCGAGGTCGGGCTGAGTCAAACCCCGCTCGATACGCATCTCGCGAAGTCGCGCCCCAAACAGTTCCTCACTCCCCGTCCGTCCTGAACGCAGCGGAATGGCTCGGGATGACGTTGAAGGTTGACGAAAGAGATCCAGGATGGGGTGGTTGTAGCGGGTTCCACGGCGATAGGCGTGCGGATCAGCAAGGAAGAGATGATGGCGGCGGCGATGCGGGTGTGGGAGTTGGGGGTGATCGAAGAGGCTCTTGGGGATGACGCTCGGTCCGTGCTACCGGAGGCGATCCGGCTGGTGGAGTTGCGGGCGCGGGTGCCGCGCTATCAGAGGGAGATGCTGCGAGAGCTGGCGCGGCGGGAGGGGACGTCGGTCGATCATGTGCTGACGCGGGAGTCGGAGGATGTGGCGTCCGCGTATGCCGAGGAGCTGGCGGGGGTGCCGGGGTTCGCGATGGCGATGCAGTGGCCGGCGGGTTGATGGCTGAGTGGAGTCCGACCGATCACCCGCCGACCCTTTCGTCCACAAACAAGTTAGGGTAGCTTGCCGGCATGCTCCGGAGCGCGTACATCGAGACCAGCGTCGTCAGCTACCTGACGGCGCGCAGGAACCAGCGCGATCTCATCGTCGCCGCTCACCAGGAATTGACACGCGAATGGTGGGAGAGCCGGCGGCGGGACTTCACTCTCTTCGCATCGGCGGTCGTCATCGAAGAAGCTCTTCGTGGCGATGAGATGTTTGCGAACGCGCGGATGGCGCTGATCGAGCAGATGCGATTGGCTGATGTGACACCCGCGGCGCGGCAGTTGGCCGCGCAGCTTCTCCTCGAGGCGGGTCTTCCGGCGAAGGCGAACGCCGACGCGCTTCACATTGCGATATGCGCCGTCAACGGAATCGATTACTTGCTCACGTGGAACTGTACGCATCTTGCAAATGCTGCGATGATTCCTCGTGTGAACAACATCTGTCGTGCGGCCGGCTTTGAACCGCCGTACATCTGCACGCCGGAAGAGCTCATGGTAGGGTGATTCCATGTGGGAAGATCCGATCGTCAAGGAAACGCGCGTGGCTCGCGAGAAACTCGTCGCGGAGTTCGGCGGCGATCTGGACGCGCTCTGGGAACACCTTCAGGTGGTTCAGGAGCGGTATCGGGATCGGGTCGTCACCGGAGAGCCGAAAGCGCCGGTACGGATCGATCGTAAGGTCTCGTAGACATTCTCGTGATGTGGGCTGGAGGGATGTGGTGTCGACGGGCCTGCTCCTGAGTGTCGAAAGATCCTCTAGTTACTGGCTTCGGCTGGAGCTGCGCAACTTGAGATCCTTCGGCCGCGCTACGCCGGCCTCAGGATGACAAAACTGGTGGTATCGAGGTCCTCGCCGGGTGATCTCGCAGATCTGCCGTCTGATATCGAAGTCCTCCCCGTGTGATCCTGCAGATCTGCCGCCTGATCTCGAAGTCCTACCCGTGTGATCTCGCAGATCTGCCGTCTGATATCGAACGCCTCGGCGGTGATCCTGCACGTCAAGCCGTTTGATCTCGCAGATGTCCGCGGTGATCTTGCGGATCCAGCAGTCTGATATGAGCCATCCCATCCTCTGTCGCTGACGCGGAAGCTGGTGGGTGTGGCGTCCGTGCGTGCTGAGGAGCTTCCGGGGGTGCCGGGAGTGTAGGTTTTCGTCAGGAGTAGGCGTTTTCGCATGCGCGGAGCCCGAATCAGCTATTGAGTAGATCCCAGGATCTACTGGACTGGCTTTTCGTCGTCCGGAATAGATCCCGGGATCTACCGAAGAGGCTCAAAGCCTATTCGGTAGAGCCGAGGATCTACCGAAGAATGAAAATCGCCTCTTCATTGCGTCCATGGCTCTACCCAAGAGGCTTTTCTGGCCTATCAGTAGATCCATGGCCCTACTGAATAGCGTCAGAGCCTGTTTGTAATATCCATGGACCTACAGATCGGTTGTTTTTCAGCGTCCATGGCTCTACTCTTCACCGATGCCTCGCGCACGACAACCCGACCCTGACGCCGTCCGCTTCGGACAGGTCCTTCGACGCGAGCGGTTGGCTCGCGGGTGGACGATCGCCAAACTCGCACAGCGCTCCGGGATGAATGCTCAATACCTTGGCGTGGTCGAGAACGGCGGAAACGTGACCACCCTCTCCACCATCCTGGAGGTGGCCGAGGTGCTCGGGGCGGACGCGGGGGAGATGATCCGCGAGGTGGCGGCGGCGCGGCGGCCGGTGAAGGCTGCAAAGACGTAGTACCTCACCTTCCCCTCTCCCTCACCACCACCCTTCCCGGCTTCGCTCCCGTGTGTTCGCCGTCCTTGAGCACCTCGACTCCGTTGATGAAGACGTCGACCACGCCCGTCGCGAACTGCATCGGCTTTTCGTAGGTCGATTGGGCGCCGATGGTGGCGGGATCGAAGACGACGACGTCGGCGAAGTGGCCGGGGGTGAGGAGGCCGCGGTTGGCGATGCCGAGGTTCTGCGCCGGGAGGGAGGTCATGCGGCGTACGGCCTCGGCGAGCGGGATCACGTGCTCGTCGCGGACGTACTTGCCGAGGAGGTTGGCGAAGTTGCCGTAGGCGCGCGGGTGGTTCGACGACTTGAGGAACACCCCCTCTGGGGCGGAGGAGTCAGCGTCGGAGCCGAAGGAGACGTAGGGGAGCGCGATCTGTTTGCGCAGATTGTCGTCCGACATCAGGAAGTAGATCGTGCTGACGCGGGTACCGTCTTCGATGACGAGGTCGATGGCCGCGTCCTCCGGCGAAACGCCGCGCATCGCCGCCACCTCGGCCAGCGTCTTGCCGGTCAGCGGCTTGAGTGCGTCGCTCTTGAAACCGACCAGCAGCACGCGGTCGGCGCCGCCGGCCAGCAGTAGCAGGTTCTCCCAGGTGTCGCTAGGCGTGCGCATCTCGGCGATCACCTTCTGCCGCGTGGCGGGGTCCTGCAGGCGCTTGCGCCACGCCTCGTAGCCGCCGGCCTGCACCCACGTCGGCATCGCCGCATCGAGGCCGGTCATCCCGGCGGTGTAGGTGTACATGTCGGCCGAGATCTGCAGGCCGGCCGCGCGGGCAGCGTTCACGTGGGCGATGACGTCGTCCATCTTCGGCCAGTTCGGCCGACCGGCGGCTTTGAGGTGGTAGATCTCGGCGGGGAGGTGCCCCTCGCGGGCGATGGTGATCAGCTCATCGACCGCTTCGACGAGGCGGTTCCCCTCGCTGCGCATGTGCGAGATGTAGATGCCGCCATGCTCGCCGGCGACCTTCGCCAGCGCGATCAGCTCGCCGGTTTTGGCGTAGGCGCCGGGGGCATAGATGAGCGCCGACGCCACACCGAACGCTCCGTCGTCCATCGCTTTGCGGGTGACGGCCACCATCTGCTCGAGCTCGGCCGGCGACGGATCGCGGTTCTCGCGGCCGAGGACGTAGACGCGCGGCGTGGCGGCGCCGAGGAAGGAGCCGATGTTCGGCGTGACGCCGCGCGCACGCAGCCAGTCGAGGTATTCGCGGAGCGTCGTCCATGCCACCGGATACTTGATGTCGCCCTGATAGTCGGCGAGCTCCTTCTTCATGGCCGGCGATAGAGGTCCCATCGACTCCCCTTCGCCGAAGATCTCGGTTGTGACGCCCTGCTTCGTGTCGGAGAGTCCGCGGCCGTCGGCGATGAGCGATTCCTGGGCCTGGCTCATGACGTTGATGAAACCCGGGGCGACGGCGAGATCGTGGACGTCGATCTCCGTCGCGCCGCGGCCGTGCACCTCGCCGAGAGCGGCGATGCGATCGCCGCGGATGGCGAGATCGCCGTGGACCGGCTCCTTCCCGCTTCCGTCGTACAGCGTGGCGTGGCGGAGGACGACGTCGTAATCTGTCCGCGGTGTCGAGGTCGTCGCGCAGGCGGCGAGGAGGAGGAGGGAGAGCGCGAGAAGGTTCTTCATCGATCGGAAGAATATCTTGCGCGGGGCAGGCCCAAAAACCGAGGGGCCGGAGGAGGCTACGATTGGCCAATCACCTCCCCGGCTCCTCACACGACCGTCAGTCACAAATCGAGTAGTCCCGACCCGCGACCATCCAGCAGCGGGTCGATTTTATATCATCCGGAGCGCCGGCGTCTCGCCGGCGGAGCGCTGGCGTCTCGCCGCTGCGGAGGTAACAGCGAGAGATCGTGTCTTACCCAGACCGGGGGCGAGACGCCCCCGGGCCAGCCGGCGAGACGCCAGCGCTCCGTGTCGAGACGTCAGCGCTCCGTCGGCTGAGGCCGCCACGCTGTATTCTTCATCCTCGTAGTTCCGCAACTTGCCCCCTCCGGCGTACTGCATCTGATTCGTGGGGCGGACGGGGTGGTTTGCACATTGCTTTCCCCGTCCGCGAAGAAGGAGTATCGATGCCGCAGAGGTTGATTGAACGGGACGACGAGGAGAGCGGCTCGGCGCGGGACATCCGCGTCGCTCCGCCACCCGAGGTGGGCCCACACCACACACGAAACCGCAACATCGCCATCGTCGTCGTCATCGTCGTGATCATTCTGGCCATCGTCCTCCTGCGGTCGCGCACGGCGGCCAACGATGCCAAAGCAAAGGCCGCCGCGGCCAGCACGCGTGATCGCGCCGTCCCCGTCAGCGTCGAGCCGGTCGTCGCCCGCGACGTCCCCGTCTATCTCGACGGCCTCGGCAACGTGAACGCCCTCAACACCATTACCATCAAGCCGCGCATCGACGGACAACTGCTCCGCTTCAACTTCCAGGAAGGGCAGATCGTTCAGGCCGGCGCCGAGATCGCCCTCATCGATCCCGCCCCATCCGAGGCCCAGCTCGCGCAGGCGCAGGCCAACCGGTTCAAGGATGAGGCAACGCTCGAGAACACGCGCCACGACCTCCAGCGCTTCGCCGATCTCTCCAGGGCCGGGGTCATTCCGCAGCAGCAGTACGACACCCAGCAGGCGCAGCTTCGCGTCAACGAAGGGACCATCAAGGCCGACGACGCCCAGATCCAGCAGGCCAGGCTCAACGTCGCCTACTGCCACATCAAGACGCCCATCACCGGGCGCGTCGGCATCCGCTTCGTCGATCCCGGCAACATGGTCCACGCCGCCGACGCCAACGGCCTGGTGGCCATCACCCAGATGCAGCCGATCGCCGCGCTCTTCACGCTCCCCGAGGATCAACTGCAGGCGGTCACGCAACATGCGAAGCCGGGTGGATTCCCGGTGGAAGCGTGGAGCCGCGACGGCACAACCCTGCTGGCCACCGGACGCCTGCTGACGATCGACAACCAGATCGACCCCAACACCGGCACCTTCCGCTGCAAAGCCGTCTTCGACAACCGCGACGGCGCCCTCTTCCCGAACCAGTTCGTCAACGCCCGGCTGCAGGTCGATACGAGGCGGCACGCCCTCACCGTCCCCACCGCCGCCGTCCAGCACGGCGCGCAGGGAACGTACGTCTACGTCGTCAAGCCCGATAAGAGCGTCGACATGCGGCCGGTGCAGGTAGCCATGGCTGAAGGGACCACCTCCGTCCTCGCCAGCGGCGTCAGCGAAGGCGACCAGGTCGTCGTCGAAGGAGCCGACAAGCTCCAGCCGAAGAGTAAAGTCGAGATCGGCGGACAGCGCGGCGGCGGCGGCCGGCCGGGTGGAGGGGGGCAGCACGGCGGAGCGGGTCACAAACAAGGCAAGCCGTGAATCCATCACGCCTCTTCATCCTCCGCCCGGTAGCAACCTCGCTGCTCATGGCGGCGATCCTGCTCGCCGGCTTCGTCGCCTTCCGTGAGCTGCCGGTCTCCGCGCTCCCGCAGGTCGACTACCCCACCATCCAGGTCCTGACCTTCTATCCCGGCGCCAGCCCTGACGTCATGACCTCCTCCGTCACCGCGCCGATGGAGCGGCAGTTCGGACAGATCCCCGGCCTCCAGCAGATGAGCTCCACGAGCTCCTTCGGCGGCTCGATGATCACGCTGCAGTTCGACCTCAAGCAGAACATCGACGTCGCCGAGCAGGAGGTGCAGGCCGCCATCAACGCCGCCGCCAGCTTCCTCCCGCGCGACCTTCCCAACCCGCCGATCTACAGCAAGGTCAATCCGGCCGACACCCCCATCATCACCCTCGGCCTCACCTCCTCGCAGCTTCCCCTCAGCAAAGTGGAAGACCTGGCCGACACCACGCTGGCGCAGAAGATCTCCCAGCTCCCCGGCGTCGGCCTGGTCACCATCAGCGGCGGCCAGAAACCGGCCGTGCGCGTGCAGGCCAACCCTTCCGCGCTGGCCTCGTATGGCCTGAGTCTCGAGGATCTCCGCACCGGCCTGGCCGCGGCCAACACCGATCAGGCCAAGGGGAACCTGCAGGGGCCGGCGCAGAGCTACAGCATCGGCGCGAACGACCAGATCTTCGCCAGCGCCGACTACAAGCCGGTCATCATCGCCTACCGCAACGGCGCGCCGGTGCGCGTCGCCGACGTCGCCCATGTCGTCGACGGCGTAGAAGACGCGCAGAAAGCGGCCTGGATGAACACCACCCCCGCCGTGATCATGAACGTGCAGCGGCAGCCGGGGGCGAACATCATCAACGTCGTCGACCGCATCGAGCAGCTTTTGCCGCAACTGACCAGCAGCCTGCCGCCGAGCGTGAAGGTCACCGTGCTGACCGACCGCACCGTCACGATCCGGGCCTCGGTTCACGACGTCGAGTTCGAGCTGCTGCTCACCGTGCTGCTCGTCGTCCTGGTGATCTTCCTCTTCCTCCGCCGCGTCTCCGCCACGATCATCCCCAGCGTGGCCGTGCCTCTCTCGATCGTCGGCACGTTCGGTGTGATGTACCTGCTCGGCTACTCGCTCGACAATCTTTCGCTCATGGCGCTGACCATCTCCACCGGCTTCGTCGTCGACGACGCCATCGTCATGATCGAGAACATCACCCGCTACATCGAGCAGGGCGACAAGCCGCTGGAGGCGGCGCTCAAAGGGTCGAAACAGATCGGCTTCACCATCGTGTCGCTGACCGTCTCCCTGATCGCCGTGCTCATCCCGCTGCTCTTCATGGCCGACATCGTGGGGCGCCTCTTCCGCGAATTCGCCATCACCCTCAGCGTGACCATCCTCGTCTCCGCCGTGGTCTCGCTGACGCTGACGCCGATGATGGCATCCAAGCTCCTGAAGGCCGAGAGCGACGAAAAGGAGCACGGCCGGTTTTTCAAGAAGTCCGAAGAGCTCTTCGAGCGCGTCATCGCCTACTACGGCCGCACGCTGCAGTTCGTGCTGCGGCACCAGACCACCACGCTGCTGGTGACGCTGGGCACGCTGGCGCTGACGATCTTCCTCTACATCATCGTCCCCAAGGGTTTCTTTCCGCTGCAGGACACCGGCGTCATCCTCGGCATCTCCGAGGCGCCGGAAGATACGTCGTTCAGCGCCATGGCCGACCGGCAACTGGCGCTCACCGAAGTGGTCACGCACGACCCGGCCGTGGCCAGCGTCTCCTCCTTCATCGGCGTCGACGGCACGAACATGACCTCGAACGTCGGCCGGATCCAGATCAACCTCAAGCCTCTGAGCGAGCGCGACGCCAACGCCTCCGACATCATCCGCCGCCTGCAGCCAAAGCTGGCCAATGTCTCCGGCATCACGCTCTACATGCAGCCGGTGCAGGACCTCTCGGTCGAGAACCGCGTCAGCCGCACGCAATACCAGTACACGCTCGAAGACGCGAACTCCGTGGAGCTGGCGCAGTGGATCCCGCGCATCGTCGACGACCTGCGCAAACTGCCGGAGCTGCGCGACGTGGCCAACGATCAGGGCAACGGAAGCCTGGAGGCCGATCTGGTTGTCGACCGCAACACCGCCTCGCGCCTCGGCGTGACGCCGCAGATGATCGACGACACGCTCTACGACGCCTTCGGCCAGCGCCAGGTCTCGACGATCTTCACCCAGCTCAACCAGTACCACGTCGTGCTCGAGGCCGATCCGAGCCTCCAGCTCACCCCCGACGCGCTGCAACATATCTACGTCCACGCCGCGCCGGCCGGCGGTGCCGCCGCCGCCGCGCAGCCCTCGGCCACTGCGCAGACGACGGCGACGGCGACGTCTTCGACGCCAGCCGTTCCCGGCACCACGAAACCTGTTCCGCAGCTCTCCGGCTCGCGCGAACAGATCATTCCCCTCAGCAGCTTCGCGCACATCGAGACGAAGTCGACTCCCGTGGCCGTCAATCACCTCGGCCAGTTCCCCGTGGCTACGATTTCCTTCAACCTCGCGCCGGGCGCGTCGCTGGGCGGGGCCACGAAGACGATCGATGACGAGGTGGCGAAACTCGGCCTCCCCGCAAGCATCCACGCCGAGTTTCAAGGAACGGCCGCGGTCTTCCGCAGCTCGCTGGCAAATGAGGGATGGCTGATCCTGGCCGCGCTCATCACCGTCTACATCGTCCTCGGCGTTCTGTACGAGAGCTACATCCATCCGATCACGATCCTCTCCACACTCCCCTCCGCCGGCGTCGGGGCGATCCTGGCGCTGATGCTCTTCCACATGGAGCTGGGGGTCGTGGCGCTGATCGGAATCATCCTGCTGATCGGAATTGTGAAGAAAAACGCCATCATGATGATCGACTTCGCCCTCGAGGCCGAGCGCGAGCAGAACAAGAAACCGGAAGAAGCGATCTATCAGGCCTGCCTGCTGCGCTTCCGCCCGATCATGATGACCACGTTCGCCGCCCTCTTCGGCGGCCTCCCCCTGGCCCTCGGCCGCGGCACCGGCGCCGAGCTCCGCCACCCCCTCGGCGTCACCATCGTCGGCGGCCTCCTGGTCAGCCAGCTCCTGACGCTCTACACCACGCCCGTCGTCTATATCTGGTTCGACAAACTCGCGGCGAGGGTAAAGCGGCGGGTCCGGGTGGGAAACGCGGTACACGAGCCACAGCCGTCGGAAGGATGAAGGTAGAAGGTAGAAGGTAGAAGGATGAACAAGGGCCACACAATGCTCTTACGTCGAGAGCCCTTCTCCCCCGCGGGTTTTTGCGGGGGAGAAGGTGCCGATAGGCGGATGAGGGGGCGCTTCACGGAGATGTCATTCGCCCGCCAGCAAGGACCTCGGAACAGCGTCGGTAAATCGCACCTATCGCGTATACGCCCCCCTCATCCGCCTTCGGCACCTTCTCCCCCCGCAAGAAACCGCGGGGGGAGAAGGACTCTCGATGAAGGGAAGTGGCAAGAGCGTCACGGAGGCTACGGGTCAGCGCAACGGAGCGCTGGCGTCTTTGATCCTTCTGCCTTCTGCCTTCTGCCCTCTGATTTCCAATGAGCTTCTCTTCCCCATTCATTCGCCGTCCTGTCGGTACCTCGCTGCTCAGCGCGGCGGTGCTGATGGCCGGCGCGCTCGGGTACATGAGCCTTCCCGTTGCGCCGCTGCCGCAGGTCGAGTTCCCCACCATCTCCGTCTCGGCCAACCTTCCCGGAGCCGACCCGGAGACGATGGCATCGTCCGTCGCCACACCGTTGGAGCGCCAGTTCGGGCGCATCGCCGGCGTCACGCAGATGACCTCGAACTCCTCCTCGGGATCGACTAACGTCACGCTGCAGTTCGAGCTCGACCGCGACATCGACGCCGCCGCGCGCGACGTGCAGGCCGCCATCAACGCCGCGCGCGGACAGCTCCCGGCCAACCTGCCGTCGAATCCGAACTGGCGCAAAGTGAATCCGGCCGACGCGCCGATCATGATCCTGGCCATGACCTCGGAGGTCATGACCCAGCCCCAGATGTACGACGTCGGCGACTCGGTCCTGGCGCAGAAGATCGCGCAGATCGACGGCATCGGCCAGGTCTTCGTCGGCGGCAGCTCGCGTCCCGCCGTCCGCATCGAAGCCAATCCCCTGCTGCTCAGCCAGATGAACGTCGGCCTCGATGCGGTCCGCACCGCCCTCAGCGCCGCAAACGCCAACCGTCCCAAGGGCGCCGTCGCCGGTACCGACCGCGCCTTCGTCATCAATACCAACGATCAGCTCTTCAAAGCCAACCAGTACCGCAGCCTCATCGTCACCGCGCGCGACGGCAAGCCGGTCATTCTCTCCGAGGTTGCGGAGGTGAAAGACTCGGTCGAGAACATCAATAGTGCCGGATCGGTCAACGGAAAGCCGGCCATCTCCCTCGTCCTCTTCCGGCAGCCGGGGGCGAACATCATCGGCACCGTCGACCGCGTCCGTTCGCTCCTCCCGCAACTGCGCGCCGCCATTCCCCCCTCGATCCATCTCGACGTCGTGCTCGACCGCACCGGCACCATCCGCGCCTCGGTGATCGACGTCGAGCGCACGCTGGTCATCTCCATCGCCCTGGTCATCCTGGTCGTTTTCGCGTTTCTGCGAAGCGGCTGGGCCACCGTCATCCCCAGCGTGGCCGTGCCGCTCTCGCTGGTTGGAACGTTCGGCGTGATGTACCTGCTCGGCTACTCGCTCGACAACCTCTCGCTCATGGCGCTGACCATCTCCACCGGCTTCGTCGTCGACGACGCCATCGTCGTCATCGAGAACATCACCCGCCATCTCGAGAACGGACTGCGTCCGCTGGAAGCTGCGCTCAAAGGGGCCGCGGAGATCGGCTTCACCGTCTTCTCCATGAGCACCTCGCTGGTGGCCGTCTTCATCCCCATCCTGCTCATGGGCGGCATCGTCGGACGCCTCTTCCGCGAATTCGCCGTCACCCTCAGCACCGCCATCGTCATCTCCCTCTTCGTCTCGCTGACGACCACGCCGATGATGTGCGCGAAGTTCCTCACGCCGCCCGGCGATCGGAAACACGGCCGCCTCTACCGCTGGAGCGAGAAGGCCTTCGACCGGTTGCGCGGCGGATACGAGCACGCACTCGACTTCGTCCTGGCCAACACCCTACCGGTGCTCCTGGTCACCTTCGCAACGATCGGTTTCACGGTCTACCTCTACATCATCGTCCCGAAAGGCTTTTTCCCGCAGCAGGACACCGGGCGATTGAGTGGGAACGTCCAGGCGGCGCAGGACACGTCGTTCCCGGCACTGCTGTCCAAGCTCAACACCTTCATGCGCATCGTCGAGAAGGACCCGGCCGTCGAGAACGTCGTCTCCTTCACTGGCGGAGGACGCGGCAGCACCTCGGCGAACATGTTCATCTCACTCAAGCCGCTGAGCGAGCGGAAGGCGTCGGCGCAGGAGATCATCGCCCGGCTGCGGCCGAAGACGGCCCACATCGCCGGCGCGCAGCTTTTCCTCAGCGCCGTGCAGGACGTGCGCGTCGGCGGCCGGCAGAGCAACTCCGACTATCAATACACGCTGCAGGGCGACAACGTGGCCGAGCTGATGTCGTGGTCGCCGAAGCTCGAGCGGGAGATGCACAAGCTCAAGGAGGTGCGCGACGTCTCCAGCGACCAGCAGAACCACGGCCTGCAGTCGACGGTCATCATCGACCGCCAGACCGCCGCGCGCCTCGGCGTCTCGCTGGCCGCCATCGACAGCACCCTCTACGACGCCTTCGGCCAGCGCCAGGTTTCGGTCATGTACAGCGGCATGAACCAGTACCACGTGGTCATGGAAGTCGATCCGAAGTTCAGCATCTCGCCGGCGTCGCTGAGCAGCGTCTACGTCCACTCATCCGGCGGCCGCGACGTGCCGCTGAGCGCCTTCGCCAGCTTTGGCATCGATCAGACGCCGCTGTCGATTCCGCACCAGGGACAGTTCCCCGCCGTGACCATCTCCTTCAACCTCGCGCCGGGCGTCTCACTCGGCGAAGCGACGACGGCCATCGAGGGGCTGGAGCGGACGATGAGCATGCCGTCGTCGATCCACCCCGGCTTCCAGGGAACGGCGCAGGCGTTCCAGGCATCTCTGAAGAATGAACCGATGCTGATCCTGGCCGCCCTGCTGGCCGTCTACATCGTCCTGGGCATCCTTTACGAAAGCCTGGTGCACCCGATCACGATCCTCTCCACATTGCCCTCGGCCGGAGTCGGCGCCCTGATCGCGCTGCTGATCACGAACACCGAGTTCACCATCATCGCCCTGATCGGCATCATCCTACTCATCGGCATCGTGAAGAAGAACGCCATCATGATGATCGACTTCGCACTGGAGGCGGAGCGCAAGGATGGGAAGAGCCCCCTCGACGCCGTCCGCGAAGCCTGCCTCCTCCGCTTCCGCCCGATCATGATGACCACGATGGCCGCCCTCTTCGGCGGCCTCCCGCTGGCCCTCGGCGCCGGTGTCGGCAGCGAGATGCGCCGCCCCCTCGGCATCGCCATCGTCGGCGGCCTGATCGTGAGTCAAATGCTGACCCTCTTCACCACCCCCGTCACCTACCTCTACCTCGACCGCCTCCGCTGGCGCGCCCGCAAACGCCACGCCGCCGTGCACAGCACGGCGTAGCCGCACGCAGCGCGCGTAAGCGCGCAGCGCCGGAGCGCTGGCGTCTCGCCGGCTGGCCCGGCGGCGTCTCGCCGCCGGCCAACCGAACACGCAAGCGTTCATTGATAACCCAGCAGTCAGAAGTCCTCGATAGGTCGTTACAAGCAAGTGTTGCGTACACGTCAGACCGGGGGCGAGACGCCCCCGAGCCAGCCGGCGAGACGCCAGCGCTCCGGCGGAGACGCGTGAGACCGCGTGAGACGGCGTGAGACGCCCGTTACCGATCCATCTTCGCCGCAAGCACAAAGTCGGCGCGTGTCAGTCCATCGACTTTGTGCGTCCAGATCTTCACACCCACTTTTCCCCAGGACAGGTAGATATCAGGATGGTGCCCTTGCTCCTCGGCGATGGCGCCGATGCGGTTGGTGAAGGCGAGGGCCTGGGCGAAGTCGGGGAAGGTGAACTCTTTCTCGAGATGATGCTGATCGACGACGCGCCAGTCGCCGCCGAGCGTCCGCGCCAGCTCGGCCAGCTCCTCCCCTTTCATCGCCGGGATGCCTCCGCTGCAGGGGATGCATTTCTCGTCGGCCAGCGCCCGTGGCGGCTCCCGCTTGCGGATCCAGGCCGCGAGCTCGTCGGCGGTGACGCGATGGCGGAACGCTTCCTTGCCGTCGACATAGATGACCGGAACGTCGTCCGTGAACTTCGCCCGTAGCGCGGGATCCTCGTCGATATCCACCAGCGTGATCGAGAGGGGCAACTGGTGCAGAACCACCGCCGCGCGCACGGCGGCCTCCGCGGCATCGCAGAGCGAGCAATCGTGGCGGGTGTAGAAAGTCACTTCATGAGTCATCGCATAAACTCCGCCGCCGAGGATACCTGATGGACGTGAAAACGAACGCTACGCTCGATCTCAGCGGCAAGACTGTCGTCATCACCGGCGCCTCGCGCGGCATCGGCGCCGAGACGGCGCGGCGGATGGCGGCGGCCGGCGCGCGGGTGGTGATCAACTACCACGGCAGCGAAGCGGCGGCGAATGCGGTCGTCAGCGAAATCGGCGGGAGTGCCATCGCCATCCGCGCCGACGTGGCCGATCCGGCGGCGGTAAAACGGCTGATCGAAGCGGTGGTGACGCGTTTCGGCTCGATCGACGTGCTCGTCAACAACGCCGCCATCTTCGAATACAACCCCTTCGACGGCGATGATTACGAAGCGTGGCAGTCCGGTTGGCGGCGCACCTTCGATCTGAACGTCTTCGCTGCCGCCAACGCCGCCTGGCTGGCCATGCGCGCCATGCGCCAGAGCGGCGGCGGGAAGATCATCAACGTCGCCTCGCGCGCGGCCTTCCGTGGCGAAACCGAGTTTGCCGACTACGGCGCGTCGAAGGCGGCCCTGGTCAACCTCACCCGCTCGATCGCCCGCGGCTGCGCCAAGGACAACATCGTGGCCAGTTGCGTCGCCCCCGGCTTCATCGAGACGGAGATGGCCAAGCCGGAGCTGGAAGCGCATCGCGAGGAGATCCTCAGCCAGATCCCCCTGCGGCGCGTCGGAAGCGTCGGCGATGTGGCCGGCGTCATCCTCTTCCTGGCGTCGCCCATGGCGGATTACCTGAACGGTGTGACGATCGATATCAATGGTGGGTCGTGGTTTCAGTAGGCGTGGTTGCGGGGTCTCGCGGTTGCGGGGTCTCGCGGTGTTCATGGCTCCGGGAGTGTATTCATTGACTCCAGAAGTGTATTCACGGGACTTCGGGAATGTATTCATCGACTCCGGGAGTGTATTCATTGACTCCCGGGAGTGTATTCACGGACTCCGGGAGTGTATTCATTGACTCCGGGAGTGTATTCACCGCCTTGCGGAGTCCCATCAACTGCTCCGCTCGATCAGCCAACTGATCCGAGCGTCCACTATTGTGGTCAGTGCGATCAATCGGGCCAGGACAACAGTCGTCTGGGCGTCAGCCTGGAAACCTGGTTACCGCGAGACCGCGCGACCTCGAGACCGCGCAACCCCAGCCACTCCACCCCGAGACCACGCAACCGCGCCCACTACTCCTTCACCCGCTTCAGCAGCCGAACCACCCCACGCGCGCCGCGCCAGACGTAGAGCGCCGGTAGTGCCGCCGCGGGAGCGGACGGAAAACTCTGACGCATGAAGGCAACCGGCGGGAGAGCCAGCTCGCGCAATCGGCGCAGACGGGAACGCCAGCCGAGGGCTGTGAGATCGCCGCGGAGGACTGAGGCGCGACGGCGGTTGTGATCGAGAAACGCCGCCGAGGGCTCGGCGCGCGTCCGCTCGTCATCGGTCAGCCAGTCGGCGGCGCGATCGTGCAGCGACGTTGCGAACCATCCGTCCGCGAGATCGATCGAGCGCTCGCAGATCGCCGCCACGCGGCGCTCCGCGGCCAGGCGCCAGAAACGCGTGTGCTCGTCACAAGTCATCGACTCGCGCAGCAGGTGGATGTCGTAAAGCCAGATCAGGCGCTCGTTGTCGTGATGATGGGCGACGCGATGAATGCAGGCCAGCAGAAGCGCATCCACGTGTGATGGCGCCAGCGCGCCGGGGGCGATACGCGGCACCGCGATGGCGCGGCCGATCAGCTCATCAAACGGCAGCGCATCGCGGACCACCGGGGAGTTGGACACATCCCAATGGACGTCGTACACATGGCCGGCCCGGACGAACGATTGCTGCCGGACGGCCAGCGTATCGCCGCTGGTGAGCCGCGACTCGTATCCGAGGCCGTGCATGAGCTGACGCACGGCATCGACATCCGCCTCCCCGATCAGCAGATCGGTGTCGCCGCGCGGCCGCAGCTCCGGCGCGTCGTAGATGTCGTACGCCAAACCCGTTCCTTTGATGATGACCACGCGAATGCCGCGGCTGGCGAACGCGGCCAGCAGAGAGCGGAGATCGGCGAGCCGTAGCGACTCCATCGCCGCGGCGCGGATGGCGGCGTCACGAAGCACGGCGTGAATCGGCCACGAATTGTCAGGAAGAGATGCATAGACGAGGGGACCGGCGCCATGTTGTTGAATCGACTCGAGGAATCGCGCGGCATCCTCGCTTCCCGCGTCCTCCGGCCATGGCGCCGGCTGTCCACGCAGCAGCGCGCGCAGAGGAGACTGCATCACCGCCGGGATCGGCAGCGGATCGAGGACGTCGGCCATCGGTGCTCCTGCCAACCTCTGCCACCCGCGCAAAATTCAAGATGACGGCGCGGACTTTGCTCAAGTCGATGTATGTCCACGATCGTCATCCTCGCCGTCGTCGTGCTGGCGGTGATCCTCGCCATCGGCCTGGCGTACGTCCCGTTGCGTCTTCTGCTCGGCCACATCGCCCGTAACGTCCGCGAATTCATCGAACGCCAACGCGAGCGCCGCTCCGTCGACCGCGCCACGGGAGACAGAAGGAAGGTCTAGCTGCGGCTCCGCCGCGTTGTCTGCGCTTCGCGCGTTATCTGCCGCTGCGGCGGCGTTGGAGATGTCGATACGTTTCGCCAGCGGCTGCAACACTCAAACGCGAACGCCGATGTGGCCTGGCGACACCACGCGCCGCGCGCAGACAACGCGGCGATAGCCGCAAACAACGCGCGACAGCGCAGACAACGCGGCACAGCCGCAGTTACCTCTCCCCGACCGCCTTCTCCACCGCCGCCTTCAGCTTGGCGTCGTTAGGCATGATGGCGCCGATCTGGCGCCAGACGATCTTTCCGGTCCGGTCGATGAGAAGCGACGTCGGCAGGACGGTCGTCTGCACGAGATTGGCGATGCGTCCCTCGGGGTCGACGGCGATCGGATAGGTGATCTTCTGCTCGGCCACGAACGTCTTCACCGCCTCGGTGTCGCCTTCATCGACGCTGACACCGATCACCTTCAGCCCCTTCGCCGCGTACTGCGTCTGCAGCGCCTGCAGCTCCGGTGTCTCGAAGCGGCACGGCCCGCACCACGTCGCCCAGACGTTGAGGAAGACCACGTTCCCCTTTTCAGCGGCCATGGTCATGGCCTTGCCGTCGAGGTACTTCGCCGAATACGGCGGCATCGGATCGCCGACGTCGGTTCGCGCGGAGGAGAGGTCCGCGGGCTCTTCCTTCGCCGTCTTTGATGACGGAGTCGATTTGGATGCATCCACCTTCTTCGGCGGCGCTGGTTGGGAAGTCTTGGTCTCTTGCTTCGCGCACGCAACGACAAGGAACAGCGTGCAGAGGGTTGCCAGGGTCGATTTCATCGTCGTAGTCACCGTTCTCGAGTTTTGATCATGAACAACAACAAGCGCGCTGACGGCCCGCTCTCTCACAGTCCCTCGCCCGGTTTGGTCGGTTCCATGTGCAGCGCGTCATTCACCCTGTTGAAGTAGTTGAACATTCCTGCCATCGCCGAAATCTCCACGATCTCTCCCTCGTCATAGTGCTGCTGTAGCCTCGCGAACAGCGCGTCGTCGATGCCGTGCGCGTCGAGCGTGAGCTGCTTCGCGTACGCCAGCGCGGCCTTTTCCTTTTCATCGAACGGACCGTTCTCGAAGTCGAGCAGTGCGTCCATCTGATCGTCCGTTGCCCCGTGCCGCGCAGACTGCGCGGTATGCGAACGGTTTCAATACTCGCAGGCGTTGAGGCGCGACACCAGCGTTGCTACCAATTCCTTGGTCCGCACCGAGACCGTCCCCGTGTTCGTCACGGCGTTCAGGTGCGCCATCATCGTCTTCAGAATCTCGGGCCTGTGCGCGTAGACCCGAAACATGTTCGGCACATTGCCGCGCTGCGCGCCGATCTCCTGAAACTTCTGCCGGATCTCGTCCGTGACCTGTTCTTTCGTGAGCTTGGTGAGGCGGGCCATCGCTTCCTCCAGACACAAACGCCCCGCGTTTCCGCGGGGCGCAATCGTAAGCGAATTGATGGTCTCCGAAGGTTACTCTTCGGTCTCGGTCTTGCCCTTCTTGATGACTTCCGGCTCCGGCACGGCTGCCACTTCGACCGCCGCCACTTCGGCCACGACCTCGGCACGTGCCGTGGTGACGCCGACGATGACACGGTGCGGATCTTCCTCGATCTTCACGCCCTCGGGCAGCTTCAGGTCGGAAATGCGGACCTGCTGGTGCGCACCGAGGTTGGTGATGTCGACGTCGATCTTGTCGGGGATGGCGTTCGGGAGACACTCGACGTGGAGATCGCGCATCTGCCAGTCGAGGATGCCGCCCTCTTTGACTCCGATGGAGCTTCCGGTGAGCTGCACCGGAACGGTCACGCGGATCACCTCATCCATCACCACGCGCACGAAATCGATGTGGGTCATCCGGCGCGAGATGGGGTCCATCTGCATGTCCTTGATCATGGCGTGGCGCTGCTGATCGGTGCCGGCCATCTTGAGCAGGAAGATGGAGCGGATGCCGTGCTCGCTCTTCTGGATCAGATCCGAGACCGCCTTGCGCTCCACGATGATGGCCACCGGCTCTTTGTGACCGCCGTAAACGACCGCCGGGATCTTGTTGTCCTGGCGCAATTTCTTCGCGTACTCTTTTCCCGAGCGCTCGCGACGGGATACTTCCAAGGTGACCTCAGCCATGATGCAGAAACTCCTTCTTCCGGTGTGGACAGCGAAACGATGTTAAGTCGTTGATGGGGCAGTGTATTCCCTGGGTGGGGAGCTCTTGGCTGTCAGCTCTTAGCTCTTAGCGGTGACGTGAACTCCGCGCTAAGAGCTAAGAGCCAAGAGCTAAAGCCTACATCTCAAACAACGAGCTCACCGAATCCTCGTCGTGAATCCGCTTGATGGCCTGGGCCAGGAGATCGCCGATCGACAGCGTGGTCAGTTTCGGGCACTCGGCCTGTTTGTCGGCCATCGACATGCTGTTCGTGGCGATGACGTGGACGAGCTCGGAACTGTTGATGCGCTGAATGGCCTTCCCCGAGAGCACGCCGTGCGTGAACGAGGCGGAGATCGATCGTGCCCCTTTGGCCAGGAGCGCGTCGACGGAGTGGATCAGCGTGCCGCCGGTGTCGACGATGTCATCGACGACGAAGACGTTCCGCTCCTTCACGTCGCCGATGATGTTCATGACTTCGGTCTGATTGGCCCCGGTGCGGCGCTTGTCGATGATGGCCAGCGTGGCCCCGAGCCTCTTGGCATACGACCGGGCCCGCTCCACGCCGCCGGCATCCGGCGAGACGATGGTCAGATCCGGGAGGCCGAGGTCGCGGAGATGCCGGACGATGACCGGGGCGGCGAAGAGGTGATCGACGGGGATGTTGAAGAAACCCTGAATCTGCGACGCGTGCAGATCGAGCGTGAGCACGCGGTCGGCGCCGGCGGCCGTGATCAGGTCCGCCACCAGCTTCGATGTGATCGGCACGCGCGGCTTGTCTTTCCGATCCTGCCGGGCGTAGCCGTAGTACGGCAGCACCGCCGTCATCCGGCTGGCCGAGGAGCGCTTGAATGCATCGAGCATGATCAGGAGCTCCATCAGATTGTCATTCACCGGCGGCCCAGTCGGCTGGATCACGAAGACGTCCGCGCCCCGGACGTTTTCGTCGATCTGCACGTAGTTCTCACCGTCGGAGAAGCTGTAGAGCGACACGTGGCCGAGCGCGATCCCCAGGATGTCGCAGATCTCCTGCGCCAGCGCGGGATGGGATCGTCCGGTGAAAACTTTGAGAGGACCGTACAAAGCGGCGCGATTATACCGACTCGGGAGTCGGGCGTCGGGAGTCGGGTATCGAAGCAAAACAGCGGACGCAGTCCGCACCGTTGCAGGTCGCAATCAGACTCCGAGGAATGTTGACCTCAGCCGATCACAGTGGGACAATCCCACTATGATCGTAACGTTGGATTCCAAACGTCGTCTCACGCTTCCCACTGCCCTGATGCCGGCGCAGCCAGGCCAGTCCTTTGACGCTCGGTTCGATGCAGATGAGGATGCGGTGATTTTTCGCCGCCTGCCCGAAAGGGAGGATTGGATGGAGGTGCTGGCCGAGTGCCCTGTGCCCATGGACGACCTCTCTCCCCGTCGCCGCGAACTGCCAAGGAAGCGCAGGCTTTGAGCTGGCTTCTGGATACGGACGTGCTCTCGCAGCCTGCGAAGCGCAATGGCGATCCACATGTGATCGCCTGGCTTCAGCGAGAGAAGGATCACTGTTACACAAGCGCGGTGGTCATCGCTCAAATGGCTTTTTGGGTGCGAAGCAAGCAGGGCCGGCAGCGAACAGAGTTGCAGTTGTGGCTGACGCGCCTGATCGAGGCCATGCAGGGGCGAATTCATGGGTTTAACGTTGGCGTAGCCCATGTGTGGGCGGATCAAGAGCATCTGCTGAGGAAGAGTGGACAACAGATGCCGATCGAGGATAGCTACATCGCCGCCACCGCCCGCAAGCACGGGCTGACCATCGCGACGGGCAACGATAAGGACTTTCGCCGGCCAGGTCTGAGGGTTTTCAATCCCTTCAAGGAGTTGCCGCGAAAGGCGTAGAGGGTCGCATCTTCCAAGTGCCCGATCGACTGACGATTCGAACCCGAACGTCGGAATGCTCCCCTGGATACTCCCGTTAGGGGACACGAACCATGAGAGGAACACACGGGTGGGCAGAAGTATCGCGCGAGCGCAAGCGCGAGATCATCGACGCCATCGTCGCCAATACGCCGACGACGGGGCCGGTGCATGCCGAGCTCGACCTCACCGACCGCTGCAACGTGGCCTGCTACTTCTGCAATCAGCAGGACCTGCGCACCAAGGAACAGATCCCGATCCAGAAGACGACGGAGCTGATCGATGAGCTGGCCTCGACCGGCCTCCGTTCGGTGCGCCTCTCCGGCGGCGGTGACCCGCTGTTTCATCGCGAGATCAACGACGTGCTCGCCCACCTCGCCAAACGCGGCGTCGTGGTCGACAACCTGACCACGAACGGCGTGGCCCTGAACCACGACATCGCCGGCTATCTGGTGAACAACAAGGCCCGCGAGGTGATCTTCTCGCTCAACGCCGTCGATGCCGCCGACTACGCGCGGATGATGAAGGTGAAGCCGGCGCTCTTCGACAAGGTCATCACGGCGATCAAGACCCTGGTGGAGGTTCGCGGCGATTCGATCTATCCGTCGATCGTCCTGCAGTTTCTCCTCGACCGCTCGAACATCACCCGCATCGTCGAGATGTACGACCTCGGCCGCTCCCTCGGCGTCGACCGCATCGCCATGAACGCCGTGCTGGAGATCCCCCGCGAGCGCATCGACCGCGAGCTGCTCCTCCGCCCCGAGGATGCCGATCTCGCCGAACCGTACGTCGAACAGGTGCTGCGCAAGGATGCCGACGCCGGCCTCCTCCAGATCGACTTCGCGGTCTACGGCTGGAACAGGATGATGGACCGCGTCCGCGCACGCGCCGGCACGGTGTCGACGAACATGTATCCCACCGCGCCGTCGTTCCGCGACCGCAACGACGGCTGCTTCTTCGCCTGGTACACCGCCGCCGTCACCGGCAACGGTGACATCCGCCCCTGCTGCCTGCTGCTGAATCCCGACGTCCCGCCGCTCGGCAACGTGCACGAGAAGTCGATGTCCGAGCACTGGCGCGGCCCGGCATTCCAGAAGATGCGCGACGAGATGCGCGAGGTGCTGCTCCGCGGCGGCAAGGTCGAATACGACCCGAAACGCTTCACGATCCTGAAAGAGGTCTGCGTGAAGCCCGGCCTCTGCTGGCTGAAGAACATGTACTTCCGAGTGGATGAGGAGTTCTACGCCGAGCTGGATGCGAAGCTGGAGACGGTGCGGAAGAAGGAAGTGCGCTGGCTGGGCACCCCGAAGCAGATCAAGCGCCGCGCCGACGTCTACCTCTACGATCACCCCAAGGTGAAAGAACTGGTCAGCGGCGAACGTTTACGCCGGACGTACGACTGGCTTCGTGACTCGACCCGGCCGCTGCGCGTGGCCCTGAAACGCCACCTGCACATCAACCTCACCGACGCCGCGTAGTACAATCGCTTTCCTTCCGTGCGCGCCCATAGCTCAGCTGGATAGAGCGTCAGCCTCCGGAGCTGAAGGTCGTAGGTTCGAATCCTACTGGGCGCACCAACCTAAGCCCTTCAAGCCAGAGGCCGTTACGAAATGGCCTTTTGCCGTCCCACAAGCGTTTCGCCTCGTGGGTGTCAGTTTGGGTGGCATCGACTACATCTTCGGCGACGTGAATGTGCCGCGTGAGTCTCATTGCCCTGTGCGACGGAAAAGCTTCACGTAGGGCGCATAGTCGACGAAGAATGCAATCTGGTGAAAGTTCTGCCACCCTTCCGCTCCGCTTCTCGCCGCCAGCGGACTCCAGACGAGGTGGAGGTTCATCCGCGTTTTCGGATCGTGCCAGAACGCTTCGAAGGCGGGATTGACGACGTTGAGGCCGGAGGCGCCGCGGCCGGTTACCCCGGCGAGCGTCAGCGTGGCGCGGACGAGGATCGGTCCAAGCGCCCTTCCCGGGAAGCGGCTCATGTAGGCCAGCTCGTTCTGCGAACGATCGTCTGTCGTCCCGTTGCGAACCGATCTGGCGTAGATCAGGGAGCCCCGTACGTCATAACCACCGATCCGGAAATAGGTGTCGGCATCGAGTCCGATTGACCGCTCGCGGCCGGAGAGGTGCGATGTCTCTCCAGTGGCAATGGAGGTGACATCGGTGTCAATCGGCTGCCAGCTCAACGTCAACCGATACCGCAGCATGACACGCGGCTGTTCCGGTCCGCCGGTTGCCGCATGATACCAAGCGAACTGCACGGTCTCTTTCCGACCGGGAGGCGGGGCGGCCGGTACGGAGTCAGGGGATGGCGGCGTCGGAAAATAGACTGGCTTGCCATTGCACAGGCAAGCGCTGACCGGCGTGTCTTTAGCAAGCTCTTCGCTGTGCTTGTAGTCGATTTGGACATGCCCCCAATAAAGGCTATTCCCGATCTGAAGGAAGCCGGTATTCTGATGAAAAGGGCGGAAATCGTCGATGAAGCCGCTCGCTCCGCCGACGACAAGTCGGGTAATGAAGACCGGGCCCGAGTGCTGGTGAGGGTTGACAAAGTCATCAGGATCGAAGATCGGCCGCTGCTGCGCTGCGGCAGTTGCACAGATGCAGAGAATAATCATCCCGAACATCAGTGCGCGCATGGTCACTTCACCACCGCCGTTACGTCCACATACGTCAGCTTGCTGAGGGCCTCTTCATCGATGTCGATAGCGGGTGAAGAAAAGTCGCCGCTCTTCGAACGCTGAACGAAGAGCGGCCTGATGATTTCTCTGCGCTCCAGAGTGATCGAAAGCCCCTTATCGACATTCTTGGCCGGCTTTCTGATTCCCGGGCCAGCAACCAGCTGACCGCGGGTTTTCGTGTCCGACGAGAAAGCGAAGAGCCCGGGAACCTTAGGGTCTTCCGAGAATATGAGCAGACCTGGCGCCTCAGAATCCGGCTGCCACGCACCAAGCTGCAGCAGCACTTTCTCGCTCGGAAACACCAGATCGGGAATCGTTCTCCTTTTTTCGAAATGCGCCTTCTCACTACAAGGGCAATCGAGAGGGTCCGAATGGTCAGTTTTCTCCAGGTGTCGTCTCAGCTCGCGCACGTAGCTGACGTCGATCGACGGATGCGCGTCGATCGTCACCTGCCACGCTTGTCGTTCGTCGCAGTCAAAACTGAAGAATGCCACATCCTCGTCGCGATCATTCTTCTGAGGCTGTGACAGCCGGCAATAGGTTCGAGTGCCGTCGAGACGCAAACTCGCGCATATCGGCTCGTCGGGAAACCTTGTCCCATTACGTGAATCCAACCAATCGGTCCAGAGGTACCCGTCGCTGTCCCTTCGTATTCGCGTGATCGTGTGTTCTTCGTCGCCCTCGAACACTACGGTAATGTTGCGAACGAGCTCGCACCGTCCTGTCAATTCTATCTTCACCACAACTGGTCGTGGCGGCCGAGATTGCCCAGCGACCACCTGAATCGAGCTTAGGGCCGTAAGAGTGATTAGACCAACGGTCAGAGTAAAGAGTCGGCTGGACATGACAATCACACCTCGCTCTACATTTTCTGCTGAATGAATTCCTGAATGCGATCTGCTTGAAACGTATCGGAGAGCGTATGAACCTGACGCGGCCAAAGAAAGTACCAAAAACCAATTTCCGACAAGGAGCCAGGAACAGGCAGAGGCCAGAAAGAGCCGGTCCCAGCGTCATTCGACTCCTCGACGTCGATTTCCAACGTCATAGACAGATCGCTCAGAGGTTTCTTGCGAAGCTCGATGATTTCTGATGGCGCGTATTGTTTCCCACGTCGGCGCTCGAGAATCATCTCAGGCGACAGGTTTGTCAACGCAATCTTCACGGGCGCGCCGGGAGCGATGACGTTCCTCGCCTCCAGCTTGTCGGTATGGCTGAGATCGAGCATCTTTTCCTTGTCCGGCAACTTGTTGAAAATTAGCCGATAACCGACCAGCGTAGAGGGCTTCCGTCCTGTATTCCACGCCTTCAGAACGATATGGTCTTTGTCCGAGCTGGTCACCTTGAACCTCGTGTGCGAGTCCCGTTCGAGGAAGTAGGAGAAGGCCGGAATGACCGCCGAGATCACACCAATGAACGCGGCAAAGAGAGCGATCACAGTTGCAGAGACCGGAAAGTAACGGAGCTTCTGATAACTTTTGCATTCATTACAGAACGACGCGCGATACGGGATCAGTCTCTGGCAGTTGACACATTGCTGTACCTCGCCCATCGGGAACTTGCATTTCGAGCACATCTTCGCGCTTTTAGGCATAGCCTCACCGCACGCAAAGCACGGCGTCATCCCCTGAATTGCTCCTGAAGGACCCGTTTCGTCCATGGCCTAGTTTCCTTCCCCCCGAATCATCACAAACCCAACCCCCACCAGCAGCATCGAAAGCACCACCATCCCCCACCCGGAAAGCGTCGGGCCGCCGGTGGCGATGCAGATTGTGTAGGTGGCGCTGGTGAAGCAGCCGTTGACGTCGGTCGCCGTCACGGTGAAGGGGAAACAGCCAACCGTCGTCGGCGTACCGGAGATCGTGAGCGTCGTCTGTGTGGTCGAGGATCCAAGGCCGGGAGGCAGCGTCCCAGCGACAACGAACGTGTACGGGTCTGTGCCGCCGCTGGCCGTGATCACCTCGCTGTACGGGACGCCAGGCCAACCGTCCGGTAGCGTGGACGGAGTGAGTGTCACCCCGCCGGTCACCGGGAGTGTGTACGCGACGCTTCCCGTACAGCCAGAGACTGAATCGGTGAACGTCACGGTCCATGAATAGAGGCCTGCCTGCAACGGGATTCCGCAGAGCAAGCCATCGGGGGAGAGCTGTAATCCGGGCGGCGGCGATCCGGCGGTAACTGTGAATTCCGTCGAGCCGACCTGGCAACTCGGCGTCAGTTGCACGCAATAGTTCTGGCTCGGGCAGGTCGTGGCTGGGGGAAGGACGGGCGGAGAGATGGTGATGACAGGACAGCTAATGACGATCGTGTAGATATGAGTTGTGAAGGAACCGCCAGAGTCGGTGGCCGTGACAGTGAAGGTGAAGCTTCCCGCCACTTCCGGCTTCCCGGAGATCACGCAGTTGGCCAGTGCTAACCCCGGAGGCAGTGAACCGGAGGTGACCCTGCATGCGTACGGTGGCATTCCGCAACTGGGAGTGATCGGCTCGAAATACCGCTTGCACACGACTCCTGGCGGAAGGGTCGCGGGCAAAATCGCGATCTGAGGGTTCACGATGACTGTGTAGGGACGGCTGACGGTGCAGGATTTCGCATCGGTTACTGTCACCGTGAAAGGGTAGCTTCCCGGTGTCGGCGGTATTCCGAAGACCTTGCCGTCGGGCGACAGAGATAACCAGGCAGGAAGTGTCCCGGCAGGCGCGCTGAACGTATAGGGCGCGGTTCCGCAACTGGCGGTAAGGGTCTCCCTGTACCGGGCACACGTGGCTCCATCCGGTAGCGTCGCCGGCGAAATCATGATGTTGCAGACCACATGGAGGGCGTAACGCCGCGAACAGGCGGAGGTCTTGTCGGACACCGTAAAGACGTAGTCACCGGGCGTTGATGGTGTCCCGCAGAGCATGCCGTCGGGAGACAGCGTCAAGCCCGCGGGAAGATCGCTTGAGGTAAGCGGTCCTGTTCCGCAACTGGACGTGATCTTCTGACAATAGACGTCGCACGCGTTTGCCGGCGGAAGAGGAATTGGAGAATCGTCGGGCGGGCACACGATTTCGATTGCATAGACCCGCGTGCCGGAGCAACCGTGAGAGTCGGTCGCCGTGATGGCGACGTTGAAGGTCCCCTTCTTCGACGGCGTTCCCGAGAGCACTCCGCCGGTCAGCGTCAGGCCGTCAGGCAGCGCCCCGGGGGCCACGCTGAATGAGTACGGCGCGGTGCCGCCGCTGGCTAAGAAGGTCGTATTGCCGTAGGGCGTGCATACCATTCCATTCGGAAGAGTCGCCGGCAACAACGTGATCGGATCGCAGCAAAGCGACACGTTGTTGCTATCCAGCGTCACCGCACCGCCCGCAAGGAGTCTGCCGGAGACGCTTGCGTCTGTGCGTAGAGTGATGTCCGCGGGGGTAAGGATGTTTCCGATGAATGTCGTGGATGCGTTGAGCGTGACGGAGCCGGCGGCCTGCCAGAATACGTTGCCATTCCAGCCGCCCCTGATGACGAGAACAGACGCATTTGTGTCCGTCGTCAGCGTGCCCGTCGTCCTGATAATCCAAACGGCGTTGGGATCGTCATGGGCATCGAGCGTGAGCGTTCCCGTCAACGTCAGCGGCGACGATGAGCAATAGACACCGGGACTCAGAGTCATCCCACCCAGGTTGGGACTCGTCAGGGCGATGCACGTCCCGCAGGAGAGGAGGCCACTATAGACAGCGGTGGCATCATTTTGAGCCTGCTGCACGGTCGAATCGCCGTGGAACGTCGTCCCGATATTCACGCGCCCGGGAGGAAACCCGGCCGGGGTACCGGAGCTGACGCCGAGATTCCCCGTCACGATGGACGGGCCGGAGCTCATCACCGTCCTGCCAAGCACCGCGAAGCTGGCGGCAGAACGGAGCGGGGGCGCCGGGCACGACGCCGTGGGCATGGCACGGAGCAGCGCGGGAAATCCCGCGATCGCCAGAAACCACACGCCGAGGTTGAGCCTCGAATGAATCCGCATGACGGATTTCCCGCCTGACCCTGAGGACGACATTCTCTTGTTGACCGCTGACATCCCGGCGCACGGAGCGGCGACGGCGAACCGACCGACCTTGCGCTGGAGGACCCGTTAGATAGTGTATTCCTGCCTGATGGCGTTTCATGCATTCCCTAAAAATATTTGATTGGCGGTACGTCCCTGAAAGATGACGGGCGTTGCGCGGCTTCACGGCGCGTTGTCTGCGCCTTGCAGCGCGTTCTCGGTTGTCTGCGCGCTGCGGCGCGCGTGGTCGGTAGATCATCCGTTGCCGTGGTTTTCGTGCCACGCGCCGCGTGGCGCAGACAAGAGTGTCTATGCCATGCCACATTGAACCCTCGCCCTTGCCCAATTCCGGCGAAAAACGAAGTCCACTGTGGCACAGACACTCTTGTCTGTGCTTGGCGGCGAAGCCGCGCATTCAGCGCCAACCGCCGCAACGAACAATACTGACCACGCGCGCCGCAGCGCGCAGACAACCAAGCGGCTTGATCGTTCCTTGCGATGCCAACCCTCGGAAACACCCCTCCCGCGCTTCAAGACTCCAAACACTCGCGGTAACCGCGGCGGCGGGACGCGCGCCGGGCCAGCCGGCGAGACGCCAGCGCTCCGACCGTAAGCCGCTTACGTCAGGCCATTGCCCCTACTACTGCCCCGCCCCCACCCCCGCGTTGAACGAGGCCTGCTCGGCGTTCTTGAAGGCGATGCAGGTGTCGATCGCGTCCATGGCGCGTTTGAGGGAGCGCTCGCCGCCGCCTGGGGAGTGTGTTGCGAAAAAGGATTGCACGTCGGCTTTCGAGGCGGCATCGCAGAACGTTGCCGTCGCGCCGGTGATGGCGCCGATGGCGGAGGGGATCTTCTGGTTGAGCACGTCCCAGTGCGCTTTGGCGGCGTTCCAGGCGATCTGTTTCGCGGCGGGGTTGAAGAACAGCCCTCCGGCCATGTTGGGCAGATCCTGGCTGCGGACCTGATCGCTGTAGATGTAATCGACGGCGCGGGCGATCAGCTTCGGATCGCGGAAACCTGGGATGAGATCGCGGTAGCGTTGGGCGACCTCCGGGGTCGGCGCGGTCTTGACGTGCTCGAGAACCTTATCGAAGAACGCCTCGTCGCCGTTGATGGCGGCGATACCAAGGGCGCGGTCGGCGATCACGGCGTCGACCGATGACGGATCGATCATGTACTGCTCGGCCACGCGGCGGGCGCCGGCGATCACTTCGGGATCCTGGCCCGCGACGCCAAGCACGCCGAGCGTCATGGCGCGCATGATGCGCTGCTCGCCGGTCTCGCCGGCAGGTGCCTCCCACGTCAGCGGCGCGTAACCGCGCATGACCTGACGGACGTAGGCCTGCCATGCCGCGCGATTGGTGTCATCGACCAGGCGGCTGTTGAGGAACTCGATGTCGTTTCCGATGGCGGCGACCAGCGGCCGTTCGGCGGGACGCGGCATGGCCCGCAGCAGCGCCAGGTAGTCGGCCACGTCCTCGCGCATGGCGCGGACGAGAAGCCATTCGTTGCCGTGCAGCGAGATCTGTTCGGCAGGCGGCATCTCGCCGACGTGTGCCCGCAGGCCGGAACGCATCGTCGACGAGTAGTCGGTGACGAAGTAGCCGGCACCGTTGCGGCTGAGGAAGATCGGGCGATCGCAGGCCGCCGTCATGTAGGTATCGGCCGGCTTCGAGATCAACCGGCAGGGCGACGCTGCCGGGGCGCCGGCTTCGTGACCGCAGATCGGGATGGTCCACGATTGAGGGGCCGCCGGCGCATTGCGTGGCAGCAGACGCTCCTGGGTAATGGTCACGGTGCGCTTGCCGTCTTCGCCGCAAGCCTCGGTCGCATGCAGCAGCGGCGCTCCGGTCTGGTCGACGAACGATTTCATCACCACGTCGAACGGCTGTTTCGTCGCCGTGGTCATCGTGCCCCACCAATCCTCGGCGGCGGCATTTCCGTACGAGTACTTCTTGAGGTAGGCGCGGATGCCGTCGCGGAAGGTCTCCTCCCCGACCCAGTTCTCCTCCATCCGCAGCACCGCCGCGGTCTTGCCGTAGGCGATGCCGTCGAAGAGCGCGTTGATCTCGTTGCGGGTCTCCGCCTTCTGGCGGATCGGGCGCGTGGAGCGGGTGCTGTCGATGCCGAGGGAGCCATTCGTACCGTTGACCTGATCGAGATCGTTGCGCCATTCCGGGTGCCAGGCGATGAGCGGCTTCGGCGCCATGAACGTGGCGAAACCTTCGTTGAGCCAGATGTCGTCCCACCACTTCATGGTGACGAGGTCGCCGAACCACTGGTGCGCGATCTCGTGCGCGATCACGCCGGCCACGCCGCGCTTTGCTTCCACCGAGGCCGTCTTGTCGTCGAGAAGAAGGGCCGTCTCGCGGAACGTGATCGCGCCGGCGTTCTCCATCGCCCCCGCCTCGAAGTCGGGGATACCGATCAGGTCGAGCTTTCCGAACGGATACTTGATGGCGTAGTACTTGTCATAGAACGAGACCGCCGCCTCGGCTGCGGACAGCGCGAACTTGCTGAGGTTCTGCATCCCCGGAACGGAGCAGACGCGGATAGGGATGTCGTCGACGCCGCCGGTGACGCATTGAAAATCGCCGACCAGCATCGCCACGAGGTAGGTGGACATCTTCAGCGTGTTGCGGAAACGGATGGCGTGCTTTCCGGGGCCGGCTGGCGTATCCGAGGCGATGGCGCCGTTGGAGATGGCGGTGTCGCCGTTGTCGACGACGAGCGTGATGTCAAACGTCGCCTTCATGGCCGGTTCGTCGAAGCATGGGAAGGCGCGCCGCGCGTCGATCGACTCGAATTGCGTGACGGCGTACTTGCGCGCCGGCATCTTGCTTAGGTAGAGGCCGCGGAGCTGCGCGCCGAGGGAGCCGTTGAAGCTGATGCGGATCGAGGCCTTGCCGGGTGGGACCGTCTGCGAAAACTTCAGCGATGCCATCTCGTTCGGCGCGTCGAACGTGACGGTCGGGTTCAGGAGCTTGCTGCCGCTGGCGACGACGACATCGTGCAGATCGAGATCGACGCTGTGAAACGTGATGGTGTCGATCGGTTCCTTGACGTCGACGTCGATCGTCTCCTGTCCGCTGAACTTCTCGGCGGCCAGATCGGGGGTGATGGTGATGGCGTAGTGATCGGGGATGACGCTCACCGGCAACCGGGCGGCGGCGAGCGGAAAAGCGGCGAGAAGAAGGGCAGCGGCGGCGAGCAGTCGTCTCATGCCGCTCAGGATACCGTCAGTCGGAGGCGCGGAAGAGGATGACCAGCACGCCGATGCCGACCAGGATCAGAACAATGGCCAGCAGAAGGTTCATGTTTCCGTTTTGTTTCTCGGGAGCGGCGGTAGTGGTCGTGGCGGTGTCCGAGACGGCGGTGTCGGTTGTGGAGGTCGCCGTCGTATCGGTCGACGACGTTGTTGCCGCGGACGTGGCCGTGTCGGTTGCCGGCGCGCTGGTGGTCGTCGTCGCGGTCGTAGGCGGCGGAGCCGGGGCGGTGGTCGTCGTCGGAGCAGTCGGTGGTGGTGCGGTTGTCGTCGTCACAACCGGTGGTTGGGGCGCCACAGTCGTCGTCGCGGCGATCTTTACCGGCGGCACGGGTTTCGTCTTTGGAACCGGCGTCGCTTCGACGGCCGGCGTTTTCGGTTTCGGAGTCGTCGTGGCCTTGGCGGTCTTCTCCGGAGGTTTCTGCTTCGGGTGCGGTTTCGGAGTGGCGCTGACCTGAGCCGTCTTCGGCGTCGAACTGGTCTTTACCGGCGTCTTCGCTGCCGCCTGGGTTGACTTCTTCGGCGCCGGCGGCGCGGCGGTGGGACGATGCGGCCATGCCTCGGGTTGCGCACCCTGAGCGACGCGCGCCGGAGTCGACACGCCGAGGCGGGAGAGGCGGCGGGACGACTCGCGCGCCAGGAAACGACGCGTCTCGCGCGTCGGATAGAGCGTCTTGTCGCCAACCGTCAGCGTGTCGCCGGCGATCGTCTTTCCGTAATCGGGATAGTTCTTCAGCGTGCTGAGTAGCGAACCACCCTGCACCGTTCCGTCGAAGAACGAGCCGGACGGAGAATTCATCGCATAGTCCCAGACCCGGCTGATGTCGGCGAAGACCTGCAACGCCTCGTTGGCGGCATTGCGCTCGCCGCCCGGCGGATGAGAGGCGGCCGCGCGCCGTGCATCGTTCAACGCCGTTTTGAATGCCGCGTAGTCATCCCCCTCGGCAGTGACCTGCAAACGGCGCATGCTGGCGCGGAGATCGTTCGACGGCGGGACGGACTTGATGACCTGATCCGGCGCCGGCTGCGGCTCGGTCTCGACGGCGGGGGCGGTTGCGCTCAAATCGGTGGCGCACTCGGCCGGCACGGGACTCTGAGGGCGCGCCAGGACCTTCACCGTCGGATTCAGCGCCGACGTCTGGGCATACGCGGAGAAAGCGGGCGCGGAGAAAGCGGCCGCGGCCACGGCGAGGAGCGCGAGGGCGACCGGCTTCTTCACAAATATCATTTGCAGTTAGTGATTCTAGCCGTAGTTCGGCTTTCCATCGTCCGCACTTCCGGCGGGGAGGTGTTTCTTTACGATTTCAAGGAGATCGCCGGCGGCGAGCGGCTTGGGGATGCAATCGTCGACTTTGAACTGCGACAGCGCCTCATGGCGATAGGTCCGGTCGGCATAGCGTCCGGTCATGACGACGGTTTTCACCTGCGCCAGGGCCGGTTCCTCCTTCAACTGACGGCAGACCTCGCGTCCGTCGAGATTCGGAGTCCAGGCGTCGGCGAGGATCAGGTCGGGGACGTACTCCCGGACCACAGCCCCCGCCTCCTCGGCGTTCCCGCTGGCGATGAATCCGTAGCCGAGGGTCGTGGCGATCGTCTTCACCAGGAGCTGAATGGCCTCATCGTTCTCCAGCAGGGCGATCAGAGGCCGCGTCACGGCCGAGGGCGGCGGATTGGCTGACGAGGCCGTGTCGCGCATGGACACGATCATCTTGCGCTCGAACAGAACCGCCGGTGCATCGGCCCAGAAGCGCTGGCGATACTCCGCTGCCTTGCAGAAGCAGTTGCCGCAGTGCTCGCAAAGGAGCGTGCTGTCCGGATGCGTACACCAGGAGGCTTTCGCGGCGTCGAACATGTCGCCGCAGGTGATGCAGGCAACCTCGTACGCCTTCCTGTCCGCCATCAGGCCGGCATCGAATTCCTTCCGATGCAGTTCGTAAAGATTCTCCTGTGCCGGAAGATCGAGCACCCCTTCGAGATGCCGCTGCAGAAGATTGATGAGATCGGTGATCGACACCGGCTTGGCGAGGTAGTCGTCGATCCCGAAGCGTTCGATGGCCTCACCTCGATAACGAATATCGGTGTAGAGCCCGGTCATCACCACCATCTTCGTATCGCCGAAGAGCGGGTCCTCTTTGAGCAGACGGCACATCTCGCGGCCGTCGAGGGTCGGCAGGAAAGAATCGGCGAGGATGAGGTTCGGCCGGTAGAGGCGAGCCAGCTCCAGGCCGTCCTGGCCGTTGGTGGCGGAGATGGAGCCGTAGCGAAGATTGGCACAGACGCGCTGCATGACCGCCTGGATCTCCTCGTCGTCCTCGACCAGCATCACCAGCGGGCGCTTGACCTCGGCCGGGGGGAGATTCGCGGCGATGCCGAGCGACTGGCGCCGCAGCTCCGCGGCCCTGCGCTCGAAGAGGCGCGGCGGCGCGTTCATCCAGAAGGTCTCTTTGTAGGCGGGGGCGGCCTTGCAGAAGCAGGTCAGACAGTTGGTGCAGACCACCGTCCGATCCCGGGTCAGGCAGCCGCACCAATCGGCTTCGACGGAATCGAAGGCGACACGGCAGTTGGCGCAGATGATGTCGTACCCATCGCGGACGGGCGTAGGCGTATCCGCCTTCTGCGCTGGCGACACGACCACATGCGCCGCATCGGCCCGCGTTCTGCTCTGCTTGTCCAGCAGGGTCTGGGGATCGCTGACCGCGGCGCGAACCAGCTCGACCACGTCGTCGATGTCGTACGGCCTGACGGCGATGTCGGCGCGGCCGACGTCGGGGAGGCTCGATGCGTTGCGCGAGGTCAGGACGATCGGCAGATTCCTGGCCAGGCCGGAGATGGTCTTGTACGCCTTGTCGAAATCGTGGATCCCGGCGTCGAGGAA
>Ga0247668_1000079_pt1 | contig 34470 bp, 32 predicted proteins | sample CNK09_metaG_FD_182737 | JGI IMG/M metagenome (GOLD analysis project Ga0247668, IMG submission 182737) | Soil microbial communities from Purdue University Martell Research Forest, Indiana, United States - CNK09 | ecosystem: Environmental > Terrestrial > Soil > Temperate forest > Bulk soil...
CCCTTCGCGCTCGGTGGTGAGCAGCGCGGTGGCGTGCTCCCACGGCGACTTGACCATGATCCGCGCCGTCTCGCCGGGCTTGTAGGTCTTCTTCTCCGGCACCAGGTCGATGCGGTTGTGGTCGTAGCGTTCCCACGCCGTGTAGCCGGCGCCGACGGCGTAGAACCACGTCCGTGTCGTCGTCGAACGCCCCTCGGCATCCTTGGCCGTGGCGATGATGAGGTACTCGCCGCCCTCGTTCAGCGGAATGTGCAACGGCACAGGCGCCGCCTGCGTCGTCACATCCCAATGTCCGGCCGGCAGCTCTTTGCGCTCCGAGGTCCAGTTGTAGAAACCGTGACCGGTGGCCTCGCGGACAGAGTTCCACTGGATGCGATGGAGGTCGATGCCGATCTTGACGTCGGCGGCGGCGGTGCCATTGAGGCCCACGGCCACGAGGGCGGTATCGATCCCTTTCGCGGCGTCGGCGAAATACGGCGGCGTCTTCACGCCGACGTACCACGGTGCCGGATCGACGCGGAAGGAATTGCGGCCGGCGATCTGCTGGCGCGAGATGTCGGTGACGTTTCCTTCCAGCTTGTAGTTCCACGGCTGGCCGGCGGTCAGATCGGTCTCGAGCGTCAGCTTCAGATCGCCCTTGGCGTCGAGCTTCTGCTCTTTGGTATTGATCGTTTCGCCGTTCCGCCGGTTCTCATAGTCCTCGCCGAGGAATGCCCACTGTTCCTCGCCGAAGCGCTCGCGGATCGCCCGCGGCACATCGAACACAGGCTCCTTCGAATACGTCCACTTCACCGGCCGCGACGACATCGCCGCGCCGAAGAGATACTTGCCGACGATCACCCCGTTGAGCTTCGTCCCGGCGATGGTCGACGGCGCTTTGAGCGTGACGTCGACGCGGAACTCCGGCCGACGATACGCGGCCACCAGAAACTCGCCGGCAACCATCAGGCGCTGCGAGGCGGTTTTGGCGCTGATGCTGTAATCGCCCAGCACCGAATCCGTCGGCACGGTCCAGGTCCACTCGGCGCTGCTCCAGTCGTTCAACTTGACCGTGCGCGTGTCGACTTCCTTCGCATGCGAGTCGGTGGTGACCAGATCGACGGTGGTGCCGGGCGGGAGTAGCTGCATCCCCTTCGGCGTGTCGCTGCGCAAAACGACCTTGGCATGGACTTCCTCGCCGGGCTTGTAGACGCCGCGGTCGGTGAAGATCGATCCGCGCAGCAGCGGCTGCGCTTCCTTCAGATCGAAGTTCAGGCCGAAGTCATACGGCCCGATTCCCTCGTTCCAGTCGCTCGTGGCGTAGGCGGTGTCGCCGTCTTTCTCGACGGTGACGACGAACTTCACGCCGCTGAGCGCTTCCCACGAGGCTTGCTCGTCCTCTTCGCCATTTTCTTTCTTTTTGTTACGGACGATGCGCAGATCGGTGTTCGGCGCGACGGCGATGCCGCTCGCGTCGGTGGTGCCGCTCCAGAAGACTTTGTTGTCCACGGTCCGGATGGAAACCTTCGCGCCGGCGACCGGCGCGGCATTGTCGAGACGCGAGACCAGCACGAGCGTGTTCTGCGGCGAGTCCTTGACCGACACGCCGAGGTTCGTCACCTGCACGATCGTGCCTGCGACATCCTCGGAATAGCGCTTGGCCTTGGGGATGGCCTCGCCCGGCTGGATCACCGCCCAGACGATGCCGTTGCCGCCGGTCGACAGTCCCGACTTCAGATTCAGACCATACGACTGCAGGACGTCCGGAACCGGCGCCAGCTTGCGCTGCGTTCCTGCCGTCGCCGGCGTCTTGTGGAAGCCTTCCTTCTGCAGCTCGAGGATCGACGGGGTGAGCTGGTCGAGCGTCAACGGCGTCAGCCACTGCGTCACATTCCGGAAGTTGCGCGCGTAGAACGGAAGGACCGGCCCTCCGCTAGATTCCCAGACGCCATGTCCGTCGCCGAAGCTGATGAATGCGGCCTTGTGCCAGTACTCGACGACGGCCATCCATGCGTAGCCGAGCGTCTGTCCGGATTCCGAGGTGAGCGAAGGATCGATGCGGACGGCGTAGGTGTGGGCCGGACGGAGCGAGTACCCGAGCTCGTCGAGACTGTACGACGACGACCGGGCATCCTCAGGATTCTCGCGCTTCGGAGCGGCCGGCGTGACCGGCACCTCATGCGCGGGATCGGTGACGTCTAGAACGCTGACCGCTTTCCGGAAGTTGAGGAACGGCACGCCGTTGCGCGTGCGCATGCTGATCGGGTCGTAGTAGTCGGGATTGCACTCCGTCAGGCACTCGATCTTGTCGACGAAGAAGGTCGGATTCAGCTCGATGGTGAACGTCTGCGTGCGGCCGGTGGCGACGTTGGTGGTGCGCTTGGCCAGCGAATCGTCGATGAAGATCTGGAGATGCGTATCGGGCGGCACGCCCGGCTTGGTCTCGACGACGACCATCTCCGGCGCGGGCTTGTAGTGCACCTTGTCCCAGTCGGTCGGAAAGAACGACAGCACCGGCTGCCCGTCGCTCGCCGCCGCCTGCTGTGCCTTGGCCACTTTCGCGTCGAACGCCGCCACCTGCTGCGGCTCGAGCTTCTGCAAACGCTCCCGCCCCGGCAGCTCCGGCGCCTTGAATTCATGCGCGGCCGTGCGCAGCTTGAGGTGCTCCGCAAGCGTCGCGGCATCGACCGGCTGGTTGAACCAGAGCATGATGACGACGCTGCCATCCCACTTGCCGCCCTTGCGATACCAGTCCGTCCGCAGCAACTGAATCGTCGGCGTGACGAACGAGAAGCGATAGACCTTCCCGAGTGTCTTCCCACTGACCGCCTTCGCCTCGGCATCGACCGTGACGTCATACTTCGTGGCGAACGGCAGCGGCGTCTTCGCATCAGGCGTGAAGATCAGCGTGGTCGTCCCCGACCAGCGGAAGGTGCCGTTGATGGCCGGCGCGACGTGAAACCATGGCACCTCCAGTACCTTCGGAATCTTGCCTACGACGATCATCGGCTCGCTGAAGACGACCCGAATCTCATTCGCCTCCGCCAGGTTGGCCACTTCCCCCACCGGCCCGGCTTTGATGATGGTCAGTTTGTCCGCTGCCTGCGCGGAAACCGCGCAGATAAAGAGGAGTATCGAAAGTCCAGCTCGCTTCATGCGGCGGAGGGTAGCATGGGGCCCGTTGCCGTTTTGTGACGTGGAACGCACCGGTCCGCCATCCTCTGATTTGTACATCGCCGTCTCCTTCGATCCTACGGGACCAATATGACGTCTACGATGTGACGCGGAGCGTGAGCAGATGAGGAGAACCAACGGCAGAATGTGGCGGAATTGTGGCGAGGTCAGGCGCGTAGGCCTTGGACTACGACGCCTTCCGTGATGCCCGCTCCAAAGCCAGGTGCAGGTCCCAATCAGCCTGCAATCGCATCCAGAACTGGGGAGAGGTTTTGAGCAAGCGCGCTAGACGAAGAGCGGTGTCGGCGCTGACGCCGCGCTTCCCGAGGATGATCTCGTTCAAGCGGTTCAACGAGATCCCGAGTTATCTGGCAGCGTCGGCTTGGCCGAGACCCTGAAGGTACCTCGCCATCACGACCGTGAAGCGAGAGTGGATTAGTTTAGTTTAGGCGGGAGCGCTCATCAGGGGCGAGAGATGCTGTCGAAGGCTGTCGCGAATTCAAGGAGTAAGTGCAACGCAGCTAGGAAAAGAAAGGGGCGATCTGGGACACTGACGAATCTTCTGCTAGGAAGGGATCGTCAATGCTTATCACCAGATCACCCGCGTCGCTTCTCGAAGACCGCTGTACAGCTCGCCCGTGCAGTCGGAGTGTTCGGAAGCGGATTTCCCAGGAACGGCGAGATAGAATTCTCGATCAAGCCACCAATGAAGATTTGCGACGCTCACCAACTCTCGTTCTGGTCATTCTGGCCGTGCGTGGTGTATCAGAAGTAACTACGGCGCTGGCGGTTGTTCCTTGATGATCAGGCGCGGCTCCTCGCTCTGCGTCTGAACGGGCGGGTTGGGCGGCGGCGGTGGCGGTGGCGCGGCGCCTCGTTTCAGCGCCGAGACGCGCAGCAGGCGGGTGAGATCGAGCGTGCCGAGGCTGCAGTCGAGGATCCCACTCTCGTCGCGCTGGCCGTTCTTATCCACGCAGCTGCGGCGCAGAAGGGCCAGAAGGGCGGGCTGCGCGCTCCAGTAGCGGGCGCGATCGCTGTGCAGGGAACTCCCGTCGATGGCCATTCCCTCCAGATCGGCGATCAGGCCGGGCTCCTGCTCGAGGTGCGCCAGTAGAAGCGGCCAGCGCAGCTCCAGGGCCACGAACTTGCCGAGCTTGTGCAGGGTGAGGCGCTTCGAATGCCGCTCCTTCTCCGCGGCGTCGAACAAACCGGTTGATGAGGCGATCGTGGCCCGCAGCCGGAACAGATTGACGAACTGCTTGACGCGGCGAGGATTCCACTCCAGCGCCGGCGCGACCATCTTGGCGATGTCGATCACGATCGGGGAGTCCGTGCCCAGCTGCAGGGTGACGAACGTCTTTTCGGATGCGGGCTGCGGCGCCGACCCGCTGCTTGCCGGCGGCTCCTGCGGCAGGCCTGGGCCGACAAGGCGTACGGCCTGAGAATCGGTCGGCGCGGCCGCCGGCGCCTTCCGCCCCTCAAGGAGCTTCTCGATGTTTTTCTCCGACGGTGCCGGAAGGACGAACGGCACCTGGATGAACTTCTCGATGAAGTCGTAGCCAAAGGCGATTCCCTGCAGCGTGTCGGCGACGCGATCCTTATTCGGCGTGTCCAACGAGAGGTAGGGAATAAGCTTCTCGTGCTTGACGGCCAGGCCGGCGGCGACTTTCTCCCGATCGATGCCCATGATGAAGATCATCTGCTGGTTGTCGCTGAGCATCAGATTCAGGGCTTGCATCAGATCGGCGGCGTGTGGCACCTCGCAGCGATCGAGGTCGTCGATGAAGACGAAGATCTTGCGCCCCGGCGCATAGGCGTCGATGACGCGGCCGAGGTCCTCGTGGAACCGCTCCAGAAACGTGAGCTTGCTTTCGTAGTCCGGCTTGTTCACGTACTTGCCGAGATCGATCTCCAGCGGATTGCGAAGCTGCTTGGTGAGCAAACGGAACAGCGGGATGCCCGCCGACACACCGCCCACGCCGAGCGCGCTGGCATAGAGCGCCTTGAGCACGGCGAGCAGCTGCTCTTGGCCCGCAGCGCTGGCCAGATGCCGGGCAACGTACTCTTTGCCGAACATCCACAGCACGACCGGAACGGCGATCGCGGCGATTCCGAATGCGACCACGAGCGCAAGAGCGCGCAGCAGATGAGGAGCCCCGCGCCGCCAGTCGAATCGGGCCATGGTCAATCGCAGATCGGCAAACAGTCCTCCGACTCTCGTATGCGTTTCCCTCTTCAGCTCTTTGATGAAGTGAATGGCGAATGCCGCCCACATCTCCTCGGCCTTTTCATGACGCCAGGCGTTGAAGGAGATGGTGATCGCCCCCTTTTCCTTCAGGTACTTCTGGAGCTGCAGCATAAACGATGACTTGCCTGAGCCCCACGATCCTTCGACCGACATCGTGAGCGGCGGCAGCGTGTCCTTGTTGAGGAGGAACTCGCCCACCGCGGCCACGTACGGCTCGAATCCCAGCGCATCCTCGGCCGTGGCGCGGTCGTGCATGGTGGCACTGGAGACGCTGGCGGACACCTCGTCGGCGATGAGGAAGTCGCGCACAACGCGGCGGACGAGCTCTTTTAGCCGCGCCTCGTCAGTGTAAGCGGAGGCGAAATCGAAGGCCGATACAACGACGGGCGGCACATCGTTGCCCTCGATGAGTGCGACGCGCCGCTGCGCGCCGAACGTACTGCTGACTTCGGCCGCGTTGAGGCTGGACGCCGCGGGGAACTTGGCGTTGAAGAGAATCAGGTCACACGCTGCCACGTCCGGTGACAGCGGCGTCTTCGTCGCGTCGGCGGAGGAGCCGTTGAAGCCGATGCCGATGTTCAACTCGCTGAGAACCGCGGCCACGACGCCGGCAACCTCGGGAGTGACCAGCAGCGCCACGCGCTTCTGAGCGGATGGCGGCGCGGTCTGCGCATTGAGAGTCGCAGTGATGATTAGCGGAGTGGTGAAGGTCGTATTCACCACGCTGATCGGCGTCACTTGCATCGAGTAGTTCTGTTCGCCTCCAAGCGACACCACATGCGTCCCGCGGGGTACGAGGAGCGCTTTGCCGGTGGTGCCGAGGACCATCCCGTCGACCAACACATCGCGCGGCTCCGGGAAATCGACCTGGATGAATTCGGAGGAGAGCCCAGGCAAGCCGCTCGGGAGCGGATTGGTGGGCTTTGCGGTTGGGGCGCTCAGCCCGCGCTGAATGTTCGACGGTTTCACCCATCCTCTTTCCGAGTCTTTCGTAACCTGGACGATGTGGTCGGACGTACCCCCTTTGAAAGGCTCCGCGAAGCCGACGATCATCACCTCGTCGCCGGGCGAGAATCCGGACGGAACGTAGCCGCGTGAGTCACCGAGTAGCACCACCTTCATGCCCACACGAAGCTCCGCCACATCCCTGCCTGTCAGTGCCACGAACACGTCGTTATCGCGAACGAGGGTCGTATAGCCAAAGATGTCATGACCGAACTCCATCTCTTCGGGCATGCTGTGATTCTAACCAGTTCACCGACTACACACGCAATATGTGCGTTAGGACGAGCTCTGGAGTTGACCCGCATGTTGTTGCAGCACGAGTCGGAGCAGATGCCCAGGTTCGCGCGGGGCTCAAGCCGCTTTTTTGCAGGTCGATCCTCCAAGTAACAAGTTGAGACATGGACCGGCTGTGATCTGTTCTTCCCGACAGCCGCCCTTGCATAGGGTAGGACTGGAAACAGCTCGATTCGCGTCGGGAGGCCGCCGAGGTCCGAAAACCGCAGGGAGATTTTTTCCTTGGCGCGCTGGCAAATTCGACTGAGCGGAGAGACCTCCGGTTACGGGCCGCCGAGGCGTGGCTACCGACGTTGTCTGGCCAGCCGTTCGGTTAGCTTTGCTTTGTGTCGTGAAGCGGTTGCTCGGCGGTTCATCTCCCAGTTGCGGTAGGTGTCGATCGTTACGCCGACGATTGCGGCGACGTCCGCCTGCTCAAGCTTGAGCGACCAGCGGCGTTCGCGGAGGTAGGCTCCGAACGTTCCTCCCGGTACCTTAGCCCGCTCGTAGCGGCGGATGGGCGGGTCTCGGGGCGGAGAACTGCAGATGACAAAAAGGCACCGCAGGACAGCGGTTTCAGGAACTCCTCGAGAAGGATCTCGCCAGGCGAAATCGCCGGTCCCAGCCAGTTCGGGACCCTGGTGACCGACTTCGACGCGGACCTTGCAGGCATGTTGCTGCTCCCAAAGGGGTTTTAAGCGATTTTGGTCGTTGATTCTTCAAGTCACGTTAGCCATGGGCACTTGAACGGGCTCCGCGTCCCTGTTCACGTTAGCCATGGGCTCTTGAGCGAGCTCCGCGACCTCATTCACGTTAGCCATGGACACGTGAACGAGCTCCGCGACCTCATTCACGTTAGCCATGGACACGTGAACGAGCTCCGAGACCTTGTTCACAGCAGGCCAGCCTCCAGCGCCTTGAGCACGGCACGCGTCCGGTCGCGGACGCCGAACTTCGAGAGGATGCTGGAGACCTGGTTCTTGATCGTCCCTTCGGCGGTGCCGAGGGCGTGGGCGATCTCTTTGTTGCTGTAGCCGCCGGACATGAGGCGGACCACTTCCAGCTCGCGTGCCGTCAGCGCTTCGTCCGGCAGAGCATCAGAGGTCAGCGTTCCGGCGGCGCGGAGCAAGCGCTGCGTGATGGCCGGCTGGAACACCGTGCCGCCGGCGGCGATGGCGCGGATGGCGGTCATGAGCTGCTGGTAGGAGATGTCCTTGAGCAGAAAGCCGCGCGCGCCGGCGCGGATGGCGTCGAGGACGACAGACGTATCGTCGAAGGTGGTCAGCACCAGAGTGGGTGGCAATGAGGAGCCAAGCTCACGAAGCACATCCAGGCCGCTCTTCTTCGGCATCCGCACATCGAGCAGCAGGACATCGACCTCGGCCGTCCGCACGCGCTCGATCGCTTCCACACCGTCCTCCGCCTCGCCGGCGATGACGATCTCGGCGTCCATCTCCAGCAGCGTGCGGATTCCCTGGCGGATGAGAAGCTGGTCGTCGGCGATGAAGACGCGGATCACGACGCGCTCCGGGCGGGAAGAAACGCGGTGAGGGCGAAGCCGCCGGCGCCGCTCTCGATGGTCAGCTCGCCGCCGGCCTGCTCGATCCGCTCTCGCATGCCGCGCAGACCGAAGCCGTCGCGCGACGCGCCGCGGCCGCGGCCGTCGTCGCGGGCGTGCACCTCGAAGGCGTCGCCGCTCCGGCGCACGCTGATCCAGAGGTTCTCCGCGCCAGAATGCCGCGCGGCGTTCGTCACCACTTCCTGCACGCAGCGGAGGATGACCAGCCCATGCTCGGGATCGTCGACGCGAAGGGCATCGTCGACGTCGAGCTGGACGCGCGGTCGCGGCAGGTCGGCGACGAGCGTCCGCAAGGCGCGGCCGAGGTCGAGACAATCGTCGGCATTCTTCTCCGCGACGATCACGCGCACGTCGGCCAGCAGCGTCCGCGCCAACGATTGCGCTTTCTCGACATCTCCATGCGCCGCCCCCTCGGTGCGCATGAGCGCGGCCTCGAGGTTGAGCGTCAGCGCGGTCAGGTGATGGCCGAGGGCGTCGTGAAGCTCGCGGGCGATACGAAGGCGCTCGGCCAGACGGCCGCCGTCGGCGACGAGATCCTGCATGGCCCGAAGCTGCGCGCTCGTCCGCATCTCGCGCTCCAGCAGCTCGAAGGAGAAGAACGCCAGGATCTGAAAACCGAAATATGCGGGCGTCAGAAGGAAGGCCGAGCGGCCGTTCCAGTGGAACGCCACCGCGCCGGCCAGTAGGAGCGTCTGGACGGCGATCCAAGCAAGGCCTCTCTTGCGATCAACCAGCGACGGCAGGCGCATGGCGATCAGCACCATGAGCGTTCCTTCGAACCCGTCGCAGAGGAGCAGCACCATGACCACGATGCTGAGCGCCTCCATCGCCAGGAACGAGAGACGCGGATGGCGGAGATCGGCGATGAAGAGCGCGCCGAAAAGGAGGTATGCGAACGCCCATTGCAGCATCACACCCGGCACCGTGGCACCCTGGATGACCACCGGAAGGCCGACCATCAGCCACGCCGTCAGGCCGGCTACGCCGAGGATGCGCGTCTGCGGCATGCGCGGAGAATGACACAGCGGCAGCGGCGCGTGAATAGGCCGGAAGTCACATGCCGCGCGCTGCCCCGAGCGGCACATGCGCGGCGCACGGCGCATGACTACCTTGTGCAGCGGAGGATTTCATCATGCGAATCGCTGCACTCATTGCCTGTCTCATCATCGTTGCCTTGCCCTTGTCCGCCGACGACGTTGCCGATTTTCTGAAAGCCGTCGCAGGCGACGATCGTCCGGCCGTGAAGACGATGCTCGCCCGCGATCCCGCGCTGGCGAATGCGCATCGACCGAACGGCATCGGCGCCGTCACCATCGCCCTCTTCATCAACAAGGGAGAGGGATTTCTCGATCCCGCAAAAAACGAAGTGCTCCATGCCATCCTCGCCCAAAAGCCATCACTCAGCGCCTTCGAGACCGCCGCCCTCGGCACGCCCGCTGAGCTCGAAGCGATGCTGACCGATGCCGACGCCGTCACGAAACGCACCCCTTTCGGCTGGACGATGCTGCACATGGCTGCCTTCGGCGGAAACGCGGCCAACACCGAGTTGCTCTTGAAAAAGGGCTCGGCGATCGAGTCTCGCGCCGCATCGAAGTTCCGGAACACACCGCTCCAGACCGCGCTCCTCGCCGGGCAATACGCAACCGCGAAGATCCTGCTCGACCACGGCGCGGATGCGCTCGTCCGTCAATCGAAAGGCACCACCCCGATGCACGAGGCCGCCCTCCTGGGGCGGATGGATCTCGTCCAACTCCTGCTCGACCACGGCGCCGAGATCAACTCCGTCTCCGACAACGGCCAGACCCCGCTCGCCGAGGCAATGCGCGGCAAGCACGACGAGCTGGCGTCGTGGATGAAGACGAAGGGGGCGGTGTTGGGGGTGCAACCGGATGACGAGGTGCTGAAGAAGTAAGAGGGACGGAACGTCGCGAGGAACCGCGTAACAAACAAAACAATTACCCTGTCATCCTGAGGCGGCGGCAGCCCCGGAGGGGCAGAGCGCGCCGAAGGACCCCCAACCTGAAACCCGGACAGGGCGGGGGATTGTCGACTACTCCGCCGCCCAACCGGGATACAACTTGGGGGTCCTTCGACCGTCCTGCGCTGCTTCATCGCTTCGCGACTCGCAGCTCCGGCGGCTCAGGATGACAGTGGGGTGGGATGTCACCGCGAACGCGTATGATGCAGTTCCATATGTCCCGCCGCATCAACTGGCCTCTCTGGTCCGGGTTCGCGCTGAGCCTCGCCGCGTTCCTCAGCTACTTCTTTTTCTTCGTCCGCTTTCCCATCACGCGCGACGTTCCCTGGGCGACGTTGATTCTCTTCGCCATCGCCATCGTCCTGCTGGTGATCGGTTTGCGGAAGACGGTCGGACGACGGATCGTCGCCTGGATCGTCACCATCCTCGGGATCGGCATCTGCGCGTTTTTCTGCGCCGCGGTCTTCATCGGCACGAGGCAGCTTCCCGCTTCGGAGCACGCGCCAGGCATCGGTGCAACCGCGCCCGGCTTCGTCCTCCTCGACACCAACCGCCGGCCGGTGGCGCTGTCGCAGCTTCTGGCCGAGCCGGGAAGCAAGGGCGTCATCCTCATCTTCTATCGCGGTTACTGGTGACCGTTCTGCAACTCCGAGTTACGGGGTATGGAAGAGCATCTCGCCGAATTCCGGGCCGCCGGCATCCAGCCGGTGGCGATCAGCGTCGACACGCCTGAAGAGTCGCGCGATCTCAGCAAGAAGGCCGGCTACACCTTCCCGCTGCTCTCCGATCGCGACGCGGAGACGATCCGGCGCTACGACCTCCTGCACAAAGGAGCGGGCGAGCATGGACGCGACATCGCCCGCCCCGCCGAGTTCCTGGTCGACCGCAACGGCGTCGTACGCTGGCGCAACCTCACCGGCGACTTCCGCGTTCGCGCGCGCCCGGAGCAGATTCTCGATGCCGCGCGGACGATGCCATAGGCCCGCCACTCATCGCCGCACCCGGTACACACGCCCTCCCTCGCCGCCGCCCGTATCAACATAGAACTTGTCGATCTCGGCCTTGATCGGCGCGTCCTGCGGCAGGTGCCAGGTAAAGAGGTACTCGGCGCGCGCGGCGAGCGGCCCGAAGTCGATCGCCGTCGATTGCGACTGCAATGCCGTGGCCTCGGGGAGCAGGACGCCGGGGCGGAACATCACCGGGAAGTAGCCGAGGCCTGCTTCGTAGTTGGCGATATCGACGTCCCCCTTTTCGAGGATGGCGTAGTCGATGGCATGTGCGAGCGACGGCACGAAGGAGCCGGGAGGGCGGACGTCCCGCACGATCGGCAGCACCGTAGCCTTGCTGCCGAGGGGCGCCGCGGCCTGAACGAGCTCGCGGGTGCGGCGGGAAAGACCGCGATAGCGCCGTACCAGATAGCCGCTGTAGCCGATCGAGACCAGCGCGAAGAGAACGACCAGTGCGGCTGTCACTTTGCGCGGCAAACGCGGCGCCAGCCAGACCAGCGGCGAAAGGACGACGAAGAGCGCCATCCGCGCGAGCACCATCGTTCCGCCGGATGTCATGTCAGGCGCGCGGAGATAGATGGCGATGATGACCATCGTGAGAACGATGAATGCGTCGCCTTCGCGCCACCGCCAACGCCGGCGTACGAACGTGGCCATGATCAGCACTGCCAGCGCCACGAAAAGGGCGAAGCCGAGCCTGGCCTGGTATTGGTCAAAGGTCAGGATGACCCACATCTGCTCGACGTAGCCGAAGTGGCCCATGAGGCTCCACGGCCCCGGCGTAAGCGTCATCCCCTGCGTGCGCGCAAACCAAACCACCAGCGGAACGAGCGGCAGCAGCGCGATGAGATGGCGCGCATGCACACCGATGCGCCGGCCGGGCAACGTCACCAGACAGAGCAGCCCGATCGAGCCGGCCGCGAGAATCGCCGGCATGACGTGGGAGAAATAACAGAGCAGCAACAGAGCGGCGATCGTCGTAATGGTCCGCGCATCCGGACGGTCGCGGTGGTCCCACCAGACGGCCAGGATCAGGAAATAGAGCGCCACGCCGATCGAGAAGTTGTAGAAGCCCATCTGCAGCGGCAGGTGATACGCGAACGGAAACGCCAGAAATGCGAACGCCCGCGCCTCGTCGCCGAGCGTGCCGCAGTACCGCCAGATCGCGTAGAGAAAGAGCAGCACGATGCCGCTCATCAACAGCTTCTCGGCCACGAGCGGCGGCACCAACGTCATCAGCAACGCCAGAACGACATGCCCGCTCCAGTTCGGATGCGGACGCCAGTCGATTGCATACGCCTGCGCGAGAATGGTGTTCCTGCCGCCGATCAGCTCGCGCAGCACCCAGGAGTTGTAGAGATGCGACGGACCATCCGCCGTCGGCAGGTATTGCGCGCTCCAGACCGGCGCGATGGCGACAATGGCCAGGGCCAGATAGAGATTGCGAAGTGTACGAGGCAACACGTCGTCACGGCTCGTATCGGTCACTGCGTCATTAACGCGAACCCGATCATCTTGTACAGCAGACGCGCGCCGACGTTTGCGTCCCACTCGCTCTCTCCGGGCGACACCTCGCAGAGATCGAGGCCGACGATGTGCTTTCCGGCGCGGCGAAGCGCGCGCAACAGGCCGATGGCCTCGTTCCACGACAGGCCTCCCGGGACCGGCGTTCCGGTCGACGGACAGAGCGTCGGATCGAGTCCGTCGATGTCCCAGGAGAGATAGACGTCGTGCGGGAGCGCGGCCACGATCTCGTCGGCGATCTCGGCCCACGTCGCCCCCTCTTCCTTGCGCGCGGCGAGGTCGGAGTCGAAGAAGGTGACGATGCGGCCCTGCGATCCGTCGATCATGGCCGCCTCGGCGTTGCTGCAATCGCGTACGCCGACCTGCACGAGCCGGTCGACGCCGCCGACTTTCGTGATGACGTTGTTGAAAATCGACGCGTGCGACCAGGTGAACCCCTCGTACGCCTCGCGAAGGTCGGCGTGGGCGTCGAGATGGAGGATGCCGAGGTTCGGATGCGTCTCCGCGTAGGCGAGGATGGAGCCGAAGGGGACGGAGTGATCGCCGCCGAGAACCACCGGCATCTTTCCGGCGATGAGGAGCGCGCGCGTCTGCTCGTAGACCCAGTCGTTGACCTTCTCCGAGATCTTATTGACTTCGGAGGCCGCATCGCGTGTGGCGTCGTCGACGACTCCCCCTTTTTCGATGACAGCCGCGGCGATGCCTTTCGCCTTGGAATTCCAATCGGTGATCGCCTTCGGGATGTCGAGCATGGCGATGCCCGCCTCGTACGGCCGCCCGGTCTCCCGATCAAAAAGATCGACCTGCTTCGACGCCTCGAACACCGCCTCCGGCCCGCGCGACGTCCCGCCGCCGTACGACGTCGTCGCCTCATACGGCACCGGAATGATGACGACACGCGCCTCGTCGGCGGTGAACGGCAGGCCGTAAATGCCGGAGCCGCCGGGCGCTGCTGCTTCAGGATCGAAGTGGGTGGTCATGGTTGCTGGGTTGCTCGGTTGCTGCGTTGCTGGGTTTACTGAGCAACTCAGTAACCGTGCAACACAGCAACCCCTCAATCCATATCCATCGGATTCAACACCGGCTTGTCATCTTCGCTGGCGCGTTGCATCGCTTCCTTGAAACGCTCATCGAGGATGCGTGCGCGGTCTTTCTGGCTGGCCATCTCGCGGTCGAACTTCTTTTCCATCTCGCTCTTCTGCGTCTCCAGGCCGGCCACCATCGACTCCAGCGAGCCGCCGGCGCGGCGCTCCTTGGCCTTGTGCAACAAAACCTCGCCGGAGGTCCGGTCGATGATGAGCGTGGCGTCGCAGCAGGGGCAGGTGATCTCGAAGTTGGTGGCCATGGTCCGGTTATTTTATCCGAGGGCAGCCATCAAGTCCTCGACCAGATCGCCGGAATATTCCAGCCCGACGGAAACGCGCAGCAGGTTCTCGGCCGTTCGGCTTCCCGCTCCTTCGCTGGAGTTGCGATGTTCGATCAGGCTCTCCATCCCGCCAAGGGATGTTGCGCGCGTAAAGATCTTTGTCTTCGCCGTTACTGCCAGCGCCTCGGCGCGGCCGCCACGGACGAGAAACGACAGCATGCCGCCGAAGGCCGACATCTGCCGGGCGGCGATGGCGTGGCCGGGATGCGACTCCAGCCCCGGATAGTGCACCGCCTCGACGCCCGGATGCTTCTCCAGCGCGCGTGCCAGCGCCATGGCGTTCTCGCAGTGCACGCGCATGCGCGCCGAGAGCGAGCGGATGCCGCGAAGGATCAGCCAGGAGTTGAACGGCGAGGCCACGCCGCCGGTGATCTTGCGCGAGTGCTCGACGGCGTCAAGGAGCGCATCCCTTCGTGCAAAGGCCAGCGAGCCGCCCTGCACGTCGCTGTGTCCGCCGAGGTACTTCGTCGTGGAGTGCATCACCACGTCGGCCCCCTGCTCGATGGGACGCTGCAGCGCGGGCGTGGCGAAGGTGGCATCGGCGATGAGGATGGCGTTGGCGTCGTGCGCGATCTTCGCCAGCGCGGCGACGTCGACGATGTTCATCAGCGGATTGGAGGGGGTCTCGCACCAGATGGCTCGCGTGGCCGGGCGAACCGCGGCGCGGACGGTTTCGGGATCGTTCATGGAGATGAGGTCGCAGGCGACGCCCCATCGCGGCAGGTATTCGTCCGCGAGGGCGCGGACGCCGTAGTAGCCGTCGTCGGCAAGGATGAGGTGCGAGCCTGCCGGGAGCGACTGCAGCAGGCAGGTCACCGCCGCCATTCCCGAGGCAAAGGCCAGGGCGTGCGAGGCGGAGTCGATCGCCGCCAGCGCCTCCTCGAGGCGGACCTGAGTCGGGTTCCCGTCGCGGATGTAGCTGAATCCGTGCGCCGGCGTCCCGTCTTCCGCGCGCCGCTCGAATGTGGTGGAGAGATGAATGGGCGGCGCGATGGCGCCGGTCTCGGCGTCGGTGTCCGCCCCTGAGTGAATGGCCTTGGTTTCAAATCGCATCGGGGGAGGATACGACTACAACCGCTCGGTTCCGTCGAACTTGCTGAGATCCCGGTCGAAGGTACCCAGCGGGAGATGACCGGCTTTCTTCGCGATTTCGAGAATGAGACAGTCCGAAAATCCGACGGACGGACGCTGTTGATAGTGAACGAGCGCAGCAGCCACGACATCCGGATCCTGCAGCGTGAGGCTTTCGTGATTGAGCAGCATTTCAATCGTTTTTGCCACCTCCGCGTGGCCGAGCCCATAAACCGTGTTCAGTACCCATGCCGCTTCCGCGAGTACGAGTTGAGAAACCCATGCACCTCTGGCGATGAATGCATCGGCCAGGGCGGCCTGCATTTCATCGTCGCGTGTGACGATCCGAACGATAACGTTGGTATCAACGGCGCGCATGCTTGGCTCGTATGTGACGCTCGATTCCTTGCTTCAGCTCTTCGAGCGTTCGAGCCTTCGGGCGTTTCGCGAACACGGCACGATGAATATCCTCGGAAGAGTACTTTCCAGCCCTGCGTACGACGACGTTCTCGCCATCCTCATCCCACTCGAGCACGGACCCGGGTCCGATCCCGAGCTTGCGCCGGATCTCCACGGGAACCGATATCTGGCCTTGGGCGGTAAGTTTTGATTGAGGGAGAGCCATGGCGGCATAGTACCACGGTAATGCAAGCGACCGGTTGTTCCCGACCTCGCGACCTCAACCGTAAACCTTACTCCGCCGCCAACGTTCAAGAGTGCATGATGCTGAACGTCATCACCACGCTCGTTCTCACGTTCACCCTGATCGACGTCCACGATCCGGCCGTCCACGGCGTCTTTGCGGCGCTGCTGCGGAATGCGCGCTACGGCTGCGCGAGCCAGGAGCAGGCGGCCTTCCTCATCCGCAACGGCCGCGGCGCGACGTTCTTTCTGCGCTGGCGCGGCAATGGAGAGCTGAACCGCGCCGAATGGGATGGTCCGATTCCCGCCGGGACAGTGGCCATCATCCACACGCATCCGAACTGGCTGCCGCTGCCGTCGAACCGCGACATCCGCGTGGCGCGCGAGGCGTCGGTGCCGGTCTACGTGATCACCCTGACACGCATTGCCCGCACCGACGGCGGCGCGCCCGTCATCGTGGTGGCCGGCGACTGGAGCGGGAGCTGACTTCGCGGCAGGAGTGGCTTTTAAGGCCTCTGGATAGGCTCTAAGCCTCCTCGGGTAGGCTTTGAGCCTCTTTGGGTAGGCTTTGAGCCTCTTTGGGTAGGCTCTAAGCCTCCTCGGGTAGGCTCTGAGCCTCCTTGGGTAGGCTTTAAGCCTCCTTGGGTAGGCTTTAGGCCTCCTTGAATTACCTGCGCCGATCCCCTCGGTCGCCCTGCCCGTGCTTGGCCACCGTCGTGGCCTTCTTGCGGACGTCCTGCGACAACGAGCGGCTCACATCGTCGGACTCGTTGAATCGTCCCTGCTCATCGCGGCGAACATAGCGTTTGTCTCCGGCGTGCGGTTCGATCAATTCGCGTTTTCTCGCGAGCATGGTCGTATCTCCTACCATCCGAGGAGCAAAGAAAATGCCGGATTCCGCGCGGCAAAACGTAGGTCGGACTACACGCTCAGACAGACATCGCCGCCGCGGAATGCCATTCGTGCTCGATGTTGCGCATGATCAACGCATGGTCGAAGCGAATGCTGTCCGGCGGGAATAGCGATCGATCGTCGAAGTAACTCGATTGGACCAATTCCATGCCCAGCGGGTGAACCTCCCAGTTCCGCGCGTTCAGCACGATTCCGTCGAGCCGCCGGCCGGAGGAGGTGGCGGAGTAGCCGAGCGAACCTGCCTCGAAAAAATCGGAGGCTTCCCGGATCGAGGAAAAAATCGACTGCGGCGACAGCACGTCCGCGGAAGCTCCGGCAACGTGCACGGACACCGCGTGATCCGTTGAGGTCATCGCCAGCTCGACCCTGTTTCCGTCGTCAGTCACGACAAAACGCGCCCGGTGGTGCTCGCCGGGGAAAAGGCGTCCTCCGGCCATAGCGTTGAGTAGCGATCCGGAATCGCGCCGCGGAATGTAGACACCCTCGTGCTCCCCATCGGCGTCACTCCAACGGACCGCGAAACGATGCGCGGCATTCTCGCTCGACAACCCAAGGATCTCCGGAAATCGCCTGGGCCGGATCCCTTCCAGGCGGATCAGACAGATGCCACCGACCGCGTATCCGGCCTGGAGCTTGGGTTGAAATTGAGCGGGCAGTTGCTTCTGAGCCACATCCGGATCGATTCGGAAGTTGACGAGCAGTCTCCGTCGAATGACGCCGTGAACCCTGGGAACTCGCATGGCACCATTCTCCTCGTTAGCGCGCTTTAAGAAGTCAACGCCAGCCTGTGAAACTCCCCTCGTATCTTCTGCATCGAATTCGGTGCGGCGCAGGGATGGACGCGGTTGGTCAGCAGGACCATGATCCAGTCGCGTTCCGGGTCGGTCCAGACGGACGTTCCGGTGAAGCCGGTGTGGCCGTACATCCCGGTTGGGGAGATTAGCCAGCCGAGGCCGCGGGATTCGTTTAAGCCGGCGGTCTGGTTGCGGGTGGCTTCGTCGACGAGGGTGCGGGGCAGGAGCTCGGCGTTGGACCATGACTGGGCGAGGCGGAAGACGGCGCGGGCAGTGGCGAAGAGGCCGGCGTTGCCGGCGGTGCCGCCGGCGAAGAAGGAGTTGCCGTCGTGGACCTCGCCCCAGATCAGGCCGTCGCGGAGGACCGCCACCTCGGGGTTCTCGGCCATTCGCGCTTCGAAGCGCTGGCCCCATTCGGTAGCTGCGATGCGATGACGGAGGGATTGGGGGGGAAGGAACATGGCGTCGGATTCGATGCCGAGGGGAGCCAGGATTCGTTCGCGCGCGAGGGTCAGGTAGTCGGGGAGCATCGACCAGAGCAGGACGTAGTTCAGGTCGGAGTAGACGACGCGCGTGCCGGGCTCGTACTCGGGGCCGTGCTCGCGAATGGCATCGACGTAGTCGCGGCGAAGGTAGAGCGGCATCCAGGCGCGAAGGCCTGAGGTGTGTGTCAGGAGAGGGCGGATGGCATCGACGTCGAGCAGTTGCAGGGCGAGGGTGGTCGTGATCAGCGGCTTGGTAAGCGACGCGCAGTCGTAGATGGTGTCGAGAGTCGCCGGGATGCGGAGGGGGACGGCGACGGCGTGGCCGAGGGCGTTTTCGTGCTCGATGCCGCGCGAGGAGCCGATGGCGTAGACGGCGCTGGGGAAACTGCCGGCGTCGATCTCGCGGAGGAGGAAGTCGTCGATCGACGTCACGGGGGGCATTGTAACGGCGGCGCCGCAGGCGTCCCGCAGGAGCGCTGGCGTCTCGCCGGCTGGCGCGGGGGCGTCTCGCCCCCGCCCGGCGAGACACGACACATTCGCTGGTAACCTCGGGCGGCGGGACGCGCGCCCGGCCAGCCGGCGAGACGCCAGCGCTCCGTTGCGCTTCGCGCTGCACAGGAACGATTGCGCTGCTCCCCTGTCAACCGCGAATTTCCCTTTGCAATGAGCGGTTTACGGACCTCGAATTCGCATCGCGGCGCGCCTCGGGATTGCTGCTAGTATCCGGCGCGTCCAAATCAGAACCGTCAGGTGTTCTTCATTAATGTTTCGTCTCGACAAACTCGAAATCCACGGCTTCAAATCGTTCTACGATCCGGCCCACCTCTCCTTTCCTTCGCCGATGACGGCTGTCGTCGGCCCGAACGGCTGCGGAAAGTCCAATATCTGCGACGCCATCATCTGGGTCCTCGGCGAGAACCGTGCCTCGCACATCCGCGGCGAGACGATGGACGACGTCATCTTCCAGGGCTCGGCGCGCCGCCGCCCGCTGTCGATGGGCGAGGTGACGCTGACGCTGGCCACGACCAACGGCGACAGCAATCATCCGATGTCGGACGACGGGCGCATCACCATCAACCGCCGCGTCTTCCGCACCGGTGAGTCGGAGTTCCGGCTCAACGGCAAGCGCGTCCGCCTCAAGGACATCTCCGACATCCTGATGGATACCGGCCTCGGCATCCGCAACTACTCGGTGATGGAGCAGGGGAAGATCGATCTGATCCTCTCCAACAAGCCGCAGGACCGCCGCCGCCTGATCGAGGAAGCGGCCGGCATCACCAAGTACAAGACCAAGCGCCGCGCCGCGGAGATGAAGCTGGAAGAGACGCAGCAGAACCTGCTGCGCATCGACGACACGCTGGCCGAGGTGACAAGGAATCTGAACTCGCTCAAGCGCCAGGCCGGCAAGGCACGGCGGCACAAGGAGCTGAGCGAACAACTGTCGACTGCCAAGCGCGCGCTGTACAAGGGCCGCATCGTCTCCGCGCAGGCGGAGCAGTCGGCGGCCGACGAGGGCGTGGCAGCGTCGCAGGCGACAGAGTCGGAGCTGGCGGCGCAACTGGCAACCGACGAGGCCGAGCTGGCGGAGAACCGCACCTCGCTGACCGGCAAGTCGTCGCGGGCGTCGCATGTGCGTGAAGAGGTGGCCTCGCTGTCCGGAGACGTGGAGCGCCTCCGCTCGTTCATGGAGCAGTCCGAAACAAACCTCGGCGATCTTGTACAGCGCAGTGAAAACGCGCAGACGCAGATCGCGCAGCTCGAGAGCGAGGGTGCGGAACAGCAGGCACTCCTCGACGAACGGTCGCAGGCGCTGGAAGTGGCGCGAGGCGAGCGCAATCATCTGCGCGAAATCGCCGAACAGGCCGAGCACGACCGCCAGGAGCGCTCCGACGAGGTTCGTCGTCACGAGAAGGCGCTCACCGATGCGCGCGAGATGCTGATGCGGACGATCGCCAAGATCTCCGAGGCCCGCAATCAGGTGCATCAGATCGAGGTGGCGGTCGAGAAGTGCGAGTTCTACCTCGGCAAGCTGAGCGAGTCGGCGCGCAAGGCCACCGAGAGTCGCGACGGCGCGCGATCACTCAGCGTCGAGTGGGACCAGCGCGTTCACGAGGCCGAAGAACTGCTGGAGATGTCGCGCCAGCTCGCGCGCGATGCGGTGATCCGGAACGACGAGCTGTCGGTGCAGCGCAACGGTCTGCGCGACACGCTGGCCGGCGCGCGCGACCGCGTGTCGCAGATGACGTACAAGATCGATTCGCTGCGGACGTTGCTCATCTCGCTGGAGTCGCAGGACGAAGATGTGCGCCGGGCCATCCTCGAGCTGATCCCGAACGCGACGCCGGCCGCCGAGGCCGTGCGGGCGACGGAAGGATTCGAGGCCGCGCTCGATACGCTGCTGCGCGACGTCTCGAAAGCGGTGGTCGTCGACACGGCGGCGACGGCGACGAACGCCATCGCCCGCCTGCGACAGCGCGGGGCGGGACGCGGCGCGTTCATCACGCTCGACTACGAGGCATCCGGCGAGGGTGGACGTCGCGGCGACGCGAAGTACGCAGTGGTCGGTGAAGGCCCGATCGCCGATGCGGTGCGGCTGGCGATGCCGGAGGCGTACATCGTCGGCACGCTGCGCGAGGCGCTGGACCGCGCGAAGGAGCGTCCGAGCGCGACGTTCGTCACGCTGGAAGGCGACATCGTCCGCGGGCCGCTGGTCGTCGGCGGGAAGTCAGAGAATGCCACGCCGGGCGTCTTCTCGCTGAAGCGCCAGCTCTCCGATCTCGAAGCGGCCCTCGGCAGCGAAGAGTCGCGCGCCAGCGACATCGCCACGCAACTGCAGACGATCGAAGAGGAGTTGCGCGCCGCGGACGACGCGCGCATTCTGGCCGAGGAGCGGGCGCGGGCGGCGGAGCAGGAGCTGCGCGAACGGCGCAGCAACCGCGAGCGCGCCAACCAGGAGCTCGACCGCTTCGAGCGCGACCTCGCCCTCGCCTCCGAGGAACAGACGCTGTATGCCGAGGAGAAAGCGCAGCTCATCGCCCGGAAGAACGCCGCCATCGCCGATCTGCAGCAGCTCGAACAGCAGGAAGCCGATTGCCAGGAGCAGATCCGGCAGCACGAAGAAGAGCTGGTGAACCTTCGCTCGACGTTCGAAGCGGTGACGGAGGCGGCGTCGAAGGCGCGCGTCGACGTCGAGGCGTCGGCCGGCAATGTGAATGCCATCCAGCGCGAGCACGAGAACCTCTCGCGGATCGTCATCTCCCTCGGCGCGCGGACGACGCAGTTGCAACAGGAAATCGAGTCGCTGACACGCAAACGTGAGGAGACGGAAGCGGCGGCGGAGCGTTCACGCGGACAGCTCGATGAGTCGCTGACGAAACTGCACGAGCTGAGCGAGGTGCGCGTCGGCCTCGAGGCGGAGGTTGCCGATCTGCAGGTGCGCGTCGAGGAGCTGGAGACGCGCGCGGTGGCCTCGCGCGAGCTGTGGAACACGGCCAAGGATTCGCTCTTCGAATCGGAACGGCGACGCGACCGGGCCAAATCGGCCTTCGATCTGCTGCGCGAGCAGATCTCGCTCGATCTTCACGCCGGCATCGATGCATTAGCCGACGTCGAGCCACCGGCTGACGACGAGGGGCGCTCGGCACTGGAAGCGGAGGTGGCGAAGCTGACGGACGGGCTGGAGAAGATCGGTCCGGTCAACGTGCTGGCCATCGACGAGCATACGGAGCTGGAGCAGCGCGAGTCGTTCCTGCGCACGCAGCGCGACGACCTGGTGCAGGCTATCGAGTCGCTGCGCAGCACGATCCGCAAGATCAACTTGACGTCGCGCGAGCTGTTCCGCGATGCGTTCAACGCCATCAATGAGTATTTCACCGAGATCTTCATCTCTCTCTTCGGCGGCGGTACGGCGCGGATGCAGCTCCTCGATGAGGAAGACGTGCTGGAGAGCGGCATCGAGCTGGTGGCGCAGCCGCCGGGGAAGAAGAACCAGTCGATCGCGCTGCTCTCGGGCGGCGAGCGCGCGCTGACGGCGCTGGCGCTTCTGTTCGCCATCTTCCGCTACAAGCCGTCGCCCTTCTGCATCCTCGACGAGGTCGACGCGCCCCTGGACGAGATCAACAACGAGCGCTTCGTCCGCCTGGTCCGCGACATGTCGCGCGACACACAGTTCATCGTCATCACGCACTCCCGTCGCACAATGGAGGCCGCAGATGTGCTGTACGGCGTGACGATGGAGGAGGCAGGGTGCTCGCGGCTGGTGTCGGTGAATTTCGCGGAGGTGGAGGCGTAGTCTATCTGCGGACAAGATTTTCATCCGCAGATGGCGCAGATGAACACAGATTCAGGACGAGGCGTTTGTATTGGAGGCGGGGTGCGCCGAAGTTCAGGAGCATCGCCTTCTGCATGCCGGATGCCTTGAGGTAGTTGATGATTTGCGCTTCTTCGGCGCCGGAGAGTTGCTGCATTGCTTTCAGTTCGACAATGACCGACCCAAAGCAGACAAAATCGGCGCGGTACGCCGTCTTGAGTAACGAGCCACGATAAAACACCGGCAGTGCGGCCTCTCGCACGTGAGGAACACCGCGCGCTCCAAATTCTTTTTCCAGAGCCTCCTGATAAACGGCTTCCAGAAAACCGTGTCCCAATTCGGAGTGCACGGCCATCGCGGCACCGATTACCGCGTACGTCTCCGGATCCCTCTTATCTGTGGTCATCTGCGTCATCTGCGGATAATACTTCTAGACATAACGCCAGCCAGCAACATCCCGATCGCGGCCGAGGCGAGCACGTCGCTCGTCCAGTGACGGAACGCCAGGACGCGCGAGACCGCCACAGACAGCGCGAGGAGAAACGCGGCGATGCGCATCGTGCGCGAGGTGGACGAAAGCATCAGCACTCCCGCCAGGGCGAAGGCGCCGACGGTGTGGCCGCTGGGGAAGGAGGTGGCGGCGGCGCGGGCGTGCTGGAAGGGGCCGAGCCAGAGCTCGGGGCGGGTGCGGCCGGCGGTGTATTTGACGATCTGGACGGCGATGCCGGCGGCGGCGCCGGCGTAGGCCATGGCCACGGCGTAGGCGATCCAGCGATGCTGGCGATAAGCGACGCCGGCGAGGAGAAAGAAGAGGACCACCATGGCCGGGTTCATCCCGCCGCCGAAACGGTTGGCGAGGCGGATGGTGTCCTGCACGCTGGCCGACTGAATCTGCTCGGCCCACGCGGTCACCGTCGCATCGGCGAAGCGCCACACCAGAGCGACGACGATGATGGCGCAAACGGCAGCGATGGCGTCGATCCTGCGCAACCGAATACGGGTGACACGCACGAGCGTCCAGGCCTCGCCGAAGTCGGACGGTTTGTAGGCATCGCTCGGATGGAGAAGCGCGAGCGCGAACAGGCCGGCGATACACCAGAAGGCGACGTCCCATGCCGGCGCTTCGCGCCCGAGGAAGGAGAGATTGTCGACGGTGAGATGCGCGTGGCAGCAGAGCTGATTGATGGCGATCGCCGGCGACGGCCAGAAGACCGACAAGGCCAGCAAGGCGATGAAGCCCGCCGCGGCGAGGCGTCGCTTACCGTCGATAGACATAGAACCACTTTCCGATCATGCGGACGGTATCGACGACGCGGTATCCATTCAGCGACGGAGCGATCTCGAACGCGTGCCCGCGCGCGGCCACGATCACCGTCGGCGACGACAGCGCCAGCGTGTATGGAGTCGCATAGCTGACCAGCTCGAACCTGGGCGGCAGATTGCGCGTCCAGAGATAGGGGGCGGCGTAGAGCGCGATCTGCTCGGGCGGGACGTTCTGCTTTTCCAGCGCGGCGACGAGCGGGCGGGTGGAGGCGAGGTCGTTGACGACCGGCATCAGCACAATGGCGAGGAAAACCATCGCCACGATCGGTACGAGTCCGGTGGCGATCGTCGATGCGATCGGAGAACCGCGGAGGGTGATGACGACGGCGACGATCACCGCGACGGCGGTGACGATGCAGAGCGCCTTGACCGACGGAAGCTGGAGAAGGGCGGCTTCGGGGCCTTGGAGGGTTTTCTGGGTGATGAAAAGGGCGGCGAGGGCGACGAGAAGGATTAGAGAGAGGGTGATGAGGTTTGACGTTCGGACGGCGGTAGACGCGCGGGCGGGACGCCCGCGGTCCCAGGGCTTCGCAAGGTATTCAGCGATCAGGAGGGCCAGGGGGGGGATCATGGCCATCATGTAGACATCGAGCTTGCTGCTCATGATGGAGTACGGCACCAACACGGCGATGATCCAGTTGATCAGGAAGCGGTGCGTCCGCCAGAGGGCGGCCACGGCGACTACTCCGAGGAAGAACCAGGGGAAGAGCGTGGCGGGGAGGTGAATGACGTAGAACCAGGGAGGGGCGTTGTGAACCCATGAGGCGATGGCGCGGCCAACGGTCTGTTTGACGATCACGTCGTGCGTGTAGGCGCTTCCGCCGAGAAGCATGGCCGGGATGAACCAGAGCAGAGGGATCACCGTCATCGCCAGAATCGCCGGCGCGTAGTTGCCGTGCGGTGCGCGTTTGCGGCGCATCCACTCGAGAAAGAAAAGCACGATGGCGATGACCGGGGCCATCGGACCCTTGATCAGAATGGCCACGCCGATGGCGATGCCGCACCAGAGCAGGGCGCGGAAATCGTCGCGGTCGAAGAAGCGCTCGAGCTGCCAGAGCGCGAGGACGATGAAGGCGGTGAAGCTGACGTCCATCCGCGCCGATTGTGCCGAGGTCCAGATCAGCATCGACGAGCCGCAGACGAAGGCAGCCAGCGGACCGCCGATCTTCCACATCAGCCAGAGCAGAAAGACGAATGCCAGCAGCGACGGCAGGACGAAGGCCCACGTCGAGTAAACGCCGAGCGGGAAGGTGAAAAGGTCGATGAGCCAGAAATGGATGGGCGGCTTGTGTGTGAACGGCGCGCCGTTCAGCGTCGGCAGGAAGAAGGCGTGTGTCGACCGCATCTCGCGCACGACCTGACCGTACTTGGTCTCATCGCCGACAAAGAGGTCGCGCTGCATCGGTGTGATGAGTGCGGCGGCGATGAGCAGGAGAATGAAGAAACGCGACATAGAAGCATTATCCGCAGATGACGCAGATGAACGCAGACAAAAGTCTCATCTGCGTTTCATCTGCGTCATCTGCGGACAAAAAAAGGCCGCGAGCAACCCCGCGGCCTTTCGATGATCAGGTGTGTCGTCGTTTCCGCTACGCCATGGCGTTGGATGTTTCGTACGAGCGGATCCTGGCGGCCATCTGGTCCTTCAACTGGAGTTTTCGCTTCTTCAACGTTTTCTCTTCGAGCTCTTCGTCGATCGAGACCTCATTCTTGGTCGTGAGCTCGCCGAGGCGTGACTCGCATGCGTGATGCTCATCGAGCCATTTGCGGAACTCGTCGTCTTCGGTGCTGAGAATCCGTTGAATGTCAGCGATTTGATTCGACATCCTCTATCCTCCTTCGAAGTACCTTCACGGGAAATTGTAGCACTCTGCACACCAAGTTTCGATCATGCTAAGTGGCGCATTCCCAGTCGGTTGCCGTGACAAGGTGACGTCCATTTCCATCGGCTTCGGCTTTGCACTACCATCGCCCCAATGCGGAAAGTGCCGTTTGCGCCCGAGGGATGGCTGTTCCTGATTCCCGTTCTCATCCTCACCGCGGCGGCGCTGTTGATTCAGTGGACGGTCGCGGCCATCGTTCTTGGTCTGCTCAGCCTCTTTCTCATCAACTTCTTCCGCGATCCGCATCGCCTCGGCTCGGAGCATCACGTCGACGTCCTCTCACCCGCCGACGGTACGGTCGTGCAGATCAAAGACATCCCCGACGGCGATATCTGGCCGGGCCTGACCAGGCAGGTCAGCATCTTCATGTCGGTGTTCGACGTTCACGTCAACCGCGCGCCGATCAGCGGGCGGATCATTCACTACCGCTACAACCCGGGAAAGAAGATTGCCGCCTTCGCGGAGAAATCGTCGACGGAGAACGAGCAGAATCTCATCGTCGTCGAAGACAAGCACGGCGCGAAGCTGGCCTTCAAGCAGATCGCCGGCCTGCTGGCGCGGCGCATCGTGTTCGATAAAAAAGAAGGCGACGAGGTCGTGCGCGGCGAGCGCGTGGGGATGATCAAGTTCGGCTCGCGCGTGGACATGTTCTTTCCCGCCGATGCCGTGATCAAGGTCGGGATGCGGGACAAGGTGAAGGTCGGGCTGACCGTCGTGGCCGAGCTCGGAGCGAAGTGATGCATCGGCCGGACGTCCGGAAGAACCTGCGCCGCGGCGTCTACATCGTGCCGACGCTGTTCACGATGCTGAACATCTTCTTCGGCTTCCGCTCGATCGTGAACAGCATGCGCGCCGTGCAGGCCATTACGGCGGGCCAGCCCGATCGCGCCATCACCTGCTTCGAGATCGCCTGTGTCTCGCTGCTGATCGCGGCGATCTTCGATACCTTCGACGGGCTGGTCGCGCGGCAACTCGGCGCCACGAGCGAGTTCGGCAAGGAGTACGACTCGCTGGCCGACGTGGTGACGTTCGGCTGCGCCCCGGCGGTCCTGGTCTACGCGTGGGGCCTGCAGCCGCTCGGCAAGCTCGGCGTCGGCATCGCCTTCCTCTTTCTGGTCAGCGTCTCGCTGCGCCTGGCGCGTTTCAACGTGATGACCGGGAAGACCGACTATCGCTACTTCGTCGGCCTGCCCAGCCCGGCCGGCGCGCTGACGATCGCGGCCATCATCTATTACGCGCCGGCGCCGGTGATCGACCGGCAATTCGCCATCGTCATCATGATCCTGACCGCGTGCACGGCATTCGCGATGGTGTCGCCGATCCGCTGGCGCGCGCAGAAGGGGCTCAACTTCCAGAAAGGGCGGCCGTTGATGGTCGTGGTCGTGATCGCGGCGATCATCGCGGTCGGCTTCGCCTGGCCTCGCCCGTTCGGCCTCGGCCTGGCCGTCGCCTACCTGGCCTCGGGGCCGATGATGCGTTTGTGGTCGATCGTATTTCCGCCGCGTAAGTCGGACGACGTGCTACAAATCGCGCCGCAATGATCGATCCAAAATCCGCCGCCGGCTATCGCGTCGGCATCGTCAACCCGCCAACGCTCGTCGGAACCGAGATCCAGTCCATTCTCCGCGAGCGCTCGTTTCCGTACGCGAAGATCGTCCTGCTCGACAGCACCGGGCAGTCCACCGGGATGCTGACGGAGATCGGCGACGAGCCGGCCATCGTCCTCCCTGTTTCCGACGACGAGCTCGAAGACTGCGACGTCGTCTTCTTCTGCGGCCCCGCCGAGGGAAACCGCGAGTGGATTCAGCGCTACGAGGAAGACAACTTCGTGGCCATCGACCTGTCGCAGCCTTCGAGCGCGGCGGAAGGCAGACTGGCCGTCGCCGGCGTGAATCTCGAAGCGATCGGCAGCGGCGATCGCCTGCTCGTCTCGCCGCATCCGATCGCCATCCCGATCGCCATCGTTCTCCATCAGGTCGAACTGCTCGGCCGCGTGGAGATCTGTACCGCCACGGTCGTGCAGCCGGCGTCGGAGTTCGATCAGCTCGGCATTGAGGAGCTGGCCAGGCAGACCATCAGCGTGCTGAACATCCAGACCGTGCCGCACGAGGTCTTCGATCGCCAACTGGCGTTCAATCTCTATCCCGCCACGGAGCGGAACGAGGAGTTCATCACCACGCAGATCCATGCCCTCACCGATCCCGACACGCAGCTCGCGCTGCTGGTGACGCAGGGGACGGTCTTTCACGGCCATACGTTTTCGCTCTTCGTGAAGACGAAAGAGGATCTCGCGCTCGACCGGATCACGGCTACGCTGCGGGCGAACGCCGCCATCGTCTTCGCCGAGGGTGATCAGGCATTCGGAACGATCGACGCGGCGGGAAAGGACGAGGTATTGATCGCCGAAGTGCGGCCCGATGCCTCGATCCGCGGCGGGTTCTGGGTGTGGGCCGTCTGCGATAATCTCCGCCGCAGCTCCGCGCTGAACGCCGTTCTCGCCGCGGAAAAGGTGTTGTTCGGGAGCGGAGTGACGAACTAAAGGAGCGTTATCGGTTATCAGTTGTCGGTTGTCAGGTGGCTAATCGTCCCGCCGCTGGTCCCGACAACTGATAACCGATAACCGACAACCGCCCCGAGCGGCCCGAAGGAGAAAAACACATGCAAGACTTCTACGAACCCAAAGTCGGCGACATGGCGCCCGACTTCAAGCTTCCCTCGACGCGCGGCAAGGAGATGACGCTGAAGGAGCATCGAGGCAAGGACGTGATCCTCTATTTCTATCCCAAGGACGATACGCCCGGCTGCACTGCCGAGGCGTGCTCGTTCCGCGATCATGAGTCCGATATCTCCAAAGCACACGCGGTCGTCCTCGGCGTCTCGACCGATTCGCTGGAGAGCCACGACAAGTTCCGCGGCAAGTACGATCTGAACTTCCCCCTGCTCTCTGACTCGACCGGCGACATCGTGAAGATGTACGGCGTCTGGAAAGAGAAGAACATGTACGGCAAGCGCTACTGGGGCGTGGCCCGCACCACCTTCTGGATCGGTCCGGACGGCCGGATCAAGAAGATCTGGAAGAAGGTCGATACGAAGAAGCACGCGGAAGACGTGCTGGCGGAATTGAACGGGTAGTAGCGCGGTCTCAGCATTCAAATCTGCGTTTCATCTGCGTCATCTGCGGAAAAAGGCTTTATCCGCAGATGACGCAGATGTACGCAGATAAACGATTTCCTCGCCCCGCGAGTAGAGATAGCTGAGAACGCACGAACGATGACCGCCGAGGCGCTGTTAACGCTTGAAGTCGAACCAACGCGGTCATCGGTAACGGAGCCGACGCTCCTCGCGGTCATCCGCGCGGCGCGCGACGGGGACGAGCGTGCCTTCGAGGAGATCATGCTCGCATCGGAACGACGTGTGGCCCTTCTGGCCTGGCGCATCCTCGGTGATGCCGAAGAGGTGAAGGAAGCGACGCAGGAGACATTCCTCCGCGTCTTCCGTCATCTTTCTCAATTTGATGATCAGCTCGACTTCTTCGGCTGGCTTTTCCGCATCGCCGTCAACGTCTGCCGCGACATCGAAAAGCGGCGTAGGCGGCGCTGGATCTTCGCGCCGGCCGATGAGGGGATGTCGGTGGCCAGCGATGCACGGGCCGCCGACGACGTACTGGCCGCGCGGGATGATGCCGCTCTCTTGACGCGTGCCATCGATGCGCTGCCGGCGAAAGAACGGCTGGCCGTCATCCTGCGCGAAGTGCAGGAACTCTCCACCGAGGAGGTAGCCGCCATCCTCGGCAGCTCGCCGGCCACGGTGCGGGTGCAAGTCAGCAAGGCGCGGTCGAAGCTGCGTGTGTGGATCGAGGCATGGCGCGGAGGTGCGCGATGAACATGACAGCGTTTCGTTCGCAGCAACCGTTGAATGACGATGACTTCGCGGCCATCCGCCGCAACGTGATGACCGCGATGGCCGCGCGCAACGAACGGCGGCTCTTTCCGATCGTGATGCGCTATGCGATCGCGGCCGCGGTGATCGTCGCCATCGGCATTGCCCTGGTTCCGCGTCGCCCGTCCACGCCGGCCGCGGCCACGCCGCCGAAACGGTCCGTCGTCATCGTAAGCGCACCAGCACTGGCGCCTGCACCGATCGTTACGCCTGTCACGTCGCAACCGCCGATTGCGCGTGTCGCTCATCGGCCACGCCAGCACCGGGCACCGCATATCGAGTTAGCCCGCCAGAACATCCGTGTCGAATTCCGGACGTCGGATCCCGACGTCCGCATCATCTGGATCGCGAGCCAGACCCCACCACAAACAGGAGGCAAATCATGAAACGGATCACCATCATCATCGCGGCACTGCTGATCGCCGCAAGCGCCATCGCGCAGGAGAAGAAGGCGGACGACGACTACAACACCGTCCGCGAGTTCCGCAGCAAGGTCTTCGAGGTCCACAACCGTGAAGCGGGCGACATCGCAGCGTCCATCAGGTTGCTGGGCAGCGGTTTCAAAGGATCGGCCCTGAGCATCAACAACGAGATGCACACCATCACCGTGCGCGACTTTCCCGAGAACCTCGCCGCGATCGAAGGTGCCATCGCACGGCTTGACCACGCCATCTCTGACGCCCCGGACATCGAGATGAAGATCTCGGTGCTGATCGGATCAAAAACGCCGCTCGCCGGCGCGGCAACCGTTCCCGAGGAGCTTGCGCCGGTCGTCAAACAGCTCGAGTCGACGCTTCGCTATGCGCACTACGGGCTCATGACGGCGACGATTCAGCGTACGAAGCCGGGTAATGGCATCGAGGGCTCCGGCGTCGCGGAGCCGACGGTGCTCGGTATGACCACCAAGGAAGGCAAACCGATTTTCTACACGTACCGTCTGCGTCGTATCACCACCACGAGCGGTGAACGCCCGTCCATCGACATCGAGAGTTTCAACTTTTCGATGCGTGTTCCGATCGACATTGGAGGTACCACGGGGACGCAGTATCAGAACGTCGGCTTCGAAACGCCGGTTTCGGTCCGCCAGAACGAGAAGGTGGTCATCGGCACGACCACGATGGGAGAGAAGGCGCTGATCGTGGTGGTCACGGCGACGGTGGCAGCGAAGTAGGTTGCTCGCATTTAGGTTTCAGGCTGCATCTAATATAGTTATCGCCGTCAGCAATACTATTTAATAAACGCCTGCACCATTGGAAGCACGAAAGAAACCAGAGACGCTACATTCGCGATCTTAAGTGTTCCAGCCGTTACGGGCTGAATTCCCTTGATAATCGCGAGCCGCGCTTCCTTGTCAACGACATTGACGTCACTCGCTAGAAATTGAACGGCGAAGGTTCTGCACCGATTCCACAGCAGCCATTCGTTGCGCAACGGCATGGAAAACATAATCCACGTGATACCCCACAAGACGTGCGCCAAGATTGCGGACAGCAGATATCTCTGATCGTGATACTTACCTACCAGGTTCCAATAAAATGTCGTCAGCCCTATAAAGCCGAGCGCCAACACGGTCGAACACTCAGCCCAACGCACAAATACCTCGGCAAATGAAGTCGCGGCAGAGGGGTCCGTCAACACCGCTAGGTGCTCTGGCCCTGGTTTTCCGGTCGGATCGTCATGCTGATTGTGCACTAAATAGATAGACCACTGTCGCCAGATGATAGCGAGCAACACACAGAAACCAAAAACGATGCCCTCTTGGGTGACAAACGATGCTACGTGGATATCAATATTAGGATATCCGTAAACGACTCGACCTTCGCTTGTCAGCACAAAGTTGCGCAGCCAAAGCGGCCATTCGTAGAAAATGTAGGTCACGACGCCTAGCTCGAGTGTTTTGCGACTTAATAATATCTGCGCGAACGAGAGCTTCGGATCTGGTGTCATGATAATAGCAATCCAAAGTAGACACGTGTATATCGCGGGCCACATGAGCATTTGGGGGTTGAGATAAAACGGAATCACCGCGACCGGTGGTTCGGCCCGAGCGGCGTCCTTGCTCAGCACGTCCCAAAGCTGGTCCGAGGCCGCGGCACCAGGCTTTTGGGAGAGCACGTCCGAGACAATCTGGTCTTCGGCGGCCTGGCGCTGACGTTGCGCACGCTCAAAGGTCTCAAGGCGCTGTCGGGGCTCACGCGGCAACCGGGCGACCATATCCGCCTTGTAGAACACTCCACCGCGGGCGGCGATGAGGCCGGGAAGAATCAACGTCAGGAGAGTCGAAACAACCGCAATACTAATGGCCCGGCCGAGAAATCCAAGTGGACTCATGTCTCGGCGCCAATGAAACAACGGGTGCACGGTGTGCTGTCTCATGTCACTCCCTAACTTAGCAAGTGGGCTACGTTAGTAGGAGTGACACAAAACGGGATTTCCCTACCCGGCGGTGGCGCGGGACGCTCGCTGCCCCGATTGCGATACAAGTATCGCGGGCAGTTCATCATGAGGTGGAGTTTCGGCGCCGCTACACCGCCGCCGGCTTGAATGCGCGAAGCCTCTTGCACGCCTCTTCCAACGATTCGAAGTCCTTCGCGTAGCAGAATCGCAGCATTCTCTTCCCCACCTCGGAGACGAAGAACGCGGAGCCCGGCACGGAGGCGACGCGGGTGGTTTCGAGCAGCGACTGCGCCGCTTCCTTGTCGTCGCGGAAGTCGTCGGGGATCTTCGCCAGCATGTAATACGAGCCCTGCGGGATCGAGGGCTCGAAGCCGGCCTCGGATAGCGCTTCGGCGAGCATGTCGCGTTTCTTCTGGTAGTCGGCGGCCATGTTCCGGTAGTACTCGTCGCCGATCTCCAGGGCGCGGGCGACGCCCCACTGAAGCGGCGTTGGAGCACAGATCGCAAAGAGATCGTTCATGAGGCCGATGGGGCCGGCCACGCGTTCGTCGGCGATGACGTAACCGACGCGCCATCCAGTGATGGAAAACGTCTTCGAGAATCCGCTGATGGTGATGGCCAGATCGCGGCAGGACGGGATCGAGGCGACGGACACGTGTTTCCGCCCGTCGTAGACGATGTACTCGTAGATCTCGTCCGTGAAGATCCAGGCGCCGAATTCGCGGCACAGTGCGCCGATCTGCTCCAGCTCCTCGCGCGTGAACATCTTTCCAGACGGATTCGAGGGTGTGCAGACGACGATCGCTCTCGTCTTCGGGCTGAACGCCGCGCGCAGAGCGTCGAAGTCGATCGTCCAGTCCGGCGCCTTCAGCGGGACAAACTTCGGCTCGAAGCCAAGGACCTTGAAGGTGTTGAGGTGATAGCCGTAGTACGGCTCGAAGAGGATGACTTCATCGCCGACGTTCAGGGTGGCCATGGCCGCCGCGAGAAATCCCCCGCTCGATCCGACCGTGACCACGATCTCCTTCGAGGGGTCCGCGGTGAATCCGTTGTGACGCTCCACCTTGCGGGCGATGCGCTCGCGGAGCAGGTCGATCCCTTCGAACTTCGAGTAGGTCGCTTTGTTCGCGCGGATGGCGTCGCAGGCACCCTCGACGAGCTCCGGAATGGTCGGGAGGTCGCAGATGCCCTGCCCGAGGTTGATGCCGCCGACGCGCTCACATTCACGCGACATACGGCGAATATCGGACTGCACGAGGCCACGGAGACGATCGCTGATCTGGTTCATAGCGTGGGAAGTTTACCGCGTGGCGCGGAATGCGTCGCCATCGAGGATGGAAACGAGGTCATCGGCGTCGAGCTCCGAGGCGACGTCGACATCATCAGTCCAGCCGGCGTCGGCCAGCTCGCGGCCGGAGAGCGAATCGCGCAACGCCACTGCAAGCTCGCCCCGCAGCCGCTCGAACGCGGCGGCCGCCGCCTCGGCTTCCGCGGAGCGCGCGTGCGGCATCCGGAAGATGATCGCGCCGGCGGCGAGCCAATCCTCGATGGCGAAGCGGAGTGAGTCGTCGGGCCAACGCTCCCCGCAGGCGACGATCGCCGCCGAGCGCTCGCCGATCCACCGACTCACCGCCGCGGCATTGCGAAGGCAGCCCACGGCGATGGTTTCGATGCCCGCCTCGCGCGCCGCGAAGGCGATGGCCGAGCCGTTGCGCGAAGGGAGCACCATGCGCGTTCCGTGCGGAATCTCCCGGAGCGCGGATGGCGAGAGGCTGAAGGGGGTATCGCGTGTCTTCGAGGCCAGCCGCGCCTCATGCGTCCGCGCCAGCTCGGCGGCGCGCTCGCCGCTCCACGGGCAAGGGTAAATGAGCGCGCCGCGTCCGCAGGCGACGGTGACGGCCGTACTGAACGAAAAGACATCGACGACGACCACCACGAAATCCCGCGGGACGCTTGCCAGTGCGTTCAGTCCCCAGTCGCAGATCACGCGCATCGGAAGACTCCCGCCCACCACTCCCCCTTCGAACGTTCCTCGGCCAGCACGAGCCCGTGTCCGGCACAGGCGCGCACCACATCGTCCCGCTTGACGACCAGGATGCCGCTAAGGATGAGCGATCCGCCGAGGTGCCGCCGAACGTCGCCGAGAAACGGGATGATGACCTCGGGGATGATATTCATCGTTACGATGTCGAAGACGCCGCCGCGGAGGGCCTCGATGCTGCCGATGAAGATCGGCATCCCCGCGTCGTCGACGCCGTTGCGAACGCGGTTATCGCGCAATGCGGCGAAGGCATCGGCGTCGTTGTCGAAGGCGATCACATCCTCGGCTCCGAGGCGGCACATGGCCAGCGCAAGGATGCCGCTGCCGGAACCGACGTCGAGCCCTCGCTTTCCGGCGACGTCGAGCGTTTCGAGAATCTCGATGCAGAGCGATGTCGTCTCATGTGAGCCGGTGCCGAAGGCCTGCTCCTGCGGCACGACGAGCGTGTGACGCGTGGTGTCGCCGGGGATCAGCGCCGCAT
>Ga0247668_1000080_pt1 | contig 33656 bp, 58 predicted proteins | sample CNK09_metaG_FD_182737 | JGI IMG/M metagenome (GOLD analysis project Ga0247668, IMG submission 182737) | Soil microbial communities from Purdue University Martell Research Forest, Indiana, United States - CNK09 | ecosystem: Environmental > Terrestrial > Soil > Temperate forest > Bulk soil...
TTCCTTGGCTGTGGTTGTAGTTGTGGTTGGGAAGATGCTCGTCGTCGGTAGAGGTCTTGTGGAGATCACCTAGGCGAGACGATGAGATGAAGCCACTGGGAGAGCCCCCTCTCCCTGACTGTGCCATCTAGGCCTCTTATAGTTAAGGTGGATGAGTAGCCGTCTGGTCTTGATTCGTCTGGTCTTGATTCGTCTTGAGTCGGACCGCGAAGCCCCGCTAAGCGACTTCGAGTTCCGACTCACCGCTTTCTTCGCCGTTATCGGCATCGGCGTTGTCAGCTCCGAGACCTGAAGCGGCCTCTAAGCCAAAACGGCTGAGCTGCAGGATAGTAACAGTCCGAAAACGGCCACGCTCGTTCTGCACAGACTCTTGCAGACGCTGTACAAGACCCTCAGCAATGAGGTCTTCCAACACAGGCCGCCAAATAGAAGGCGGATTGTGTGGACCGAGTCCTGACTGGAGCATGCTCGGGCTGATACGCGGATAGATCCTCATCGTAGAGAGGATACGCTGCCTCATGTAATACTCCGGTGGATGGCTGTCGGTCGGGCGGGCATAGGACTCCACCCGTTGATAGAAAGGCATTGAGGGTTCTGACAGGTCTTCCATTCTCTACTCCGCTGCTTCCTTAGCTTGCCCCACTTGCGGCGCCTCTTCATTTTTGTAGAATCGTACCGTTGGCGCTACGGAAGGTACTGTGCACTCTTCTACCTGTTCTGGGGTGATGTACCCCTTCTCAACTGCGAGTGCTAAGTTGAACCTGTGTTGGGTGATGTCTGTAATACTAGCTGAGTACTGCTCACCCTTAACCAAATAGGTGTAAGGGTCAATGCGCATGCTTTCATCTAGCCGAGCTTTCAGTCCGGCTTTGTAGTACTTGGTAAGCGTCGTCAGGCGATTGAGCTCAGCCTGATCGGGCCCACACATGTCAACAATACCGCCTGCTGTGGCGTTGGAGAGATTAGGCATGTTGACTGACTTGGCCATATGTTTTGTGTCCTGCAATTATTCCTAATTATATAACACTGGCTTTTGGGTAATCTAGGGCAAAATTACGGTCAATGCCTCGGTCGCCACAAATATGGGCAGACATAGGCATTGACCGCAACCTTCCTACTTAGCGACCTGGATCTTCCTGAGTTGCAGGCATGGGTATGGGTCCGGGACTGGGATTGTAGACCCCATCGGTCGGAATCTTCATTGGGAAGCGGTCAACGAGCTCGTTGTAGGTCTCATAGTACAGAAGGCACAAGAGATCGTTGAGACGATCGTCCTGGAGATAGACCGTATCTCCTGCGAGCTTGTCTTTAACTATAAAGGTCTTATCTACAGACCCCGTGTGCAGAGCCCGCAGAATCTCCATACGCTCGATCAGTTGTTTAGGTGAGAGATGTTTAAGGTCCGCTCTCATTCCGATTCCTTTCCAATAGGGTTCGAAGGTCCTTCATGTCTATGTAGCTATCTGCGGCAAAACGCAGATCGTCAGCGCAGGTGTCTTTGCTTGAGATGACGATCACGCGCTTGCCTAGGTCTTGGAGGTAGTTGACTAATACACAGAAGTCTCCGTCCCCGCTAAGGAGAACGAAGTTGTCCACACTTGGGGCTAACTGAACGGCTTTGATAGTCATGTCAACGTCAACGTTGCCCTTAGTGTACTGCTCGCCAGAGACACTTGTTAACGTCTTACTGGGCTTCGAGACGATACAGTAGCCGTTGTAGCCTAGGAAGGAAACGAGGGACCTCACAGGGTCCCTCTCTCCTCTGTCTCCATCGTCCATGAGAGCAGTGAAGTAGTATGCTCTCACAAGCGTGGTATGCTTACGAAACGTGGAGAGCAGCTTCTGGTAGTCCATCTCGTACCCTGCTCTCCGGCAGGCTTGGTAGTGGTTCGCACCGTCAATGAGGATGACGGTACGAGCGCCTTCCTTGATATGTTCCGAGATAAGATTCGACACGAATGTTAACCCTCCTCTGTGCCATCCCAGTGGCCGTTGTAACGTAGATTAGCTGCTAGGGCCTTTGCTAGCCTGATAGCAGCCTGCGGACCGATTTCAACTTTCATCCGCTTGTTGTGTCCGTTCTTGATGATCTCGAACTCGTAGCTCTCCATCCACCTACGCAGGTAGAGTTGGTCTCCCAGCTCTATAGAGAAGTCACGATCGTTAGGGTCTACACAAGACTTGTAGTTGGTCACGCGCTTAGGAGGCGGCTGAGCTATCCTGTATCTGGGCATGTTAGCACTCATCGATAAGGTTGTGTGAAGGCATTGGGTAGAAGCGGTCATCAGCAGCGTTGTAGAACACTCTGAGGACCTTCGGTATGATGTTAGCCCGTCTGGCTCTGGCCTCCTCTATGTCGTTGATGTTCTTCTCAGTGATGGCGACCCAGCGTTGGACCCAACCAACATGCTTACAAGGTCCTTGTCGTGCGTGGTGGTAGGCTGCAGGACAGGAACATACTAGCCTGTCCTGGGCATCACCCCACACGTGGTAGATCTCGACTGGGATTCCGTCTCCGTCGTCCTCGATCTTTCTGACTTCGTAGTTGAACTCGAACTTTCTTGAGTTCAGCTTGGCTCCGGAGGACTCTCCGAAGAAGTAGTGGTAGTTCTGCCCTCGTTTGCTTTTTGCCATTCTTCATACTCCGTAAACAGTCTGTGCACTTCTACCAAGAGCTTGTTCATCTTTTTAGTCTGGCGGAAAGTGTTCGCGTCTTTAGCAGACCTGTACTCGTTGCAGACTTTGTGTGCCAGACCTAGGTTAGCCTGCTTGTTAGTGCCTCCCTTAGTTCTGGGTATAATATGCTCCTTGGTAGGAGCTAGAGGATTTCCAGCAGACACGTCTAACTTAACCTCTCGGCTACACCACATGCAGATCAAGTTGTGCTTGTGAGCGAACCGAACCATCTTAGGGCCGATAGGCTGTATGAGAAACTTCAGTTGGCGTTTAGCCTTCCTCTTCTTGTTGCCTGTAGGGGTAGGATTGAGGTGTATGAGTTTGAAGTGTTGAGCAAGCCCAGACTGCGATAGGAACTTCCTAGGACAGTGAGGGCATTGCCACAGACCTGTAGAGTCTTGGTTGGTTAGTGGAGGCATAACTGTATTATGCACAGTGAACCTGTGCTGGTGCAGTGCTTGCTGTGTTAGGAAGCCCTGAGAGGTCTCAGGGCAATCCTTACATCTGTAGACAGTCACCCGAGATTACTCCGTCTCCCAAGGGAATTGTACCCAGGTGTCTTGAGGTACTTCCCAGGCTGAAGCATCCCGGTATGGGATACCCTCAGGCTTAACGTACACGGATACAAACTTGGCGTTGGGAAGGAACTCCCTTATCTCCCGGAAGGTCTTCCCCGTGTCGCAGATGTCATCTACGACTAGGTAGGCCTTATTTGACTGGCGTACCCAAGTGATGTAGTCTTGCATATGAAAGGCTTTAATCGGCACCTTGAGCGTGTGGCTGAGTAAGGTGGCAGGTATTAGGCCTCCTCGGCTGACAGCTATAATGCCCTCGTGCGTAGCCATGTCCAGGTCTGGGTGCTGCAGGATGTGTGCAGCAAGGATATGGGTGAGGTGGTCGAAAGTCCCCCAACTCACCTTCAAGACCTCTTTGTGCTCCTCGGTCATCTCGACCATGCTAGTTCCTTGGTTTGCGAAGTTGGACGGATGTGACGTTCTTCAGAGACTTGAAGAGGGGGTCGTAGGGATGACGACACCCTCCCATGCTCTGCAAAGCGTCACTGATGAAGTCCTTGACGTCGTCCAAGTAGACCTCTTCATGGACTTCGAAGCTGACTTTCATCGTGTGACGCTTCTTAGGGCTCAGGACATGCTTAGCCACTAGTCGATCTCCCTCCAGGAGGCACGCTCGTAGCCCAAGGCGTAAGCCACCCAGGTCATTGTGAGGTTCTGTGGGCGTTTGGTCTTGCCCTTCATCCAGTTCACGATCGTCGTCTCAGAGATGACGAATGTGTTTCTGGAGGCCCTGATGACCATCTGCCTGATCACGTAGGGCGTGAGGTTAGAGTCTGTAATGATCTTACAGAGCTCGACCATATCGGGGTCGCAACCTCTCCAGCGATAGCCCGACTGGCGGTTGATATTGGACAGCCGTCGGCGAGGAGCCTTGGCCTGGTAGTTGCGGTCTTGCATGTAGGACGGAAAGTTGATCACTTTAGCTTGGGGCATACTTGACTCCGGTTAGGTTAGAGACCAGTCGATCTTCTCGTCTAGTTCGTTGATACGTTGGCGGACCAGAGCTTCAGCCTCGTCCCAGGCTTTGAGTTCATCGTCCGTCATCCGTCCTCCTGGGCGCTTCCTGAGTATGGACCTGGAGAGTGCGATGCTTGTATCAACGTTACACGCTTCGTCGTAGGCGAGTTTCCTTTTCATAGCCTCATCTACGGCTGCTAGCAGTTGCCTATACGTAATCTCCATTAGTACCCTCCTCGCTCTTGGCGATCTGCGCACTCGTCGCACTGGTAGCCCAAGGCGACGTCTTCAGGTGTTAGCCTGTTCTTGCCTCTGCAGGTCGGGCAAGGCCTGTTACGTGGGTTGGTTTTGGTCGCCATCCGCAGTGCAGAGTGTCCTGTCGGGTCTGCGAACTGCGGACATCCACAACCAGGAGTCTCCATACCACACTGGTCGCATTGGTAGTATTCGAAGTCCTCACCCTCGTCTACCCAGTCCAATTCGGCCTCGCGCTGGTCGATATCTTCGACCTCAATCTGTAGGTCATCTTGGATTTGGAGGAGAAGGGTCTTCTTCGCTGGGTCCTCTTCAGTCTTCATGGCTTCTGTTGTCAAGCCTAGAAGCACTAGGACTTGGTCTTTGTCTAAGTCGATCATGTAACTCTCCGAGGTTAGTGTCAGTGTATGAAACTTACGATGTGACTGCCGTGTTTGGACATGTTTGCTGCGATTGCTAGCAATACTATGCCGAAGATTAGAAGGATAACGCCACACTGCTTACTGAAAGGCCAAGGTTTTGGTCCTTCACGTACATGCGCAGTGTCCTCCTCTGGGAGCTGTCCTGCAGCTTTGGCCTTCTCCATCGCCTCGTACTTACGAATCTGATACAGGATTAGATCCTTATCTGATCCGACCCGAGGAGGCAACCGGAAGCCGTGGCTCATCCGAGGTCTCCAGGATTGTTTTGATATGGCTGTTTAGTCGTTTGTCGGACATGTAGTTGAGTTTAATTTTACGCTTGGTCACCTCCTCTTCGGTTGTAATTAACAAACGGGCCCTCTGGACTTTCTTGCTTGTGAGGGCCTCAATGATTGATGTAGCGGAAGGTCTATCCAAGAAAGTAATGTGGATCTTCTTAGGTGTTTGGGGTGCGTAGTCGAGATAGGCTCGCTCGATCTGGAGTGCCTCTAGCCCGTTGCAATACTGGGCAGCATCCTTGACCGTTAAGAACGCTCTGATAGGTGTCAGAGTTTCCTTATGCACCACAACGAACCAGATACTGGTGTTGTGGGCAGCGAGCCTATCTCGGATCGACATGGTGTTAGTGGTTGCTACCAGTCAATAGTAATCGAGATCTTCTGAGGCTGCTCGTTGCCGAATGCAGTCTTACGGATGTACAGCGGACCAATATTGCACCCTGGAGCATTGGGTGCTCTGAAAGTGCCGCCACAGGGGTCGACCTCCTGGTACCGGAGAGCGCCCGGAGTTTCTTTTTCCAGAACGAAGTTGATTGTCTTCTGTAGCATGACCGCATATTCCTTTCTGTCTGCGGTTAACGATAAGGTGCTACGCTTCTAAACCTGAATCGGTTGGTTAGTTCTTGGCCACGATCGGCTTCGGAAGAACACGAAGGATCTTGTGGGTCCGTTCGTCCTCCTGAGCCTTCGGCCTTCCAGGTCCTCTACTTCCTTGGGATTTTAGAGGGTGCTGGATGACATTGTTAACATGCTGTGGTCTCATCTGCCAGCCTCTGAGTTCAGTAATGATCGAGGCGATCGATGAGTTCTTGAAACCCTGGTCGTGAAGGTACCTTATCTTGGCAGACCAGTTAGGAGCCTCCATGAGTCCTGCTACGATCGAATCGATCTCAGGGTCTTGGGTCGAAGGGATTCCCTGGCTCTTGAGCTGGTTTGCTACTACCTCCTCTTGAGGTAGGGGTGTCTCACTTTCGCTCTCCGCTTCAGTGTCGACTGGGGGCTCGTCGTTACTCTTGCGTCTGGCCTTAGCCACTGGGCTCCTCCTCTTCGTCGGATGTGGATTCGGGGTTGGCGGCGAATACGAATTCGGTATAGCCCCTCCAGAACGTAGGACCTTGTAGCTTGTACCGAATCATGACTTTGCGTTCGCCGTCCAGTGGAAAGTCTCTGATGCTGCAGTAGACTTCGTCCGGCTGCAGCATGAAGTCTTTCCCAGCCAACCAGTCTTTGACGGCGTCGAACCCATTTTGGTAGTCCCTACCGTAGGCTGGTGTGACTGTTATATCGAGCCTGTTGGGTAGGAAGCCTCCCGGCGTTACGATCGGTTTCAATACAGCGCACTCGTCTGGGGCTCGATGACGTGGATCTGGTACGCTAGGCCGATACCGCATATGCGACCTCGGGGATCTGGATCGAACCAGTCCATGTTACCCACAGCTGGGTGCAGCTTGGCTTCGTCCAGGGTCTTGTACAGACCTAGGACTTCCGGAGTGTCTGCGTCGAAGTTGATCAGGATGTAGTAGTACATGCTTGTGTCCTCCATCTTCCGTCTTGGGGTCTTGGGATTTTTGGATAATGTTTTTATTTAATTATAACATAGTTCTATTGGGGAATTCAAGGGTTATTTTTTGGGCATCAAGAGTTTTCTGCAAGTACTCAATGTGACGAGATTCTATTTATTATAATATAAGTGCGTTAGGGCTTTCAACAGGATTTTTTGTAGAGCCATAAGGCTACCTTATTATGTATTTCGGATATTATATTGGGCATATCCAAAGTCCCCGCCTGCCAGCGGGTGAGGAATCAGGAGTGGTTTAAGACTCCTGATCCTCGCACGTGTTTACGCTTCTAGTGGGACGACCTCGTCCGAGTATTTGGGGTCGATGTCCGCTGTGTACGACGTAAAGCCGTTCGTCATGTTTCTGAGGTGAGCAATGTATTCCTGTAACGACTCGTGCTCTTCCTTAGTCATACCGTGGGCATAGAACACGAGAGCATACGCTTCCTGATAGGGCATCTCATACTCCTTTGGTAGAGTTAAGTGTAGGAGCTGTTCTGTTGAGTGCATCTTTCTCCTTTCCGATTGGTCTGTCGTAGGGATGTAGACCCTTCAACCATAGTATAGTGCTGAGTCTGTACCCAGCCTGTACTAGTGGTTGTATCTCTTCCCACTTAACTTTCACCGTCATCAGTTACCTCCTTGAATACGGCACGCTTAGTCCGTCGACCTAGTTTGTCCACGGGCCATTCCCAGTGCGAGAACCTGTATTTTCTTGTTATGGCCTTTGGGGTGACTCTCCCGCGCCCTACCGAGTACTCGGACTCGCGCGCAACTTTTGAAGTCGTCTCGCGTAGGAGAATCCGTTGTTGTTCGGGCGAGACATAGGTATAGCCACCTTTGTGGTGAGAAGGCAGAGCTTGCTTGAACTTTTTATCGAGTTCTGCTTTGGCTACCTGCTCACCACAACTTTGGCATGTAGAGTAACCCAAGGCCTTGCGGCCTTGGGGGAACTCTTCACCACACTTAGCACAGACAGGCATAGGGTTAGTCAATGGGCTCGCCTTTGTTGCGACGGCACCTGACACACTCTAGGTCTCCCGCGTCCCCTTCCGGGAAGTCAGCTACGAACACTTCTGGTAGTCGAGTCGGGAGACTGAGTAGGAAGCTTCTCGCCTCTGGCTGATGCTCGACGTTGATTACATCGAACACGTCTTCGGGGTTCCAGGACATCCAGATCCGAAAGGTATTACCACAGTCGATAACGTGGGCATGTCTGTCATGTTTCAGATTACGGAGCCGAGTGCGCTCTTTAATCTGTTCCTTAGTTAATCCGGCCATGATTAGTTAATCCTTTGATAGTTGTGTGTTAGAGTCGTTTTACGTGTTGGGTTCGAGGTATTCCCCGATCATGTACAGCCACTCTTCTTTGGAGAGCTTCTGTAGGTACATCAGAGCGAGGTCCTCCTTACAGTTGCCCTCTGTGAGGTGTTCGACTGTTGCCTCGAGCTGACTTGGTGTGTACACCTTCAGCAGGTCTGGGTAGTCTTTCTGGATGATTTCCATTAGTGTCATGGGTTAGCCCTTTGCGACTCGGTCAACAGTGTTGACCACAGCCTCTGTTGAGGTTGCGACGATCGATACTTCGATGAGAACTGTTCTCCCAGGTAGTAGGTCTAGTACCTCCTGCACTGTTGACTCTGCATTGTAGAACACGTTGAGCTCACTAGCTAGTTTTGCTAGGACCCCTGCAGTCACTACGTGGTAGAACAACTTGCGTCCCTTGAAAGGGCCTCTGGTTATTGCGATAGAGACGGCTGCTGTTTGGCTGGTCTTCTCCCACATACCTTTGTAGACGGACCATCCGTCGATGATCCCTTGGTAAGACCCTTGTGGGATAGGCATTAACTGCTTGAAGTCCATCGACATGTGAGTTAGTCCACCTTTGCGACTTCGTAAGAGCCATCTGCCTGGGTAATTGAGACCCACGCATGTGTGTAGACCCGGATCCTCTCACTGCCGATGACAGCTTCGGCAATAAGTAGGTAGGGATGGGGTGTCTCAGGGTCCATGATGCTGAAGTCGTCTGAGAACTTCACCATCTCGTCTGCGTCCTTGGCTGGTAGCCATCCTCCCATGTAGTTGTCGTCGATTTGTTTGGCAATGGATAGGGAGGAATCCCCTTTGAGGAAGTCGGGGATCAACCCTAGCATCGAGAAGGTGGCTTTGGGATGTTTACCTTCCCATAAGACACCGTTGTGCATCTTCATGAACGACATCGTGCTTAGTTCCTTTCGACGGTGATTTCGATCTTGGTCCAGTCGAGGAACTTCTGGTCCTCGATCTGGTCTGAGATAGTGTCCGCTGTGGAGAGTACGGCTTTCCCGACTTCCGACAACGTCCGGATCTTTATTTCCTTGGGAGGTCCGTAGAACCCCTTTGCGGTGTAGACCTGTATCTTAGCTTTCATCGTTTGCTACCTTCCGTAGATGTGGGACCAACGGCGGTTCATCCGCCGGCACTCTTCTTCCGCTTGTTCCTTGGACATCCTTTTCAGGATAATCCTGGTGAATATGTCCTCCTGCGGCTTGTTGTTGAACATAACGAGCCACACGTTTGGTGTCCCGTCTGGTACTACATAGTACGGGCGTGTAGGTGAGGGTGTGCCTGCAGTCATCGGTTGAGGTTCCTCTTGATAGTGGCTTTCATGGCCTCCTCAAGCTGTTTGGCATAGAGGCCACCAGGCTGCATGTTTCGGTGATGCTCGTCCATCTCTCCTGCTATCAGGAAGACGATGAGGACGAATAGTCCTAAGACAGCATAGCACGCTAGTTTCATCATGACTTGTTCCTTCTGTGTTGTGTTATATTATGTTAACCGAAGTAGTAAGCTATTTCTACCAGGACGATCACCAGCAGAGTGATGGTAGCTCCTGGTAGGAGACTGACGTCGTAAGTGTCTTCTAACACTAACAGCAACAGGGCTATCAGTATTAGCGTAGTTAAGGAGATCAGGTATAACATTTGACTGTTGTTGTGTTAGGGTGATCCCAGATAGCCACCTGTCGGGGTGGCTATCAAGCATCATCCTCCGGTTAGCTGTTGTGGTAGTAGCGCTTGATGTCGTCGATCAGTCTGACGAATCCGATCTGATCACGTTCTGGGAATCCATCCCAACCTCCGTGTATGGACTCCTGGAGGTACTCTTTGATAGTGAGTGCAGGGATCTCGTCCAAGCCGCCGTACTGGGCTATTGTGGGGTCGAACTCCCTCTGTATTAGGAAGAACAGATCCTCAGCCTCCTCCGTTGTTAGGTCGTTCTGTTGCTGTAGCATCTCCTTCGAGTATTCCCGTCGATCCTCCAGCAGTTGGAGGTCGACGATCTCCTCGAAGATCTCTCTGACTGTTGCCATGTGTTAGTTACCTCCAGGCTTCAAATTTGTACTTGTCGAAGAATAGCCAGTCTGTGAAGGCCATCCACTTCGCCTTGGTCTCCTCATCGTCTTTGAACGACTTGGCGATGAGGCTGTGCATGAGACCTTGGCAGTCACGAAGCCTGCTGGGTTCGTCGTATGTGTAGCCCTTGGCCTTCGTCTTCTCAGGTCTCATTGTTGGGGTGGTGTCGTCGATGTATTGACCTCCTTCCGACATCAGGATTGTGAAGCCGAACTCGACAGCTATGTTGAACTGCCAACAGTAGTGCTTCGGGTCTACAGGCTGAGACCACCAACGACAGATCACTGCGTCCACCTCCTGGAGGTTCTCGACCTTGAGGCGTTGTACGACGTGTTTGCCGTACGTAGTCTTGAGCTTGCCGTTCACCCTTGTGAAGGTAGCGTCTGAGTAGTTGGTCTCTTCGACTGGGTGTTCGGTGCCTCGTATGTGGAACCTGTATGATGCTGGCATGTTACTTAGTCCTGTGGTAGAAGTGTGGGACGTGCAGGGTCGATGATCTCGAGGATCGAAGCTCCCCGCTTCTTGCGGAACTTGTAGTTGAGTGCTTTGGCTTGGGAGATCTTCTCTGCGTTGTTCCCCTTTCCAAGGTCTATATTGATCTGCGGATGCATGGTGTACCACTGACCATCAACTGCAAAGTTGACAGACGAGGCCATTAGCGGGTTGAAAGTGAATCTCATTGCTGTGTTCCTCGGTACGAGATTGTACCAGGATGCAGTACTATGTGCAGCACTGCATCTAGCTACCCTCTCTGTTGTTGTTTGTTACTCGTGTTCTGGTGGCAGGATCTGTGTGAAGTCTCCACCGGGCTGGGTGGTTACCTGTACTGCTAGAACCTGGGTGTACGCTTGGATGTTCTCAGCAGCTGAGGTATCTTTGGAGTGGAGCCACTCCATGAAGTTGCTGGCGACGTATGTTCGTACAAACACCGCATCGTCCTCTCCAGTGGTCCTGAAGTTGCCTGCTTCGAGGATCTCTTTGTAGGAGGTAGGGTCATCCTTGCAGAGGATTGCTCCGTCCTCGATGAGAACGTCCAGTGTGATGGTTGCTTTACGTTGCATTGTGTATGTCCTTCCTGAATCGTCCCTGCATCCGTCCGTGAGTTCTGGGGTTGGTTATATAGGACCGACTTTGGGCCATTCTTTCGCGTCGACGTAGTCGATCGTGGATCGACACCCTCCTTTGTCGTACCTCGACATGATCATCCTGGCGAAGTCTTCCAGTTCGTAGTTTCGAAGAGTTGGGGTGTCGAAGTATTTCCTGTATTGACGTAGGGCGTGCTCTTCTGGCTCCCATTCATAGAAGATCCCACGTGAATGGTCACACATGAGGATCTTCTTGTCTGCTTTGAGGGTGACGGAGATCCTCTGGCCGTGCTCTTGGTATAGCCGTTGGGTGTTGAAACCGATTATCTCAGGCATGTGTTTACTTTCCTCTGGTTTTGTTGGTTTGTTTCTGTTGCGGTTGTTAGAGGAACATGTCATCCTTGTTGCCGACGCGTATGTGGTAGATACGGCCGTCGATAGTGACAGTTCCTTCGTACACGGTTGTACCAGGGTTCATCCCCTCGACCTCTTTGAGATCTACTTCGTAGAACCCGAAGTGGTCTGACCATTCCTGGGTCTCCTCCCTCCCTTCCCAGTCTCCTCCTTGGGACTGCAGTTCCTGATCCTGACCCTTCTCAGTGTCTGTAATGTGTAGGTGCATGTTGTCTTCCTGTTTGTTTATTGGTATGTCTTGAAGGCATACCGTGAAGCGGTACAAAGGGTACCGCTTACCGCTATGTCCTCTATTGTTGTTGTGTTAGCTGTATTTGATGGGCTGACGGAGCTCGATGTCTACCCTCTCTCCGTTTATCCTTACGGAAGCGGACCACTGTACGTAACCCGTCTCTGCCTCTCCTTCTGGGAGACAGAAGTCTGTAGGTTTCAGGTCTACGTCTATCTCAGGATCTTCTCCGCTCAGGAGGGTTTCCTGTTTCAACCATACATGTAAGTGCATTGCGCTATTCCTTCCTTCCGGTTAGTCTGCGATAGCGGAGTATACTTTGCTCCACTTTGGAGATCGGGATCTCAGGGTTCAGCATGACTCGGTTCTTGTTATCTTTAATGAGGTAACTCTGGATGATCTTTTGTTCGTCGCTGTTGAACGGTAGTTTCTGGATTGACGGTACTTGTAGTAAGCGAGCAAGGACTGCTGTAGGCATCTTGGGTTTCAGGCGCTCCTCTGTACCTTCTTTCTGCATCCGTTCGTGGTGTTCTTGGAGCGATTCCACCTTGATCACTTTACCTGTTGTTTTGGATATTAGGATCTTTGGTCGGTAGAAACGCTCTTCCAGCTTCGTCATCTGGTTCTTGAGCTTACGTTTATGGTTACGAACGATGTTCCGCTTTCCTTGTAACCATCGACTCGCCATTTCGGTTGTACCTCTTGGTTACCCGGTTTACCCTTCGTATTTGACCGCGTGGATCTCTAGGTACGCTCGACCTTCGTCGATTCTCTGAGGACACCGGTAGATCTGGTATTCGTCGTCATCGTATTCGTGTTGTGGGGTCCATTGGATCTCCTGCTCTAAAAAACCTTCTGGAAGAAGCATGCCGTGGAAAGCGTGGTCCTTCGCTGCTTCCAATGTTTTGAAGGCTTCTGGAGTTAAGAGGCCAGTGTTGAACTCTTCGTCTTCGTTGTCCGCGTAGTTAACGAACATCAGGTACACGTGTGTGTTGGTCATCGTGTTAGACCCTTGTAGTTATGGTAATACTTCAGGAACTTTCTCATTTCTCGCTGCATTACGTGCTTTGGTACGCTCTGCAGATGGTTGAACAGTCTCATCGTTACCAGGAAAGTGATCGCCTTTTCTACATCGGCGTCGCTAACAATCGAATCCGGTATGCTGAAAGGCTGTGGTTGTTCGCTTTCCTTAGGACGGTTCTTAAGTTTTCTCCAATATCCGTCGCTACCGTTGCTCATGTTTACCGGCTTTCGGGTTAGATGGTATTTTGGAGATTGTTTTTTATTTATTTTATAGCGTTTTTTAGTGGTTTTCAAGAGTTATTTTATGGTCATTTTATGGTTTTTTGATGGGCGCCCGTCAATTGGGAGGCCCGTTGGTTTGTTGTTTGTTTGTTAATTCCTTTACTTCATAAAATGGGGAAACTAAAATTCTTTACTGATGGATAGATGGTTAACTTATTGATTCTATTAAGTGTTTACTTTTATTTACTTTCTTTGGTTATTCCTCTAAGAAGAAGACATTGAAAAAAGTTAATATAGGAAAATGTTATTGGTGGGAATGGAGATATTCTGTAAATATGGCGGGAAGAGCGAGGGCGACATGTACATAGGAGGAATAGGCGAAATGTAGTATATTAACTTTTTTAAGAGAAAATAGAGAAGATACCGGAGTAACGTAAAGTCAAGATAACTAAACCTTAATGATTTCAAAGAGTTAACCATCCAAAGATCAGTAAACGCAAACTAAAGTCTTTAGTGGGAAACTAAAGCGTGGGCCCTGGGTACCCGAACGGACCTGAGCACTCGTTGTTCCCTGACTTGCATCCAGAGGCCCGACTTACGAAAAACTGCCGTGCCTTATGGACGGGTTGGGTCAGACTAAGGATCCTACCTAGGCAGGGTGAGGGATAGGGGCCATTCCACCGTTAAACGGGGGCACCTGGTTTGCTGGTTCGGTCAAAAATAACCGGCGCTGGGCGCCTCCTTCGTAGTGGGTATAATGGGTAGCCTCCGTGGGAGGCTACCTATATACCTACTCCAGTGGATCTAGGTCGAACCGCTTCTGCAGGTTAATGCAGTGCTCGATCGTTTCCTGGTCATCCCGAACGGCTGCTGCCTCTCCGGGGATGCCCTCTTTCTCGTGGATCTCGTCGTAGCAGTTGTCGTAGAGCATCTTGAGAGCGCTCCACATTACCCGTTTCTCGTGTTCGTTCATGTCTCAACCTTCTAGTTGACACCAGAAAAGGGCCGCTAGGTTTCCCTAGCAGCCCTCTTGCCTTGGCAGGCTATGCGCCGATGTGGCTACTTAGCCTGGTCTTCGACGATCGGCGCCGTGGACGGCTTGACTGCCGCCTTCTTCGCCTGCCACTCCGTGCGGATGTGGTTGACGTGCACCAGGTTCATGGGATCGCCGGCCTTCCGATTCGGGTTCCGCGCGCTGTCGGAATCGTACCGGATCTTGTCGGCGATTGCCCGGTTCGACCAGCCCTGTTCGAGCAGGTAGAACACCATGTCCTTCTTCGACGCGTTGGTCTCCGAAAGCCGCTGCAGCTCCTTGTTCGCCGCGGCATGCTGATCTTCCGTCGGCATGAAGCCGCGGGAAGTGTTCCCGGCGCGGGAAGTCGGGGTGAACGTTACGCTCGAGGCTGAACTCTGTGCCATGTTTTGCTCCTGGCCACTATGGCCGTAGGGTTGAAAGGAAACCGCTGTGCCCCAATTGTTGATTGGGTTTGGGGTCTGATTTATTATGATATTATTATATAGCGTTATTTAGGCGTTCTCAAGGGTTATTTTTAGGTTCTTGAGAGTTTTTTGCTCGGCTATGGGCGCAACTGCGTCCTAAGGTACTTGTGATCAGGATGTTGTTGATGCCAGCGATCGAGGGCCGATTGCGCTTCCCGAAGGGAGCGGAACATGCCAGGGATTTTTACCCAGCCGTCCAAAGTGTTGCGCTCTACGACCCAATACAACGACCAATAATGGCTCATACACCACCTCAGTTAGTTCGGGCGCCCCCCTTGAACTTCAGGAGGGCAGAACGAAGGGCATCCAGCCAACGCTTATGCATGGGCAGGTCCTCCGCTGATGGGGTTCGAGCTTCCGACACTTCGACCATGTGCTCCAACGAAAGGATGGTCACTTGGGTCTCTTCCGCCGTTAGCTCAGAGAAGATGTATTCTGACTGTTCCGCCATAGTCCTCCTTTGACTGCAGCCGTAGGTTTTACCGCTGCTCCCGTTAACGATGAACCCCTTCGGCTCATCGAATAGACCTCCGGCTCGCAGAGGTCTATTCGATATTCCGTAGTTAGGTTAGCTGGTTAGAACTTACCTAACTTGAATCCCCCTTCGTACTTAGTTCGATTCGATTTACCTGCTTTAACCGTCTTACGTTTCTTTGGTTCCTCTTCTTCCTCTTTACCTATGTTCATCTTAATAACGTGGTTGATCTGTTTCAACCTTTCGATGGACTTACGTTTTCTGTGGTTTCTCATCCACTCCAGCGTAATTTCTACCGCGAATCCGTGTTTACAGTGATCCATGATAACCGTGAACTCGGACATATCTATTTCATCGTAGATCTGTAAGACGCGCGCTAGGTGTCTCCACCACTCCGTGGGGAACTTCGTCTCTTCTGCTGCTTCTTCCATCATCCGGTTGATGTGAGCCTCCATCGACTCGTTCATCTTGGGACGGTAGAACTTGATCTCTCTTTCCGTGAGGGATCGGTTACCCTCTCTTTTCATTGCAGCGCGGTTGCGCTGTTGAACTTGTAACATGAATCTCGAGGTCATTACTGATCTCCTGTAGTGGGGGAGCCGAAGCTCCCCCATACACTTGTTACAGGGTACCGAGGTACTTGAGGTAGTAATTGTAGAAGTACTGATCGCGGGTCGTGTCGAGACAGTACTTCATGATACACGCTTTCGACCAGGAATGATCGATACCGTAACAGAACGCTTCGAACTTCGACTTGAACACCTCGTCGATCTCGTTCACCTCGTCCTGGGTAACAACCACGTTACCAGTGTACTTGTTATTCGAGGAACGCTTCACGATTTTCAACATGTTACACCTGTACCTTTGGGTTAATAAAGTTTGTTTGGGTAGGTTTTTTATTATTATGTTTATATTATATAGGGTTATTTTTGGGGTCTCAAGAGTTATTTTTGGGGTAGATAAGAGTTTTTTGCTCGTCTGCCAAGCGAAACAAGGGGAAGGGCGGGCCCAAGGAAGGGCGCCCGACCACCCAGGGGTCCAGGGGCAGTTGGCTCCCTGTAAGGAATGGCACCGCGGGGACCCGGAACGCCGGGTTAAAGAAAACCCCGCCACAAAGGGCGGGGGTTCTTACCGGGTGTCCGGAGGGGAGGGTCACCAGTTGACCTCTAGGACCCAGCGGGGACGGATTATCCGGAATCCCCGTCTCCATAAGTGGAACCGGGGAACGTACCATGCCCTGGTACAGTAGTATTGTACCCTCATAACCGGGTACCGAAGTACATTGCAACACAGATACACCCAGCAACCGCGAAATAACCGATCAGACCCAGGATCAAACCGTTGAACATTACACACCCCTTTCGTAAAAGAAAGATCGGAAGCTTACGCTTCCGATCTTCCGTTCTTCCGTTCTTACTTTTTGGAAGCTTCGTACTTTAGTAAGTAATTATGAAAGTACTGATCACGTTCTGTGTTCAAACAGTACTTCATAATCGATTTTTTGGTCCAACCTTTTTCGATACCATAACAGAAAGCTTCGAACTTACTATTGAACACTTGTTCAATTTTGGAAGCTTGTTCGTCCGTAAGAACGATCGTTCCATTGTACTTGTTCGAAACTTTACGATTTACGATCTTTAACATTTTACTTACCTTTCATTTTACTGTAAGATCGAAATGTAAAAAACATTTTTTACACTTCTCTTACGTACATTTGCACCTGAATTCTCTACCCAAAATGGGAAATCCCGCAGAAAAGGGGGAGTGTGCCTATTCGTACAAAGCGCAATACTCAAAAAAGAATCTTATGGTCGCCCTCAATTTTCTTCTTGACCGCCCAAATGCCCATGTATTATAATCTATGGAGAATCACAGAGGCGCATCACATAGTGTACGGCTCCGCTCCCAACCAGCAAAACCAGCCCCAACAGGGTCGGGGGCTCCAAGTGCATCAGTCCCCGTCCTCCACCTCGGTCAAAATCACTCGGGCAGATATCGTCCGGGAAGCCTCCAGACGTGTGCCACTTAACCAGCTAGGCCTCCCAGAAGGCTTCCACCGCTCAGACCTCCTACATACAGACTGCGTGAAGAAGGTGCTCACCCAAGATGAGCTCATGCGGTCTCCCAACGACCCACACATCGACCTCTCACGAGGCATCCTCACGGATGAAGGCCCTCTCCTCATCCTTGACGAGCGGCTCATCCGTCTTGCCTACGTCCCTCTGGACTATCGTGAGAACTTCCCGACTCTCCCAAACTCTGGTCAACCGTTCTGGGCGCAGCTAGACTTCGAGCCCACCGAAGCCTTCAAAGCTTTCGAGGCCTATCTCAAGCAAGGTACCGATGAAGGTGCTCGACGTCTCTTCGCCTTGGCATGTATCCCCAGTATCCAGGCGCTCACCGGTGCTTCACTACCACCCTACCCTAATGGGAACGGCAACGGCTATGACTACCGGCCAGCTACTCCTAGCAGCTACCGTGGCGGCCCTCGTCCTGTGCACGATCCTGGGCAAGTCCCTGGTCGCGAGGGACGAAGAGAGACGCAGGAGGGAGCATATGGCCCGCAAGGAGCTCGACCGGCTCCGCAAGTTGGGTCCTCGCCAGGGCCAACCTCCGCCCACCCCACCCAAACCACCGAAGATCGTGAATACGAAAGATCCCGAGAATTAGCACTGCAGGCTAACCGACAACTACAAGAGTGGCATACCATCTACTACTGGGGGCCTCGTTCACGTTCCCACGATCTGTTCTATTTGGATGGGATCCGTCAGGGCCAAGTTATGCGCGCCCTCCATCTGCAGAACGATCACTTCAGGGACGCAACAAAGCTCTACAACGACGTCCTGGCTTTCATCCACGGAGAGGTGGACGGCTCCACTACCGAAGATGGCGTCCCAAGATTCTGGGCAGAGATGTCTCCCAGAGTCCTGGTCGACTTCATGAAAGTCTTATCACAAATGCAGCGGCTCTCCCTAGGGCTGCCTGCAGCACAGACACCGAATATTGATAGCCCTTCCAACGTTATCAATATTCTGAGATCGCTCGTGGGAGCTGGTGTTGAAGGCGGTGCACCAAGCGGCGGAAGGCTGGGGGCGGCTTTCCTAAGCGGGTTAGGAAGCAACACTTCAGCCGGCTCCCGCGGGCGACCCCGTACAGCGTACGACGAGAACAACAACCTGATCTCTCAGTCGCAGTCGACAGGGAGCTCCACCGCGGCCTCGCAGACCCTGAGCGCGAGTCATGGGTCAGCCGGAAGTCAGGGGATGCCTGGAGACATCTCAGATGAGGATCGGGTCCGTCGTATCTCGATGCTGTTTAACACTGCGAAAGCTCGTCGCGAGGCTAACAGGCCTAATCCCCAAGCGGCCTCCCCTGACCCAGAACCCGATCCCCGCCCAGACCCCGAACCCGAACAACGCGAACTCGAACTCGAACTTACTCCCGCCCCAGACGAACAGGAGTACCCAGATGCCCCAAGGTGATATGCAACTCTCCTCGTATGGCGAGTCCTTCCTCAAGCAGTTTGAAGGATGCAAGCTCGAGGCCTACCTCGACTCTGCAGGTGTGTGGACGATCGGCTGGGGTCACACCCCTGCCAGCCAAGGCCAGCGTATCTCCCAGGCTCAAGCCGATGCTTGGTTCACCTCAGACGTCAACACTCGGTATGCTAACAAGCTGAACGAGTACCTCCACAACGGCAAGCAGGCTCTCGCCCCGACTACGCAGAACCAGTTCGATGCGATGCTGTCCTTGATGTACAACATCGGGTCAGGGGCGTTTAAGACGTCCTCAGTCCTCCGCTACCACCTCCAAGGCGACTACGAGGCTGCCTCGAGAGCATTCGCCTCCTGGAACAAGATCCACAAAGACGGCGAGCTCGTTGTCAGCCAAGGCCTCGCTTCACGTCGGGCTAAGGAGGCTGCCATCTACTTGGAGAAGCAGCCGATCACTACCCCGCATACCACCCACCCACAGACCCAGCCCCAAAGTCAACCTGCCAACCCAGCTCACCCAGAGGCTCGTCCCGACTTGAAGCCCTCACCAGCCCCCTCGCAGAACACGATGCCCCAGCCAACCAATACTTCCACATCAGGCCAGATCAACACGCTCCATACTCTCCGCAGGGGTGACCAAGGAGAGGCAGTCAAGACTCTCCAGCAGAACCTCATTACTTTAGGAGCCGGAATCGCAGCAGACGGGGACTTCGGTGAGTTGACTGAGACAGCTGTCTTGAACTACCAGTCCAGGATCGGCCTCCAACCAAACGGCATCGCAGATCCTATCCTGCAGACCCGTCTCATCGACGAAGTGGCCCGCATCAAAGGCTAATACTATGTCCCACTCAGATCCCGGCCCAGGCCCCGCACCCTCCTCGCCCTCCCCGATGAATAACATGTCGGTACCTCCGGTATCGACATTACCGAAAGCTGTGCAGCAGCTTCTTCTGGATACCCCAGCGACTCCGGCGACTCCCTACGCGAGCTTAGAGGTCCTGATCTATGCCCTGGTCAGGTCAGGGATCCTCGTGGCTTGTGGGGTCGGGCTGGCAGTCCCCGCGTTTATGATCGACGGACCAGCACTCTACGCAGTTATCGGCGCCTTGGTGTCTGGCGGGACTGCAGCCTGGTCAATATGGCAGAAGATTCAAGCGGCACGTAAGGATTTTGCAGGCTCTGTGCAGTCAGCTAAGACGGGACTGCCCGTTCAAGTACGTTAACCTCAACCGAGATGCAAGGTATGAGATTTGACGGAGCCAAAACCCTTAAGAACGCTTGGCGATAAGACTGAGCACGCTCTATTTCTGATCTTGGGCGCGCGATGGCTAGGACACGGGAGAGCTACTGAATGCTTACTCACGTGCATAGCGCTAACATATGGTACGGCCCTGACTTTGTGGACGTCCCCTGGGTGGGAGAGCTCGGCTCTGATACAACTCGCTTGGCAGGGGAGGGACCACTTAGTTGGCTATGCACTACTGCTAAAAGCAGCTCTGAGCGGATTTGGACTCATAGCAAATATAAGGGGGTGGATGGGATCAAGGTATTTCAGATTCTTCGGCGCTTTTATCGGTTCTGCAATTTGGGTATGGTTCGCCCGTCAATACTGGGCCGTAGGGCAACCCATACTGTTGTCGTCGATAGTATGCATGTGGTTCTTCCTCTTCTCCGTAAGGATAATGGGACTTGCGCTGGCAAACAGGCCTCTGCCGGGAGTACCCGGCCAACTATAAAGGCTGGCTCGCCTATGATTCTCAACCTAAGTGATGCTGTACTATCGGCAGTCATAGCTGGAGGGGCGTCAGTGATAGGCGCGGTTATCGGCTGGCTCTTTAAGAGAGGTCTTGCGAAAGAGACGTCGTCATCTACAAGTCTAAACGTACAATTGCAAGCATGGGCATCTCTAGCTCAAGAGCTACAGGATCAGATTGAATACAGAGACGGTCGTATCAGGACACTCACATCTAACGAACGCGAAATGGAAGAACGCCTCGAGGAGTGCGAGCGGGACCGACGATCTCTCAGGGGCGCTGTTAACCAGACACATCTCCACATGAACCAGCTACGAGCCCACCTGGGGATGCCTCCGATCCCAGAGTCTGAGCTCTACACGGGCAACACTTTGGATAGCCCCTTTGCACGAGACCGGGAAGATCGCATCAACCTCCGCAGAAGCAATCAGCGAGAGCGTGATCGCGAGACCGACAGAGATCGCAGGGATCGAGATCGGGACCGAGATCCTCTCCGGGACAGGGATAAGGACAAGGAGACGTAGTACATGGCAAATGCAGACTTTGACTTAGGGCAGATCCGGGCGCAAAGGAACAACAGCGGCTCCTACGCTCGGTTCTATGCAGTCACTCCTAGCGACACGGTAGACCTCCCGTTCCTCCCGACCGCAATATACGTCGGAGTAGGCGGGACTGGCAAAACCATCACCTTCCAGGACGTCGATGGCAACTCCGTCCTGCTTACAGGTCTGCTCAGTGGAACGATCTACCCTATCCGCGCTGCCAGGATTATGAGCACAGGGACCGATGCGACGAACATCGTCGCTATGGCTCCGGAATAGCCAGCCCAGCCAGCCAGCCTGGATAGCCCGATGTACTACGGAAGAGACTTCCCCAGTGCAGATCCGACAACGATCCAACGCTATTCGTTTGACTTCGCTCCGCAGATCCCCGAGCTCGACTCGTTAGCGTCTGTCGTGTGGGGTATGGAAGTCGCTCCGTCCTACGCATATCAGGAAACGGATGCCGACGCAGACACGAGGCACTCGAACCCTCAAGAGGCGGGTTCGGAGGTGTTCATCGTACTCAGTACGATGGTTGCTAACTGCCGGTATAAAGTGGTTGCGACAGTTACCACAGTAAACGGGCTCGTCGTTGACTACTTCGCATTCATAGTCTGCAACCAACGTCCTCTACAACCAACTGCCTAGCCCACACCCCAATGCCCGACGGCGATCCGCACGTAGTAGCGAACCTAGACCTTAGAGACGCTGCAGCCCTTCAGCGGGCTAAGGTAAGGTCTATTGCTGCCCAAGTTGAAGAGTTCGAGGAACTCCTGCCGTACCTTACGTACCAGGAGCGGATGGAGATTGACCGTCTCCTCTCGTCTGTCTACACCCCGATCTGGGAGCCGTTTGAGGGTCCTCAGTCGATCGCCTTGGACTGTATGGCTGACGAGCTCTTCTACGGAGGAGCAGCTGGAGGCGGTAAGACAGACCTCTTACTGGGGTGTGCGCTGACTCGGCATTGGAGATCAGTCATCTTCCGCAGAGAGTACGCGGAACTTAAGGGTATCAGAGAGCGAGCTCAAGAGCTGTACGAGGATATCGGGAGGTTCAACGGACAGCTAGAGTTGTGGCGCATTACTGATGGCGAACACAAAGGTGTTCGGATCGAATTTGGAGCCTGCCAGAACCTTGGCGATGAGCGCAAGTTCCAAGGACGTCCTCACGACCTGAAAGCATTCGACGAGATTACGCAGTTCACGGAAGAGCAGTTCAGGTTCCTAATCACCTGGAACCGTACTTCACGTATAGGACAGCGTAGTCGCGTGATTGCTACAGGCAACCCTCCCGTTAACTCCGAAGGGAGGTGGGTCGTTGACTATTGGGCTCCATGGCTTGATCCTCGTCACCCGAATCCTGCTAAAGAGGGTGAGCTCCGCTACTTTATTACCGTTCCGTTGGGCACGATCTCGTTCGTTTACGCCGACAGTGGAGAACCAGTCGAAGGATTCTCCAGAGAAGTCTTGGGTCACGACATTGAAGTTCCCGACTCGCGACCAATTCGTATTGTCGAAGACGGTGAGGAACCTGATGTTGCCGAACCTAAGTCGCGCACCTTCATCCGAGCCAGAGTCGAAGACAACCCAAGACTCATGGAGACTGGGTACAGACGGACTCTACAGGGCCTACCTGAGCCACTCCGTTCGAGAATGCTCCGTGGAGACTTCGGAGTCGGAGAAGAAGATAACGTCTGGCAAGTAATTCCTACCGATTGGGTTCTACAAGCCCAAGCGAGGTGGGCACCTACGTTCGAGCTGTACTTGGGTAAGGCTATCAGACTCAGACGAGAACGTCAGCAAGAGTGGGCAAAGAAGAAGGCAGAACTGGATGCACAGCTGTTGGTCCAGGCTAAGGACCAGGTTCAGAAGGACCAAGAGGGAATTAAAACTGGCGGAAACCCTGAGTCCGGTGCAGATGTTGTTACCCCGTCCGCCCCCACCCCCGTTCATCCAGGAGCCCGCTCCCCGCAAATCGACCCACCCTTTCCGCCAACGCGTTTGAAGTCCAAACCCTTGCCAGAATCTCTGTTAAAGCTGTCCGGAGTAAGTGTTCGGGAGTGGACTCGCGATAAGGTCGACAAGAAACAGCCCCTTGAGGAGGATCTGCCTGAGAACACCGAAATGTTCTCCCGTAGATTAGAGAGGGCGCAGCGGGAAGGAGCAATTGGAGTCGACATCTCTCGAGGCGGACGAGACTATACCATTATCGCCGAAAGGCTCGAGAATTGGTTTGCGTCTCTTACGGCCATTCCAGGATCTCAGACACCGGATGGTGCAGCTGTTATCCAAGCTCTAGTCAATGCAGGATTCTCAGGGAGGCGTATACAAGTTGACGTTACTGGTGTAGGTACGGGTCCTGTTGATATAGGACTCATGCACAACATGAACGTAATACCTATGGTCTTTGCAGGAAAGAGCGAGGCAACTGACAAATCAGGGAAATTGCGCTTTGCAAACCTCAGAGCTGAATGGTTTTGGAAGTTCCGTGAAGCTCTCGATCCTGTCACTGGTACCGATATTGCTCTACCTCCCGATCCTCAGCTCCTTGCTGACCTGTGTGCTCCTCTTTGGTCTCTGACTGCACGTGGAATCCTGGTAGAGGCTAAGGAGCACATCAAAGACCGTCTGAAACGTTCGCCCGATCGTGGTGAAGCTGTCGTCCTGGCGCATGCACGCCCGTATACAGCGGGGCTAGGCTTCCTACACCACGTCAGAGACGAGGTCGAAACAGCAAAAGCCCAACTAGAACGCCCCCGGAGAAGCCCCAATGAGAATTAGGATCATATGCGATTCGAACTGTGAAGGGGATAGGATACCTCCACAGATACTAGGTTCAATAGAGAATCAGGATTTCTGCGGTACTGCAGATGCCTACCATACTATCGACAAGGATGGTAGGAATCATGTCTTCATGTATCTAGACTACTGGGTTGATGACGATGGGGCTCCTACAGCCCGGGCCAAAGATCTCACACACGGACACCGTTTGCCCTTTATAGGGCCAGGTACCTGTGCTCGGAAGGAGGTTTTCCTGCATGCTGTGGCTAACATAGCAGATACTCCTCCAGATCTTAGCGGCATTCAGAGTTTTGAGCCATGCAAATCCGCTCTGAAGTCCTGACAGAGTGCTTCGATCTCATCATTAAGGGATCGGGGTACGCGGAATCTGCCTGGAATATCCTCAACCAATGCGCCATTGAAGGGCGAGACCTGACAGACGAGGAGGTTGAAGAGTTCGACGACCTGATGGACTCTGCCCGTGACGACCTAGAGGGTCCTAGATTGGCTGTGGACCTCGGAAAGGATAAGATTTATGCCTGAATTCGCTTTCGCCCCCAGCGAAAACTACGAAGACGAGGATGACCATATCAAGCTTGGCGAGGGAATGGTCCTGGATTTGGGCAGTGCCGTCGTCAATGCTAACAAGGCTGCAGCAAAATTCGTCAAAAATCGCAACTTTCAAGCAGCGAAAATCGCGCTTTGCAGAGCTTTGACGGTAGATCAGGAGAATTCTGAGCTCTGGACGAACCTATCCTCGGTCTTATGGGGTCTCAGAGCATACGAAGACGCTTTTACTGCAGCTACGACTGCTTGTCAGCTATCTGGCGCCCGAATCATGGGACCCGTCCGCTTAAGAGCCTTTCTAGCGCTCGCAAACTCGCTGGTTTCGCTCGGAAAACGCGAAGATGCTCTCCAAGCTTTCGGATATATCATCCGGAGTGCAGAAGAATTGGGAGAAGATTCCGAAGGTATGGCCTCGATCCTCCGAGATGCCTACTGGAATCGGACCTTATTGCTGCTTAGTCTAGGCAGATACGACGAGGGTTGGGAAAAGTATCACCTCCGTATCGACAAGGACAAAGTCGATGAGGAACTGGATCTCAAGCGCTACGGGGATTATGCACCTTTATGGAACGGAGAACCTCTTCGTGACCAGACTATTCTCGTACATCATGACCAGGGTTATGGTGACACTATCCTGCATTCGCGCTTCCTACATAATCTGGTTGGCGAGGCGAAACAGGTATATTTTGCCACCGCTCCTGATCTTGTCCCACTTTTTTGGGATTTTACAGAAGAGGGGCCGGGTGTACAATTTGTCCACCAGAGAGTCCCCCTTCCTCGAGTTGATAAGCGTGTGTATCTGGGTTCTATTCCCAGTATCCTTTATCGTGACCGTACTTGGGTTACTCCTCCTAAGCCATCTCCTTTGATCCTTAGTCGCGCAACCAAGGATTTAGGTACGCCAAGGGCCATAGAACTCAGCGAACCCGGCGTGCATCCGCATCTAAAAGTAGGTGTAGTGTGGTCCGGAAGGCCCGATTTCGTGCGAAACGACGAGCGTCAGGTGCCCCTCAAGATGCTCGCAAGCCTGACTGAGAACCCTCATATCTGGCTGTACTCACTACAAGCCGGACCGAAGGCTAAGGAGCTGTACGACCTCGGAATCGAGTCGTTTGTCCGGGATCACTCAGACGAAATCGACCAAAAAGGCTGGGTAGGTACTGCTACTGCAATGTTACAGTGCGATTTGGTGCTGACTTGCTGCACATCCACTGCGCATTTGGCGGGCAGCCTCTTCGTACCTACCTGGGTTATGCTCGGTACCGACCCCTATTGGCCTTGGGGTGTACTGGGTGAGACCACTCCTTGGTACCCCACAGTACGCCTGTTTAGACAAAGCCCCGACCGCCGCGGAGACTGGTCTCACGTTATCGAGACAGTCCGAGCAGAGCTGAATAAGTTTCTTAGCGAGAAGGCTTCCAGAAATGCCTGAACACATCCTTATGGAGGCGATGCAGCCTCTGGATACTGGCAAAGTCGTTCCTCCCAGCATGGTGCCTTCCGGCCATCAATATACCCTAGATTCCCAGAACCGTATTCGAGCTCGGTCAGAAGACACTCCAGCTCTGTCGGGACTGGGCTTCGCTGTCGTCGGTACAGCAGGTTTGGGGTCTGTCCATGAAGGGATCAGGGGGCCGAAAGGAGACAAAGGCGATAAGGGGGATCAGGGCCCGATCGGCCCTCCGGGCCGTGGCGATCCTGGACCCAAGGGAGATCCTGGACCCAAAGGAGATCGTGGGGAAAAGGGCGATCCCGGAGACCGAGGAGTCCAAGGACTCCGAGGCCTGAAGGGCGAGAAGGGTGATCTAGGCCCCCAAGGAGATCAAGGCCCTCACGGAGACAAAGGTGATCGGGGTGATAAGGGCGATCCTGGCGAGCGAGGCTTCCCGGGAGTTCCTGGAGCTCAAGCAAATCTTCTGATCAACCCACACTTCCTGTATTGCCAAGAGCAGGAATCGAAGGAGGTTCGTCTCTGGGCAGGCCGTCCTCAGTACGTTTGCGATGGCTGGGCGGTCTCCTACAAAGGAGGAGCGACGGTTGATGCCCAAAAGGGTGACGATGCTCTATCTGTTACCGTCCGCCAGGGAGCTGCCGTAGGTGCTGAAGACTATCTTATCATCTCTCAGCCGATCGAGGCAGACACCTACGTAGACGCCAATATGGCCTCCCCTCAGCCGGCGTGGTTCTCTCTGAGGCTCAAGGCCTGGTGTACTCTGCCCAAATACGTCTTTTCCTGCGCTCTTGTGAACGCGGACCATTCCAGGTCGTTCCCTTTCAATATGGCATTCGAATCAGGAGGAGAGTGGCAAGAGTGCCTAGCTACCTTCCAAGGCGATAATGAGGGTGACTGGGCCGAAGGTATGGAGCTGGTCATCTGCATCGCAGCAGGTCAGTCTCTGCAAGGGCCAGGAGCTACGTGGCAGGAAGGTCCCCATATTGGGACGAACCTGAACAACAACGTCCTGCTCACGAACGGGGGCCGTTTCGCGATCAAGGACGTCAAGCTAGAGATCTCTCCGCAACCGACTCCTTTCGTGCGCGATCCTCTGGACTTCAAGCGCTGTCAACGCTATTACGAGAAGTCCTATGAATTCGGAATCCCTCCCGGAACCGTGACGACTGCGGGGTCGGAGATCGTTATCCCGACTAGCAATGTTGGGATGCACTCTATCAGATTCAAAGAAGAGTCTCCCCAGACTCCCCAGGTGTGGCTGCGTAGTCCAAGCTCAGGCGAGCGAAGCCTGGTATTCGACTCTACAGACCATACGGATGAGAAAGGAGCTGCTGCCAACGTCTCCAAAGTCGGGTTCCACATCCAGTTCGACGGAGTATCCGGACACATATACTTCGTACACTGGGTTAAGGATGCTCGTCCCTTCCTGACGACTTTCTAACAACACCCGCCCCCCGGGTTCGCACATGCCTTCAACTATGATCTTGATGGAGGCCCTCCGGGAGCCCAGCTTCGGGAGGGTAGTTCCCAAGGCTCTCATGCCTTCTGGGAACCAGTACACCCTTGACTCTCAAGGGCGTATCCTTGTCGAGTTCCAAGATATAGAGACTCTGGGTGAATTAGGCTTTCAGGTTGTAGGCTACTCGGGTGTCGGATCGACTCCCGGCGCTCGAGGCATGGAAGGGTTGGTAGACGTCGAAGTCACCAATATCCAGAGCGGCGACGTCCTGGTATTCGACGCTACTGACGGACATTGGAAAAATTCCCCCATAACTCCGTCTTCGTTCCAGGTCGGCCCGGGGCTACACATCGACACGGGAACGAACCCGGCGACACTAGATGTCGCAATGCCTCTTCCTGGCACCTACCTACCCCAGCCCCAGCTAGCAATCCTGGGAGGCGTTCTAGCTGCGACTGCTCCTGCAGACCAGTTTATGATCGGCATCAATCTTACTGGTGCCCCTCAGTTTGCTCAGCCCTCATTCAGCAACCTCTCGGGCGTAATCTCTCCTCTCCAGATTTCTCTTACTGACGGGCATATCTTCGTAGGTAATTCGAGCAACAACCCTGCAGATGTTGCACTCTCTGGCGACGTTACGATTACTGACACAGGTGCTGCGACTGTCATCACGGCCACCAACGCCGTCTTGGGCAAGTCTCGTCCCGATAATTCAACGATCACGATCACAGGAGGTGTCCTCTCTGCAGTCTCAGGTACTGCGGGCATCAACCAACTAACCGGCGATGTGACAGCCGGCCCTGGTGTAGGTTCTCAAGTAGCTACCCTAGCGACCGTCAACAGTAACGTAGGCACATTCCAAGGTATTACTGTCAACGCGAAGGGTCTAGTAACTGCTGCGGTCGATCAGCACTACCCGACGGGGCCGGCGACGTGGGCTGTGGGTTCGGTTGCGTTCGCAACTTCGACGACTGGGCTTGGCCAAGACAACGCCAACCTATTCTTCGATGACTCCAACAACTTCTTGGGTATCGGAACTGGTTCGCCGAGTCAGAGATTGCACGTTGCCGGCAACATCTACCTACAAGCTGGCGACATCCATCTCGACAACACTCGGATCATCTACGCCAAGAACACGTCGGGAGTCCTGAAGCAGGTCCTGTTTGGTCGTTGGAGCGATAACGCGACCTATTTGGATGGTGGTACTGGCGGAACTTTTCTACGAACTAACGATGGTGTAGTCAATAATATCTACCTAGCTACCACTGGCAAAGTTGGTATTAGTGGTACAAACACTGACTCCAACCTTCACGTAACCAGTGCGGACGCCTCATCGACCGGATATGCTCGGTTCACAACCTCTGACTATGTAAGTGGGTCGGTTGGGTCGGGCCTGTTCTTTCATTCCGGGGCGAACAGCGGCAACACCTACTCAGGTATCGGCGCACTTAGTGCGGGCTTCTCAGCGTGGAACAACCTGATCCTGCAATACGGAGGTGGTCGGGTCGGGATCGGCACAACTAGTCCCCAGACCGGGCTTGACGTAGCTGGCAACCACATCTCCGGCGTCGGTAACATCTCCGGCAGCGCCAACAACTCAGCCTATACTATTTGGGGCGGCGGACCTTCTGGTACGGACGGCGGCTACATCCAACTTTGGGGCAGCACTTCTGCCGGAGCAGGCCAGAACATACTTGGCGGCACCACGATCTTCTTTTCGATCAATGGCATTGGTGATCGGGGTCGGGTCAATTCGACCTACATGATTGCTGGAGTGCCTGGCAGCGGCAGTGAAATCTCGTTCAGCAACTCGACTGATCCTTCGACTGGCGCGTGGATACGTAGCGACGGCTCGAACACGGTCATCAGCACCAACGTTGGCGATATATACCTCGGCTATGGGGGCAGCGCAAAGAATATTAGGTTCCACAGCCAGACCAATCAGCTTGGTATTTGGGATAGCAACGGCTACCTGACAGTCGGCTCGCTGGGCCTCATATCGCGGATCTTGGCGACCGGCGCAGGTGGTCAGACAAGCCTTTCGTTCAGCACTGCCGGCTCACTCACTGACGTTATTGAGCTTGACTCACAGGGTATCTCGTCGGGCAACGGTGGGGCAATCTTATTCAGTGCCGCGAGCACAGGTTGGAAGTTCGCTGCAATTAAGGGCTACGTCCGTGACGGTGGTGGCAACAGTCGGGGCGACATCTCGTTTTTAGTTAGACCAGTTAATACCGACTCGACTTTGACCGAGGTCATGCGTGTTGACATGATCGGCCAGATTTGGGGGTTCAATAGCTACATTGCGGTCGCCAACGGCCCAGGCGGCAACCATGGCATGTACAGGATGGTTCCGAACGGTTCGGGGACCCTGTATGGATCGTTCTGGTACAATGACGGCAGCACTACGTACTTGCTACTGACTGCCAACAACGACGCATTCGGTGTCTACAATAGTCTGCGACCGTTTGCTGTGAATGATGCTACCGGCTACGTCACGATGGGCCACGGTCTTCAGGTCAACAGTGGTATCGACACCTATTACTCCACAACCAATGTTGGACTAAACGTCTTTAACGGCGCGGGCGGTGGCTCTGTCCTTCGTATCTACGACGATGGCAATTCCCACATTGAGTCCACTACTGGTCTACACATTAGCTATGCAACGGGCGTGCCAGTCAGTATTTATGGTCATACGAATATCTACAAGGCTGGTGCGAACGACCCACTTCAAGTTGAAGTTGACAATGGTCATTATGCTCGTTGTTTGTTCTTGGTCGATAGCACTCGGCAGTGGAGCGCGGGCGTCAATCCGTCAGGCGAGTATGTTGTTGCTGACGAAACCGGAGGTCAATTCTACCTAAAAGTTGACACTAGCGGTATCGTTCACGCAGTTAATGGCTCATTTGACACTCACGGCGCCAACGCAGGCTACTTCCTAGATGACCGTACAGGTACTTCGCCGACCACTTGGGCCTGGTATGCAACCAGCGGTCTTGTTCGTTTGTGGAACAACGTTAATAACGACCGCATCACCGTTGATACTAGTGGGATTGTTACCTTCACTAACTATCTTGCTGTACCGAACTTGGTCAGCTACACGTGCAAAGACACCGGAGGAACTGCGCGTGGTGCGGTCACAATGGCCGCCAGCAACGAACTCTTGATTAGCGACAACCTGCGCAACATCAAGATGCAGGGTCCAATTATGCCGATCACGGACAACACTTGGTTCTGCGGCACAGCCGGCCTAGCTTGGAGCAATGTTAATTCATATGGTTACACCACTTCGTCGGACCGAAAGTACAAGAAAGAAATCGGGAATTTGCCAAACTGTCTTGACCTGGTGAACAAACTTCGACCACAGAAGTACAAGCTCAACGACGAGACCGACGAGGTCGCGGAGCATTATGGCTTTGTTGCGCAAGACCTCGAAGCGGCGATGGGTGAGTCAGGACACAAGTTCGGCGCGTTCGTGCCTAACGAAGACGGTCACGGCATCGCGTACAACGAGTTGGTGGCGGTGTTGTGGAAGGCGTGCCAAGAGATGTCGAGTCGCATCGAAACCTTAGAAGCAAAGGTCCATTAGCATGGCGGCAAGTGAAGCAGACTGCGTTGCGCAGTTTCCAAGACAACAGAATTGTATTGATCGACTGTACTCACGACTCCTTAATTGGGCGTCGTTTGTATCAGCGGCTACGCCTCCAGCGGATCACACGGTTGCACCGGACAAGGCTTGGGTCCAGCAGCGGGTGTTGGCGGAGCGGACGCCGATCACAGCGGACCAAATCTCACGCCAGCTTGGGCCGTGGTTCGTTGAGGATCCAAATATACGCACCAAAGTACGGTCCCACTTGAATGCGTGGAACGATGCGGCTACAGAGACGACATTGGAGGGCGACATCGACACAGTGGTCCCGTATGTTATGCCGAAGTTTGCCGCCACTGTCGTTAGTGACCAAGAGGTCGCGACGTGGTGCGACAAGAACGGCTATCCACGCCCAAGCGGTCTCGTAGGCGTATTTAGCAACTCGCCCCTCTAACAGGAGAAACAAATGCCCAACGACACGCCCCCACAGGTCGTTCAACAAGCACCTCAGCAGGTCCAGATCTCAGGAGATACTGACGTACCTATCGTCTTCCAGGCTCAAATGTGGCAACAGATTGTGCAAGTACTGGCCAAGGGGCCCTACGAAGTTGTAGCTGGACCGATCCAGAGCATCAATTCTCAGATAATAGAGTTCGCGCAGAGACAACAGCAACAGCAACAGCAACAACAGTCTCCTCCCCTGCCCCAGAAGCCTCTTGCCAACGGACACGATCCTGATGGCGTACAACAGTGACATCTTCGATGTTCGATCGCCTTCAGAGGCGAAGAACATCATCCTGACTCCTCAGGACGGTCTTACTCCTGAACAGCGTTGGAGGACTGAGACTCCCTACCTTGTAGAACTGATCCACAACCACACCAACAAGGGGTCGTTCGTGCTCGACTACGGGTGTGGGATTGGCCGTCTCTCTAAAGAGATGGTCAACGTAGGCAGGTATGTTACCGGGGTCGACATTTCCTGGTCCATGCGGGCCCTCGCGAACGACAATGTCAGGTCAGAGAGGTTCATGGACTGCTCTCCGGAGTGGTTCTACCAGCTGATGCTCGTCGGCAAAATGGGGTACGATCTTGGTCTAGCCGTGTGGACTTTGCAACACTGTGAAAACCCGGAAAAAGACATCTACCTTATCCAGCAAGCCCTCACGCCCCGAGCAGGGCAACTGTTCGTCGTTAACAATAGGCGGCGTGTCGTTCCAACCGATAAAGGTTGGGTCGACGACGGTCTAGACATTGATAGCATGTTACGTGAGGCCTGTAAAGAATGCCTTTTCAAAGATGTACTAGACCCGAATATTGTAGGACCAGTAGTATCGGGCAATACGTTCTGGGCCGTATACCAATTTTAGGGCCAAAAAGAATCTTATGGGCGACCTAAAGATTTCTCTTGACCCCCTATAGGCGACTGTTTAATTATCATATATTAAGGTGGGTAGTTTGGAAGGGCCATAAGTAACTAATGCCACCGGCACCAGCAGGAGCTAGGATGACGTCAGTCGTTGGGTTCGCCCAACGGATGACTCAGGCTGCTCGCTACGTTATATCGGGAGTAAGGCCGGACACCTGGTTCGGCCCGATGCAACCGCTAGCCCCGATGGCTCCTCAGCAGGATGGCGTGAAAGGCCGTCGCTGGGACTACCCAACCGGTATCAACCTAAACTACGTTCCCAGGTCAGATGCTGCGATAGGGTTCGGAACTCTCCGAGCTCTGGCTGACTCGTGCGACCTCCTCCGGATTGCTATCGAGTCCCGCAAAGACCAGATGGCATCCCTGGAGTGGATTATCAGGCCTAAGAAGCCTGGGAAGGGTATGAACTCCGATGTCTGGTACAAAGCCGGAGCAGATGCCCATCCCCAGATCCCTGCTGAGCAGCAAGGGCGTATCGATAAGATCACCAAGTTCTTCCAGTATCCGGACCGAGAGAATCCCTGGGATCAGTGGCTCAGGGAATGGATGGAAGACGTCTTCGTCATCGACGCTCCTGCGATGCAAAGAGTCCGCACCCGAGGTGGTGAACTATACGGACTGGAGCTTATCGACGGAGCAACAATTAAGCCCCTCCTCGCAGCTGACGGACGCCGACCGAAACCGCCTGATCCGGCTTATCAACAAATTCTCCACGGAATCCCTGCTGCAGATTACACTACAGAAGAGCTCATCTACTGTCCTTGGAATACAAGAACTAATCGACTGTATGGGTACTCGAAGGTCGAGCAGATCCTCATTACGGTTAACACATCTATCCGTCGATCACTCTTCCAGCTGAACTATTACACCGAGGGTACTCAGCCTGATGCTTTCATGGGTCTGCCCAAAGAGTGGACCATGGAGCAGATCAAGGACTTCCAGGACTATATGGACTCTCTGTTGCAGGGTAACCTCGCAACGCGCCGGCACCTCAGATTCGTTCCCTCCCCGTTTGACTACCAAGAAACCAAGACTGCTCCCCTGAAGGATACTTTCGACGAGTACCTTGCCAGGATCATTTGTTTTACCTTCGCGATCGCAGCGGACCCGTTCATCGAACACGTCTCTCGCGGAGCTGTTGAGAAGTCGCATACCAGGGCCCTCGAGGAGGGCCTCGAGCCGAACCAGTCCTACGTCAAGACGATCATGGACAGGTTCATCGAAGACGACTTCAAGAGTCCGGACTTAGAGTTCAAGTTCGTCGAGAACCGAGAGCAAGATCCTAAAGCTCAGATGGAGATCGACGTCGGGTATGCGAAAGCCGGTCTCTATGCGATTGACGAGATACGCATCGCCAGAGGTAAGGTACCGCTTGGGGGTCCTGCCTCAATACCAATGCTTGCAACCGCTACAGGGTACGTCCCCCTCTCGGCTCTTACGATGCCTGGAGCGGCTGAGAATCTTGCAGCAGCAGGAGGACCTGCAGCGCAAATCGTTACCGGCAGCGCAGGCAACTCAAATACCAAAC
>Ga0247668_1000084_pt1 | contig 32396 bp, 47 predicted proteins | sample CNK09_metaG_FD_182737 | JGI IMG/M metagenome (GOLD analysis project Ga0247668, IMG submission 182737) | Soil microbial communities from Purdue University Martell Research Forest, Indiana, United States - CNK09 | ecosystem: Environmental > Terrestrial > Soil > Temperate forest > Bulk soil...
GGTGGCTCGGGGTCCAGACCTCTGAAAAGATCGGACGGTGACTCTGCGTGACGACTACTCCGAGGGCACCCGCCGGTCTGGCCGCCCGGGGCCGCCGCCTCTGGAAAGAGATCCACGAGAAGGTCACCCTCGACCCCGCTCAGCTGGTCATCCTCGAAGAGGCGTGCCGTACCGCCGACCGGCTCGACCGCCTCGACGCGATCCTGCGCGGCGAGGGCAGCGAGTGGCTCTCGCTTCGCCTCGGCGCCGATGGGGCCGACGTGACGGTGGTGCTGTCCGGCCCGCTGGCTGAGGCGCGCCAGCAGCAGACCGTCCTTAAGCAGCTGCTGGTGACGCTGCGTCTGCCGGACGAGGCGACCGGCGCGAAGCCACAGCACCGCGGTTCGCGTGGCGCCTACGCTCCGAAGGGTTCCGGCGGCAACGTGACCGCCATCGACCGCGCCCGGTCGTCGCGCGGGGCCTGAACCGGTGGCCACCGCCAAGTGGTCGCACTGGGCCGGGCCGCAGTTCGACGGGCACCTGTGTTCGCTCGGGTACGAGCTGGTCGACTGGATCACGGCGTACTGCTGCCACGGTCCCGGCGATGTGCAGGGCGACCCGGTGGAGCTGGACGACGAGTGGTTCGACTTCCTCGTTGAGACCTACCGCATCGACCCGACCACCGGCCGCCGCGTGTACGACGAGGCGGTCTTGTCCCGGCCGAAGGGGCGCGCGAAGTCGGAGCTGGCCGGATTCGTCGGGGTCGCGGAGGCGTTCGGCCCGGTCCGGTTCGACGGGTGGAACGCCGACGGCCAACCGGTGGGACGCCCGGTGCGGTCGCCGCTGATCAAGTGCCTGGCCACCGAAGAGAGCCAGGCCGGCAACACGTTCGAGAACATCGCCTGGATCGCCGGCGAGTGGGGTCCCGACGTGCACCCGGAGGTCTACGCCGGGGTGTCCGGGTCGCGCCGGTACCAGTCGGCGACGGCCCTGTACCTGCCGCACGGCGGCGAGATCCGGGCCTGCACCTCCGGCAACGCCTCCAAGGACGGCGGCAAGGAGACGTGGGTCTGCGCCGACGAGACGCACCTGTACGTGCTGCCCGAGCTGAAGGGCATGTACGCCACGGTGTGGCGCAACCTCGGCAAGCGGAAGATCGCCCAGCCGTGGGGGATGCAGACCACCACGATGTATCGCCTCGGCGAGCAGTCCGTCGCGGAGGAGACGCTGACCGCGTGGCGCAAGGGTGAGCTCGGCGCGCGGGTGCTGGTGGATCACCGCGAGGCCAAGGGCAAAGTCAACTCTGAGACGTTGCGCGACGCCGAGTACACGATGGCGCAGCTCGTCGACGTGTACGGGCCGGCCGCGGCGTGGCACGACATGGAACGCAAGTACGCGGACATGCGCGACCCGCGGATCTGCCGCGACGACGCGGAGGCGGCCCGCTACTTCCTGAACCGGGGCATCCCGTCGGCGGACGGGTGGATCGGCCTGGACGTGATCCGCCGTCAGCAGCTCGTCGACGTGGTCGCGCCAGGCACGGCCATCGCGCTCGGGTTCGACGGGTCGCTCAACGACGACTCGACGGTCCTGATCGGGTCGCGGATGACGGACGGGTTCCTGTTCCCGGTGGGGATCTGGGAGCGCCCGCCCGGCCGTGAGGGCGTGGGCTGGGAAGTGCCCCGCGACGAGGTGCTGGCCGCGTTCCGGGAAGCGTTCGGCCGGTACCAGGTGATCCGCGCCTACTGCGACCCGCACGAGTGGCGGTCCGACATCGACACGCTCGCCGGCGAGCTCGGTGTCGAGCGGGTGATCTCGTGGGAGACGCGCCGCGATGTGCAGATGGCCGCCGCGCTGGACCGGTTGCACACGGACCTGACGACCGGTGCCGTGTTCCAGTCCGGTGATCCGCGGTTCGTCGAGCACTTCGGCAACGCCTACGTGCGGATGCGGGGCGCGCACCGTCTGGTGCGCAAGGAACGCGACGGCTCACCCCGAAAGATCGACTCCGTGGTCGGTGCCGCCCTGGCGTACGAGGCACGGGCGGACGCGATCGAGGCCGGACTGAACCGCAAGACGCTGACTCGTGTGACCGGCAAGGTCCGCGGCTACTGACCGAGGGGGCGTAGTGGCGGAGTACGCCCCAAGGTCGCCCGAGTGGTGGCTGTCGCGCCTGTACAAGTGCCTCGACAAGCAGCGCGCCTCGTTCGAAATGATGGACGCCTATTACCGCGGCGAGCCGCCGCGGCTGCCGTGGTTGCCGGAGCAGGCGCAGCAGGAGTTCTACCGCCTACTGGCGCTGACCAGGTCCAACTACATGGGCCTGGTCATCGACTCGCAGGTCGAGCGGCAGCAGGTCGAAGGCTTCCGGGTCGGCGCCGAACTGTCCGCGGACAAGCCGACCTGGGATATCTGGCAGGCCAACTACTTCGATGCAGGCAGCGACCAGGTTCTCCTTGAGGCTGCGATCTGTGGGTGTTCGTATGCCCTGGTCGCGCCGAACCCGGACAAGCCGAAGCGGCCCTTCATCTACGCCGAGCACCCGACGCAGGCCGTCGTGGAGTACGAGCCCGGTACTGGGCGGCGGGAACGCGCGGCGGGCCTGAAGCTGTGGCAGGACGACTGGGAGGGCCAGTTGATGGCCACCCTGTACCTGCCGGACGGGGTGTACAAGTTCGTGGCCCCGCGCCGCACCGCAGGGGTTATGGCGGCGCCCGATTGGAAGCACCGGGAGGTGTCCGGGGAGCGTTGGCCGGCGCCGAACCCGCTCGGCCTGGTGCCGCTGGTGGAGGTCGCGAACAACCCGCGCCTGCTGACCGGTGGCGTGTCGGAGATCGCCGACGTGATCGCCATCCAGGACCGCATCTGCAAGACCATCGCCGACCGGCTGATGACGCAGGACTTCGGCGCCTTCCCGCAGCGGTGGGCGGTCGGGTTTCCGGACGTTGACAGCGCCGGCAACAAGAACGTGATCGATATCGGCCGAGACCGGATGGTCACGTCCGACGTGCAGGAGACGAAGTTTGGCCAGTGGGATGCCGCGCCGCTGGACCCGTACTCCGCTGCGAAGCGCGAGGACGTGAAGGACATCGCGTCCCGAACGCGTACCCCGGCGCAGTACCTGCTCGGTGAGATGTCGAACGTCAACGGTGAGACGTTGAAGGCGTCGGAGTCCGGGCTGGTGAGCAAGGTCCGCCAGCGCAACCGGTCTGCCGGTGAGGGCATGGAGGACATTGCCCGCCTGGCCCGCCTGGCGGCCGGGCTGGGGTCGGCGGATGTGCCGATCGAAACGATCTGGCGGTCGCCGGAGTACCGCACCGATGCCGAGCTCGTCGACGCGCTGTTGAAGATGTCCACGCTCGGCGTGCCGCGCGAGGCCCTGTGGGAGCGGTGGGGCGCGTCGCAGGTGGAGATCGAGCGGTGGAAGAAGATGGCCGACGAGGCGGCGCAGGCCGATCCGGTGGCGCAGATCGCCCGCGGCATGGCTGGCCCGCCCGCGAAGATGCCGATGAACGGCCCTATGGGCGGCAACAATGCCGCCAACGGTTGAGTCCACCGCCCTAGGCTTCCGCGACGCGCAGGCCGCCCTGGCGGCCACGGCCGCCGCAGCTCTGGCGACGCAGTGGGCGAAGGTTGATCCGGCCAATGTGATGGCGTCGTGGACGGCGCAGCTGCCGCACGCGACGGTGGTCTTGTCCGGCGCGCAGACCGTCGCGGCCCAGCAGGTGGACTCTTACCTGGCCGATGAGTCGGTAGCGCAGGGCGGCGACGCCGCAGCGGACCTTGAGGTTGTGCCGGACGCGTTCGCCGGTGTGGCGTCGGACGGCCGGGCGCTGAGCGGTCTGCTGCAGCAGGCCGGCTGGGCGGTGATGACCTCGCTCGGTGCTGGGGCGCCGATCGACCGGGCGATGGCCGGCGGTGCCGCCACCTTGGACATGATCGCCCGCACGCAGGTGGCTGACGCCGGGCGGACGGCGACGCAGGTCGGGATCGCCGGCCGGCACGAGTTCACCGGGTTCGTGCGGATCGCCTCGGCGGGCGCGTGCTCGCGGTGCGCGATCCTGGCGGGGAAGTTCTACCGGTACAACGGCAGCTTCCCCAGGCATCCTCGGTGCCACTGCTCGTGCGCGCCGGCGAACGAGCACACGCTCGGCAGGCTGCGCCAGTCCCCGCGCGCGCTGTACGACGCGATGACCGCCCGCGAGCGGCAACTCGCCGGCTGGTCGGTGGCGGATCAGAAGGCCATTGACCTGGGCGCGGACCTGAACCAGGTGACCAACGCCCACCGCGGCCTGTCGTCGCTGGATGTGGCCGGCCGGAAGGTGCAGACCACCACGGTCGGCGGTGCGCGCGGCCGGCCGCGCCTGACCCCGCAGTCCGTGTTCGACGAGTCGGCCCGGTTGGGCTGGTCCCGGGCGGAGACGGTCACCCAGTTGCATCGCCACGGGTACCTGACCGGTGACCTTGACGCGGCGCTGGCGAAGCTCGCGCCGAAGGTGGACCGCGCGACGCTGGGCCGGGCCGCAGCCAAGAGCAGTGGCCTCACCCCGGCGAAGGCAGCGGCCGGGGTGACCCCGTCCATCCGCCCCGCACTGGCGCAGGCGCGCACGATCAAGGACATTCAGGCGGCGTTCACGTCGGAGGCGGAGCGCATCACCGGCCGGCGGATCCCCGCCTGGCTAGGCGATGACGCGTCGGCGGCGACCGCCCGTGAGCATGCGGAGGGCATCCTCCGCGGACTGGAACGCTTCCCGGACGCGAAGCTGAAGCGCCTGTCCTGGTACCGCTCAGATGAGGCTGTGTACGCCGACGCCGAGAGTGGCATCATCCGGTTCAATGCCCGGTACGCGGGCGCGACTGCGCGCACGTCATACCAGCGGGCGCTGTCCGGCGACGTCGCGAACTGGGAGAAGGCAAAGGACAACCCGTACTTCCACGGTTGGCACCCGCGCGGCACGAACTCGCCGGCGGCGATCGCGTTGCACGAGTTCGGTCACGTCATCGACCTTTCGAGTTTGGCCGAGGAGATCTACCCGGCGGTCGACCAGATGGTCACGGCGATGGCTGTGCGCGACGGGCTGCGCGAGACCGAGGTCATCGCCCGTCAGATCAGCCAGTACGCGGCGACAGACCGGGCCGAGTTGGTGGCTGAGGCGTTCGCCGATGTGATGATGAACGGCGCGGCGGCGAGTGAGCTTTCCAGGGGCGTGTTCAACCTGCTGGAGGACGCTTACTCATCAGCTGGCGGTCGGGTCGTTGCGCGCGCTGGCCGTGTCGCCGCGACTGCCGACGAGCTGAACACGACGGTGGCGAACCTGCGGGCGATGGCCCGTGAGCGTGGCGTGAAGATCCCGGCGGGTGCCCGCAAGGCCGACATCCAGGCGTTGCTCCGCGACGTGGGCAAGCCCCCGTCGGCCGAGGTGCGCACGTTCGAGGAGCGACTCGCAGAAGCTCGCAAGGGCCGCAGCGTCGTTGATCTACCGACGGTCCAGGTTCAGGTTGACGCATCCGCTGGCGCTGACGTCGGCAGATGGCGGGCGACGGAGGTCACCGGCCTGAACGGGTCACCGAGGTCCCTCCTCAGTGCAATCACGAGCCGTGTGCGCGTTTCTGGCCACGCCAACGAGTGGCTCCGGTTTCCCGAGGGTCGGCCGGTCGACGAGGCCATCGCACGTATGCGGGCTGGATATTCAGCGGATCAGCGCGCGAAGATCGCGGAGGTCGAAGCCGCACAGCGCGACAAGGTGCTGGTGGCCGGTCAGCGAGAAACCAAGGCGCTGGACGCGGCCATGCGCCAATCGTCGCTGTCGGGTGATGCGGTCCTGTGGCGCGGCGTGCGTCCGGTCGACGTCGGTCTCCCGGCTGGCGACGCGACTGGATTCGAGTGGACCGATCCTGGCTTTGTCGGTACTAGCGCCACCCGCGATGTCGCGGAGCATTCGTTTGCCCAGGGCACCCTGCTGCGGATACTCGGGCCAGCCGGCACCCCGGCGATCAGCATCGAAGGCGGCGGCGAGGCCGAGGTTCTGCTGGGTCGCGGGCTGCGGTTCCGCGTGGTCGCCGACCGAGGCGCAACCGAGGCCGGCGCACGTCTCCTTGACGTCGAGGTCGTGCCGGCCCGCGCGGCCGAGGCGGTCACCCCGGAGCTGTCGCCGTTGAAGTTGGCGCAGGCCCGCCAGGCCGATATCGATGTGGCCCGCGGCGTGTCGGACATGGTCGCCGACCTTCGCCCGCGCATCGCCGACGGCGCGGAGCCGGCCGTGCTGCGCCAGCGCATCGAGTCGGCCGCCCGCAAGGGTGTCATCGACGCGAAGACCCGCACCCAGATGTTGGCCGCGGCCGACGACCCGGCGAAGCTGGACCGGCTGCTGCAGGCGCAGGCCCGCAAGGCCGGGCTGAAGCCGATCGGCGCACCGGGCAAGACGGTCAGCTTCGACCCGGCGTTGCACAAGCCGGTCGGCGGCGACATCAAGGCGGGGGCGAAGGTCCAGGTTGTGGCGCCCGGGTTCCAGTTCACCCGCGCCGGGGAGATCATCCGCCTGGGCAAGGCCGACGTGATCGTCGTCGAGACACCGCTGGAACGCATGACCATCGCCGAGCTGAAGGCGGAAGCCAAGGCGCGCGGGATCGTAGTCCGGGCGTCCGACAAGAAGGCCGACCTGCTCGGCAAGCTCAAGGGCGAAACGACCACGGATACGTCGATGGCCACTCGCCAGGCCAGCCTGGAACGCCTCGCAAGTGGCACCCCTACTGATTCGCGGATGCTCGGTGGCGGCGTACAGGGCCAAACGGAACTGTTGACCTACGGTGACCAACAGGTAGTTCAGAAGACCTACCGGTTCGTCGCGCTCACGCCGAGGGAAGCCCAGGCCTACCTCGACCGGGAGATCCTCGGCCCGCAGGTGCTGGAAGCTCTCGGCGTCCGCGCCCCCGCGGTAGTCGCGTCCGGACCGGACAAACTGTTGATGGAGTTCATTGACGGGCAGACCGGTGCCGACCTTGTCCCATGGGGCGGCCGTGTACCCGATGCCATTCTGGCCAGTGACGACGGCCGCATGATAGGGCTGTCGGACATCCTGATTGGTAATACCGATCGCAACACCGGCAACTGGATTCAGATGGCCGACAGCCGATTGGCCGGCATCGACCACGGGTTCGCCTTTTCGCCGGGCATGTTTGACGGGGTGGCGTCCGACTTCGCCCATGGGTTCACCACATTCGGGCCGAAGGGTGTTACGTGGGCGGCCGCTAATGACATGTCCGCGGCGGACATGGCATTGATCCGGGAACGGTTGACGGCGCTCAAACCGGAGTTTGTTAAGGCCGGCCGAGAAGACTGGTACAACCAGATGATGAAGCGTCTCGCTGCGGTCGAAAAGCGGGCGGTTGGCACTCGGAATAGGATCGCACCGTGAGGCGTGAGCTGCGGTCGGTGCGCACCGGGGAAGTCCTCGGCGCGGTTGACGACGCGCTCACCCCACCGTTCGAGGGTGCGGCCGCCGACGTGCTCGGCGGCCTGCGCCGGCAGCTCGGCGACGAGCAGACCGTACGGACGGTCCTCGCCGACGGCTGGTCCAACGGGTACCTGTACTTCCCGGAGGCGACCACATGACCACCGGTCCGATGTCGCAGTGCGCGACCTGCGTGCACTTGCGCTCCCCGTTCGACGTGCCCGCCGCGACCCACCCCGACGGCCCGTTCTGCGCCGCGTTCCCGACCGGCATCGGCGACCGGGTGTTCCGCAACGGGGCGGACCACCGCCAGCCGGTCGACGGCGACCACGGGGTCCGGTGGGAGTCCAACGGCCAGGAGTTCCCCGACTGGGCGTTCGCGCCTGGGGTCCTGACCGCCTAACCCGCACCACCGACAGCCCGCACCCGTAAGGGGTGGCGGGCTGGTTGCCATGCCCACTCCCCTCGGGGAGGTATGCGCCACGGCCGCGCTCAAGGCCGGTGCACCAGCCGACGGGCTCACGGAAGAGAGATCACATGGCAGACACCGACGACACCGACGACTCCGGCTCCGCCGATGCGGACACCGGTAAGACGTTCACCCAGGCCGAGCTCGACCGCATCGTGGCCGAACGGGTCAACCGCACCAAAGCCCAGTTCGCGGACTACGCCGACCTGAAGAAGAAGGCCACCGCGGCGCTGTCCGACACCGAGAAGGCCGTCGCCGAGGCCAAGGCCGCCGGCGCGGCGGAGGCGTCCGCGAAGACCGGGGCGCGTCTCGCCCGGGCCGAGTTCAGGGCGGCCGCGGCCGGCAAGGTTCCGCCCGACGCGCTCGACGGGTTCCTCGAATACGCCGACCTAACCAAGTTCGTCGGCGCCGACGGCGAGCCGGACGAGAAGGCCATCGCCGCCGCGGTGAAGAAACTGACCGGCACGGCCGGCGGGACCAACTACGACGGCGGCGCCCGCACCACGGCGGGTAAATCGACCGACATGAACGCCATGATCCGCCGGCAGGCGGGTTACCAGTAACCGCAGTTCCCGGGGTGGGACCTGCTAACCCAAGAAGGTGAGTCCCATCGCGTACAACAACGTCACGTCCCGCACGGACGCCGCGGCGCTGATCCCTGAAGAGGTCTCGAAAGAGATGATCAAGCGGGCCGCTCAGGACTCCGCCGTACTTCAGATGTTCCGGCGCGTCCCGGTCTCCCGGGCACAGGTCCGTTTCCCGGTGCTTTCCGCGCTGCCGGTGGCGTACTTCGTCAACGGTGACACCGGTCTCAAGCAGACCACCGAGATCAACTGGACGAACAAGTACCTCAACATCGAGGAGATCGCGACGATCCTCCCGATCCCCGACAACGTGGTCGCCGATGTCGACGCCAACGTGTGGGACGAGGCCATGCCGTTCATGGTCGAGGCGGTCGGGCGCGTCCTCGACGCGGCGGTGTTCTTCGGCACGAACGCCCCGGCGACGTGGCCGACCAACATCTCGGCGGCGGCGCTGGCGGCCGGCAACAGCCTGACGGGCAACCTGGCCGCAGCCTCCGGTGGCGGCCTCGGCGACATCGATGCCGCCTACGCGCTGCTCGACGCCGACGGCTACGACGCCTCCGGGTTCGTGGCCTCCACCGCATGGCGCGCCCGGCTGCGGTCAGCGCGCGACACGCTCGGTCAGAAGATCGACGACGACCGGGTGACCGGGGACCTGAAGGCCATCGACGGCCTGCCCGTTTCGTACCCGATGCGCGGGCTGTTCCCGGCCGGCTCGGGCGGTGTGTACTCCCTCGTCGGCGACTGGTCACAGTTCGTGGTCGGCGTCCGCCAGGACATCACCATGAAGATCCTCGACCAGGCGGTCATCACCGACAACACAGGGGCGATCATCTTCAACCTGCCCCAGCAGGACATGACCGCGATCCGGCTCACGTTCCGGGTCGGCTGGCAGGTCGCCAACATCATCAACTACGACCAGTCGACCGAGGCCAACCGGTACCCGGTTGCCCGGATCCTGATCCCGTAAGCGAGGACGCTCATGACCGCACCCTTCGGCAACAGCGTGGCGGTGGTCGTGCAGCCGCAGGCCACTGCCGGCAACGACCTCAACACCGACATCTTCGTCGCGCCACGTGCCGCGACCGTGGCGGGCGTGACGTACACGTCAGTCACGGCGATCACCGGCGCGAACACCAACTCCCGCACCGTGGTCCTGGTCAACCTGGGCCAGTCCGGTGTGGGTACCACGATCATCGCAACCCTCGCGTTCGTGTCGGGTGTGAACACCGTGGCGGGCGACGAGAAGACGATCACCCTATCGGCCACACCGGCCAACCTGGTCCTCGCGGCCGGCGACGTCCTGCAGTGGCAGTCCACCCACGTCGGTACGGGCATCGCCGACCCGGGCGGTCTCGTAACGCTCACGCTGTCTGCGAACTACGCATGAACGCGCGCAAGGATCACCCTGAGTCCGGCGCCGCTGGCAAGCAGGCCAAGGCCGACGCTGAGGCTGCGGACGCCACGAACATGGAGCAGGTGCAGGCTGCTGTCGACGTCGAGACGGAGCAGGGCTTCCGCGGCGTCGAGGTCGACCAGACCCCGAACGAGGCGTACACCGTGGCCGGGCAGGCGGCGGGAGCCGGCACGCCGGAAACCGACCCGGAGGTCAAGGCGGCAGCGACCGCAGGCCAGCGCGACGCCGAGGCCAAGGCCGCCGGCGTCGGCGACCGCTAACACGAGGGGAGGCGAGGTCTGATGGCGGACCAGTTGGCGAGCCCGGCAGACCTCGCCTCACTCCTGCAGCAGGACGTCGACACGTCCACGGCAACCCTGCTCGTGGAGTGCGCCACTGCGGTGGTGCAGGCGATCGTCGAGCAGCGGATCGTTGAGGTCACCGAGACGGTGGTCCTCGACCTGGACGGCTTCGACGGTGGGGTGTATCTGCCGTTGCCGCAGCGCCCGGTCACCGCGGTGACATCGGTCCTGATTGGCGCGACGCCGATCACGGATTACACGCCACAGTTCTCGCGGGGCCGACTGTGGCGGGCGTTCGGATGGCGGTCACTGCTGATCGCCTACTACAACCAGCCATCCACAGTGACCCTGAACGAAACCCACGGGTACCCGGCCGGGCATCAGAAGTTGCAACTGGGCCGGCACGCGGTGCTCAGCTTGGCCAGGGGCGCGTACAGCAACCCGTCGGGCGCGACCCGCGAGGCCATCGACGACTACTCGGTGCAGTTCGAGGCCATGTCTGCGCAGGCCGAGGCGTCGCCGTTCCTGGTGGCCGCACTGAAACGCCAGTACGGCCTACCTCCCGGGTCGGTGCGTCTGAGCGTGCACTCCGAAAGCACCTTCGCCTACGACCAGCGCGCATAGGAAGTGGCTCGTGCCCGAAGTGGATGAACTGATCGGCTGGCGGGTCATTGACCCGGACGGCAACGTGGTGGCCTCCGGGCCGCTGATCGAACTGGAGATGGCAACACAGATGGGCGAGCCCAAGGAGGCCGACGATGGCAGCAATTGACCAGACGATGGTCTCGAACATCCTCAACGCCACTACTCCAACCGGTACATCCGGCGCGCCCGGGACGTTCAGTGCCGTGGGTGGCACGGCGATGAAGGTAAGGCTCAACTCGACCGCGTCGACCGCGTCGGCGGCCGGCACGGAGATCGCGTCGGGCGGTGGCTACACCACCGGCGGTACCGCGGTGTCGGCGGCTTCGACCGCCTCGTCGGCCGGTTCCGCGGTCACACTGCCGAAGACCACCGCACTGTCGTGGACGAACTCCTCGGGCGGAGCCTGGTCGATCGTGTCGATGGACCTCACGTCAAGTGCCGGCACTCGCTGCTGGTTCGGAAACTTCACCGGACAGCCGATCTCGGTGGCGAACGGCAACACGTTCCAGATCGCCGCCGACGCCGTATCGGTATCGCTGACATGACCAAGGGCGTCATCGACAATCCGTACGTGGTCACGGCGACCGACTACCTGAGTCGCGCGATCACCGTCACGTTCAACTGGTCTCCGGTCAACCGCAGCCTCTCGGCGGCCCGCGTTGACCGCGACGCCGGGTGTCTGTACCAGAACGTGCTGATCGGGCTCGGACCGGACGGCACACCGGACACCACAGTGTCAGCGCTCCGCAGCAACGGCAACGGCGTGGTCACGCTGACCCCGCCGCAACTGGCTGCGATCAACTTGAACACGATCGACGACGTGGTGGCGACGCAGATCACCTTCGGCCTGTAGGGGGGGGTGAGCCGCGGTGGCGCTGGCCATTGATGCGTCCTCGCCGGCCGTCGCCACCAGCTCGACCGCCACCTCAACGACCGCATCACATACCCCGCCGGCGGGATCGCTGAGTCTGGACCTGTGGTCAGGCAACACGCACACCGCGCACAACCCGGCCACGCCGACGATCACCGACAACCTCGGCGCCCACCTGACGTACACCCTGAACGACTGGCAGTCGAGGGCTGACAGCCCCAACCGCGAAGGTCAGGCCGCCGACTGGACGGCGCCGGTCGCCACCTCGGCCGCCATGACCGTGTCGGCCACCTCCGGCGTGGCCGCAGGCGACTCAGAGAAGCACAACGCGCTGCAGGTTCAGGTCATCACCGGCCAGCACGCCACCCCAGTAGGCGCGCACGGCAAGTCCGGATCCGCCTCAGCGTCGACGATCGCCCAGTCCTACACCGCCACCGCCACCGGGTCGCAGGGCTTCATCGCCGTCTGTGACTGGACTGTGGCCGGGACCATGACGGCTGGGACTGGCTGCACCCTGATTGCACAGGGCTCGGTGGCCGGGCAGTTCAACTACGGATTCTTCCGTCGCACCACCGCCGATGGCACCAGCGGCGGCACGACAACCCTCAATGTCAACATCGGCGGCACGAGTACCGATCTTGAGTGGACGTACGTCGAGATCGTGCCGGCCGGCGGCGGGTCGACCGTCAACGCCACGGCGACCATTGCGGGCGCCGGGTCCCTGACGTCGGCCGTCGTTCAGCAGGTGACTGCCAGCCTGACCGGCGCCGGCGCGCTGACCGCTCCCGCCCGCCTGTCCTCGGGCACGGCGCTGGTTGGTGTTGGCGCACTCAGCTCAGCAGTGGTGCAAGGCTCCGGCGGGGTGCCTACAGGCGCGGGTGGCCTGGCCGTCACTGCCGTTCAGGGTGTGACCGCAGCGATGGTGGGCGCGGGGGTGCTCAACGCGCCGGCCGTGCAGGGCGTACGCGCTACGCCGGCTGGTGTCGGCGCGCTAACAGCTCCAGCCGTCCAGGCCAGCGGTGCGGTGCTGGCCGGCTCCGGTGCACTCGCCGCCGCAGCGACCCAAGGCAGCGGCGCTTCCCTCGTCGGTGCCGGCGTCTTGCTCGCTGCCGGCTCCGTGCCGGGCGCAGGTACCGCAGCCCTGTCCGGCGCTGGCGCTTTGAGCGCGTCCGCTACTCAACTCGCGGGTGTGGCACTCGTCGGGCTGGGTGTCCTGACCGGCGCTGCGGCAGGTCAGGTCAGCGGGGTCGCGGCACTCGTAGGCGCCGGCGTGCTGACGATCAACCTGAACGACTGCGTGATCACCCGGCCGTTCGCCGGCGTGACGTCCCGACCCGGATCTGGCTCCACGACCCGACCGAATACCGGGATCACCGACGACCCGTGCTGAGGAGGCGCCATGTCCGCTGCCTCCCTGCTGGCCCGTGGGCGTATCGCCGCCGAGGCGTTGATGGTCGACGCCTGCGTGATCCGACGCGTCACCGGCCAGACCACCGACGACCTCACGGGTGCTGTCGCGCCCACCTACTCCACCGTCTACACGGGCCCGTGCAAGGTGCAGGCCACCGGCGGGCGCACTGGTGGTGAGCGGGTCGAGGTCGGTGAGGTCGCTGCAGTGGTGGACCGGCTGCGCCTGGACCTGCCGGTCGCCACGTCGCTCGCCATCACCCACGGCGACCGGGTCACCATCACCGCCTGCACCCACGACCCGGACCTGGTCGGGATGGTCGCGACCATCCACGACCCGATGGGCAAAAGCTTCGGAACGGCCCGCCGGCTCCTCATCGAAAGGGTGTCCTGATGGGCGAGGTGAGCCTCGACGCGTGGATCGTGGAGCTGACCAAAGCCGAGTCGCAGGTGACGGCGCAGGCCGAGGCGGTCCTCACCAAGGGCGCGCTGAACATCAAGAACGACTGGCGTGAACGGTGGACGGGACACCCGCACTTCACCGCCCTCCCGTTTTCGATCGGGTTCGACATCTACCACCTGCCCGGCTCGGCGCGGGCGCAGATCGGCCCGGACAAGAACATGCGACAGGGCGCGCTCGGCAACATCATCGAGTTCGGCACGGAGAAGAACGCCCCGATCCCTGGCGGACTGCCCGCCCTGGACGCGGAGACGCCCCGGTTCGAGATGCAGCTGGCGCTGCTTGGCGAACGGTTGCTGACCGGCCGTGGCTGATCTCCTGGACCGGCTGCACTACGACGCCGCCCTCGACCTGCTCCGCGCGGTCCCGAACCTGACCGTGTTCCCGGACGCGGAGGGCTTCACCCCGATCAACCCGCCCACCCCGTACGTGCGCGTGTACCTGGCCATCGACCGGCAGGCCGACGCCGGCGGCAACAGTCTGGCTGGCGTGTCGCAGGCGTGGACCACGCGCGTGTACTGCCACTGCGTGGGCGCCACCGAGTACGCGGCCATCGCGGTGCAGATGCTCGTGCGGTCGGGCCTGCTGGATGTTCGCCCGGTCATCGCCGGGCGGAACTGCGGCCCGTGGCGCGAGGAGCAGGCCACCCCGCCGGCCCGCGATGAGGGCACCGGCGTGGTCGCGTTCGACGCGATATCGGTCTACCGGCTCAAAACCAACTGATCACTACCTGAAAGGGGCACGCCAATGGCGGCTCTGACTTCCGTGTCCGTCACCACCGCCGGCGGCACGCCCGCCCCGGTGGCGGTGGCGTCGTCGGACACGATCGCGTCGACCCAGTTCGGGGCGAATGGCTGCATGCTCCGAGTCATCAACGCGGGCGGTACGCAGGACTCGGTCACGATCTCCGATCCGACCTTGACCGACCTCGGCAACGCCGGCACTCCCACGGCCGTGGTCGTGCCGATCACCACCGGCGTCCGGATGATCCTCATTCCACTGTCCGCGATCAACCCGGCTACCGGCCTCGCCACGGTCAACCACTCCTTCATCACCACCGTGACCTGCGAGCTATACCGCATCTAGCTCGATCGATCGATCTTCCGCCAACTGAACAGCGACCGGCCGAGCCGGATGACAGAGGAGTAAGCCAATGGCAGTCGTCATCATGGACGGCCGGGTGCGGGTCTACTGGCTGACCGCGTGCTCGAACATCGCCGCCCCCACCACCACCGAACTGAACGCCGGCACGAGCGTCGACCTGACCGGATACATCGTCCCCGACGGCCTCGACATCTCGGTAGACACCGGCAAGGTCGACGTCGGAAACGTCGGCTCGACGTACACCCTCAATCGGGTTGGTCGGCGCGTTCCCAGCATCAGCCTGACCTGCCACCATGACGCCACGTCCGGCAACACGGACCTGCCCTGGTCCACGCTTATCTACCGCGCGACCGGCTTCCTGGCCGTGCGTACCGGTGTCGACAAGGCCACCGCGTGGACGACCGGGCATGGCGGCGGCGGTACGACCGGCGCGCTGCAGATGTTCCCCGTTGAGGTTGGCGAGTACAACCCGGTCAAGCCGGCGCCGGACACGTCGTGGGACTTCATGGTTCCCCTGACCGTGTACCTCGACCCGAACCTGCGCGCAGTGGTTGCGTAGTGCCCACGTTCGATGAGGTCCTCAAGTTGGCGGCACCCGCAGAAGACCGGGTGCCGCTGTGCCTCGCCGGGGACCTGTACGCCGAACTGCGCGACCTGGAGCGGGCGCTCGCCGCGGCGCCGCGGGTCGGTTCGTCGCTGGCTGACCCGTCCCCGGCGGCCACCATCGAGCAGCAAATGAACTCGCTGCGGGAGCGGATGCAGGCCGCGACGGTGACGTTCGTCCTGCGCCGGATCAGCCCCCGGGAGTGGCCGCAGTTCTTCGCCACCCGCCCGATCGCGCAGACCGAAGAGCAGGCCGACGGCGAGGAGCACAACGCGGCGTGGTTCGCGTGGTGCGCCGAGCTGGTGTCGCGGTCCTGCATCGACCCGGTGATGACCGTGGAGCAGGTCGGCGAACTGGTCGACCGGCTCGCCACACCTGCGTGGGATGAGCTCGTCGGGTCGGCGTGGGCGCTGAACCGGGGCAAGCTGACCGTCCCTTTCTTCGCCGCCGGCTCCGCACCGACCCCGACCTCCGAGCCGAAGTCGAGGCGGCGTGCGAAGTCGGCGTCCCGTACAGCAAATGGCGCGGTGCTGACGCTGTCAGCGTCACCACCTACGAGCACGACGACGCCGGCCGCCTGACCCGGTCGGTCACCGAGACCGCCCCGGAGTGGACGGACGACGACCGGGCGCTGGTGCAGGCGCTGTTCGCCGAACGCAAGGCCACCTGCCCGGGTTGCGGCTACCCGACCGATGTGTGCCGGGACCCGTCGACGGCCGGGACGTGGCAGGTCCACACCCAGATCTGCGAGCCGGGCCGGGTGATGCAGGCCGCCACGGAGGACACCAAGACGCGCGGCCTGTACGTGTGGGCGACCCGGACGGGGGGCTGAGCTGTGGCTGAGCGCACCGTCGCGGTCAACCTCATCATGCGGGTGGCCGGCACGAAGGCCGCCCTCGGCACGGTGGTGGCCTCGGCCAAGGATGCCCGCACCGAGTTGGAGCAGTTGCGGGTGAAGGGTAGCGCCGGGTTCCAGTCAATCCAGACGGGTGCGCTCGCGGCCGGTACGGCGTTGGCGGCGTTGGCCGGGTGGGCGGTCAAGTCGGCGATGGAGTTCGACAAGCAGATGTCGGCGGTGCAGGCGGTCAGCCTGGCGTCGGCGTCGGACATGGACAAGCTCCGCAAGGCCGCTCTCGCCGCCGGCGAGACGTCGATCTTCAGCGCGACCCAGGCCGCGGAGGCCGAGACCGAACTCGCCCGCGCGGGCATCGGTACCGCCGACATCCTCGGCGGCGCGCTGAAGGGCTCGCTGGCGCTGGCCGCGGCCGGCCAGATCGACCTGGCCGAAGCGGCCACGGTCACCACCCAGGCCATGACCATCTTCGGGCTGAAGGCCAGCGACGCCGGCCACATCGCCGATGTACTCGCGGCCGGCGCGAACAAGTCCGTCACCGACGTGCACGACCTGGCGCTCGGCATGCGCATGGCCGGTACCGGCGCGGCACTGTTTGGGATGACCCTGGAGGAGACGGTCGGCGCCCTGTCGCTGTTCGCGCAGAACGCGCTGCGCGGCTCGGACGGCGGCACGTCGTTGAAGCAGATGCTGATCCAGATCGCCTCGCCGAGCAAGATCGCGGCAGCGGAGATGCAGCAGCTCGGGCTGAAGTTCTACGACGCGCAGGGCAAGTTCATCGGCCTGGCCAAGCTCGCCGAGCTGCTGCGGGACAAGCTTGGCGGGCTCACCGACCAGCAGCGGCAGAAGACCCTGGCGGACGTGTTCGGTTCCGACGCGATGCGCGCGGCGAACATCCTGTACCAGACCGGCGCCAAGGGTGTCGACGAGTGGACCGCCGCCGTCGACGACGCCGGCGCGGCGCAGCGCACTGCCTCGGCGATGACCGACAACCTTGCCGGGGACCTCAAGAAGCTTCGCGGCCAACTGAACGCCCTGTTCATTGAGTCGGGTGAGGGCAGTACCGGCGGGCTGCGGCTGATTACGGAAGCGCTCGGCCATCTGGTCGGAACGTTCAACGACCTGCCGGGCCCGGTGAAGACCGCGGCAATCCTGCTCGCCGGCATCTCCGGTGCGGTCCTGCTCCTCGCCGTCGGCTGGCTGAAGGCCGGCAAGACGATGGCGGCCACCGTCGAGGCGATGCGCGCCGCCGGCCCGGTTATCGGCAAGGCGGCGACGGCCCTGGAGTTCGCCAGCAAATGGGCCGGCCGGGCCGCGATCGCGTTCGGCCTTCTGGAGGTCGCGTCAAGCGCCCTCGACATGCTCGACCGGAACACCGTCAACCTTGATGCGCTGACCACGTCACTGAAGGAGTTCAGTGCGACCGGCAAGGTCAGTGGTGAGATGGCCGCCCATTTCGGTGGGGACATGTCGAAGTTCACCACCGACATCGCCATCGCCACCTCGGGTGCGCGCGGCTTCGTCGGTGTCATGGAGGGCATGCCGCTGGGCATCGGCAGCCTGCAGAAGGCGCTGGACAAGTGGAAGTCCGGCGACTCGCTGAAGGACGCCAACGAGAACATCAAGACCCTCGACGACCAACTGACCGCGCTGGTGAAGAGCGGGGACCTGGCGGCGGCGCGTGGCGGGTTCGCCCGGCTGTTGCAGATGTCGGGTGTCTCCGCCACGGAGCTGATCAAACTGTTCCCGCAATACTCGGCGGCGATCACCGAAGCGGAGAAGCACACCGTCGACCTCGCCGGCGCGACGAACGATGCGCAGCGCGCCGGCAAGCTGATGGCCGACACTCTTGACGACGAGATCGACAAGGGCATGAAGCTGATCGACGTGTGGCAGGGCATGCACGGCGAGATGGCCACCACCGACTCGAAGATGCTGGACGCGAAGAAAGCCATCGCCGCACTCGGCGACACGTTCGCGAAGAACAAGGAGCAGGTCAAGGGCAACACGATCGCCGCACTGGAGAACCGGACCGCGCTGGAGGCAGCGGCGGAGAAGGCAGCCGATTCGGCGTCGGCATACCTGGACCAGACCGGTGATGTGGCCGGCGCCGCAGCGATGATGAAGCAGTACGAGGCCGACGCGGTCGCGGCGACCAAGGCGACCGGCAAGAACAAGGAAGCGGTCAAGGCCCTCGCCGATCAGCTGTTCCAGCTCCCAGCCTCGAAGACCGTGACGATCCAGCTGAAGTTCCAGGGCGTCATCGCCGAGGTGAAGTCCGCGATCCAGGGCGTGATCAACGCCATCCCGAAGTCGGCGACAAAGCACGCCGCCGGTGGTTGGGACGCGCCCGGTTGGAACCAGTACGGCGAGCAGGGTCCCGAGTTGCACTGGTCCCCCGGTGGCGGTGCGGCCGGCTACACGGTCCCCGCGGCGCAGTCCGCGCGGATAATGTCCGGCGGTGGCGGCACTCGCCCGGTGGTGAACGTCACGGTGCACGTGGACCCGGTCGACGGCCGGGTACGCAAGGTTCTGATCCAGGATGCTGAGGGGCGCGGCATCCCGGCCGGGCAGATCCGGGTGGCGCACCCGTGAGCGTGACCACGTTCTGGGGTTCGATCCTGACGGTGCGGGTGTCGTCGGCGGCGCCGGACGCGGACCCGCCGGTGTGGGTGGACATCTCCGACTTCGTGACGCTGCGCTCGGGTGACCTTGAGATCGCCTCTGGCCGGCAGACGGTGCTGGTCGGTGACGACCCGGCGCAGGCGATGTTCGCGCTCAACAACGACGATCACCGGTTCACGCCGGGGAATCCGTTGTCGCCGTACTTCCCGTGGTGGAAGGAAGCCCGCAGGATCTCAATCCAGGAGCGGGTCGGCGGGGTCACGTTCGACCTGTTCGACGGCAACATCCAGGTCCCCGGGGTGGAGGCGGTCACCGACCCGGTCGACGGGCAGGGCACTGAGTTGACCGTGGGGATCTCGGCCATGGACCGGCTGGCCCGCCTGCAGACCGCCCGGCCGTTCCCGTCAACCGTCGGCGCGCAAATCCTCAGCAGCGCAGCGGCGCCCGCGCTGCGCGCGTACTTCCCGTTGAGTGAGGCTGTCGGGCCGTTCTACCGCCCGGTCGTGGGGACTGTCGACCCGCTCGAAGAGGCGCCCATAGTCGTCGCGGACCCGACAGCTGTGGCGTCCGCTGACGGCTTCGCAGCAGCTTCTGGCGGGCCGATCGCCGCCAACGACGTCCGGGTCGTCAGCTTCGCGCCGCAGATGAAACTGTCCGGGGCGACCTACTCGCCGATCGCCTACACGCAGCTGGTCACGAACTTCGGCGCGGGGACGGTCGCTGCGAACAGTGTGATCTCGATGGCGGTCTGGGTGTCACCCGACCCGGCCAGTCTGGACGCGCAATGGCGGGTCGCCGAACTGGGTTTCAGCAATGGCCTCAGTGGCGGGTTCCTGCGACTGCGCCGCACCGACTCGACCGAGTCGCCGGGCGGGGTGTGGAAGGCGTTCTTCGCCGACGACTTCAGCGCGGTCTGGTCAGCCAGCGCGTACGGCGTGCACGCCGGCGCCAAGCCGACCCTGCTTGCCATCCGGGCGGACCTGCTCGCCAACACGATGAGCCTGTTCGTGGACGGCACCGAGTACCCGGCGACCGTCACCGGAACCATGGTCACCTCGGGGCTTCTGTCCGCGCTGAACGTCGGCTATGCCTTCACGGGCGCGATGGGCGACCTGCAGATCTACGTCGGTACGCAGGCCGTCAACTACGACCTCGCCGCGCACCGGGCCCAACTCGCGGTTGGCTTCTACGCCCTGGACCAGCAGTACACCGGGCAGCGGATCCACACGATCCTCGACTACGCCGGGGTGCCCGCATCGCTGCGCGACATCGACCCCGGGGTGGCGGTCATGTCGCCGGTCAGCCTCGCCGGGAAGACCCCGGGCACCGCCCTGGAAGAGGCCCGGCGCACCGAGCAGGGCCGCCTGTTCATGTCCGGCAACGGCCGGGTCCAGTTCCGTGACCGCACCCGCCTCTACAACGTCTAGGAGACGCGCCCATGAGCTTTCAGAGCTGGCAGGAGACGCTGATCGTCGCCAAGAGCGACGGTACCGCGCTCACCGCGTCCGTCACGGCGACGTCGATCCTGCCTGCCGCCGCCCGTTGCACCATCCCGGCCGGGTTCATGCAACCCGGCAAGACGGTGCGGCTCACCGCCCGCGGGCGTGTATCGAACATCGTTACCACCCCAGGCACGCTGACCCTCGACGTACGCATGGGCCCGACCAGCAACATCATCGTCTGGAACGGCGGGGCGATGGCGCTCAACATCGTCGCCAAGACGAACGTCACCTGGGACTTCGACGTCTTGCTGACCTGCCGCGCTGAGGGTTCCGGCACCAGCGCGAACCTCATGGGCATCGGCCAGTTCACCTCCGAATCAGTCATCGGGTCACCGCTGCCCAGCGCTGGCGGCGCCGGCACGCTGCTGCTGCCATCAAGCGCCCCCGCCGTAGGCACCGGCTTCGACTCGACCGTCGCGATGGTCGTCGACCTGTTCGCGACTTGGTCGCTGAACAACGCCAACAGCATCCAGGTCCACCAGTACATGCTCGAAGCTCTGAACTGATGCCGGGTTCGCAGTCGCCCGGGTTCTCGCCCCCGCGCTGGCCGCGATTCGGAACCGCGCCAGCGGCGCCGGCGGTCGGTGGGCTCGCGCCGCTGCCCGTCGAGATCCCCTACCTGTGGATTTCACCCGGCGTGCAGTGGCGGTCCGACCGGCCGTATACGTCGGCCGCGGTCAGCCAGACCGGCGGCGCCACCGCATACGACTCCAACCCGGCCAGCTACGGCGAGTACGGCGACAACCTGTTCTCCGCGACCCTCGACACGGCCCTGGCCGCGGACCCGGCGGCGCTCGCGTCGATGGCCATGGACTACTACGCCACCCAACCGGGCGCGGTACCACGGCAGCGGTTCGTGACGTTGCTGCTGGTTCTGAACAACCGCACCGTCGCCGAGCAGCAGCGGATCCTGGCCATCGACAAAGGCCAGCGGATCGTCGTCACCGGGCCGCCGGCCACCTGGCCGCAGGGTCTGTACTCGCAGATCGTCGAGGGCATCACCCACAGCATCGGCGCCGAGGCGCGGGTCGTGGCGCTGATCACCTCGCCAGTCATCGGGACCACCCCAGGCGTGCCGGGTCCGTGGTTCCGGCTCGGCACCTCCGCGCTCGGCGGCACCGACGTGAGCCCGTTCTGATGGAGGTGCCGTGCCCGCACTGCCGGTGATCCCGACCTTTGTGGACGGTGTGCTCAGCTCCACCACCGACAACCAGTTGGCGGCGGCGGTCGCGTTCCTGTTCACGCCGCCGCGCGCCCGGCTGGTGCAGACCGTGGCGCAGTCGCTGACCACGTCGGTGTGGGCTGCGGCCACATTCGACGCGGAAGTCTTCGACCTGTTCCCGGCCGGGTACGGCGCTACCGGTGGGCACTCGACCTCCAGCAACACGTCGCGGTATACGTGCGAGTTCCCCGGCACGTACTTGCTGTCCGGCAACGGGTCGTTCGCGAACAACGCCACCGGCATCCGGGCTACCCGGTGGGCGGTCAACGGGACCGCGGTCAACGCCACCGCGTCCGGGACGACCGCGCTCACCGGCAACCCGACCTCGGTCGGCGCGGCAGGGTTTTCGGTTGTCCTCGCTGTCGGCGACTACGTGGAGCTGCAACTGTTCCAGTCGTCCGGCGGCGCGTTGAACACGTCCGTGTCCGGCGCGGATGAGTCGTCAATGTCGGTCCTGTTCGTCGGCGCATAGGAGGCGACCGTGACCGTCTTCGGTGTCGACTACGCCTTCAGCAACCCATCCCCGGTCGGGCTGTTCGCCGCCGGGAAGCGGTTCGCGATGCGCTACGTCGGGCCGGGCAGCGCGCCGAAGCACCTGACCGCTGCCGAGCGGGACAAGATCTGGGCGGCCGGGCTGGACATCGTCCTACTCGCCGAGGGCAACACCTCCGACGCGCTGCAGGGCCACGCGCTCGGCGTCGCACACGCCCGGTCCGCCCGGGCCGCGGCGACCGCGCTCGGCGCACCCCGGGCCCAGCCGATCTACTACGCCGTCGACTTCCAGGTCACCGCAGCCCAGTGGCCGAAGGTCCGCGACTACCTGCAGGGCGCTGCTGCCGCGGACGGTGGGGTCGACCAGGTCGGGGTGTACGGCAGCTACAACGCGATGGCGTGGGCGTCCCACGACGGAGCCGCAGCCTGGTTCTTCCAGACCTACGCCTGGTCGGGCGGGAAGTGGTTCGCCGGCAACGACGTCGAGCAGTACCGCAACGGTGTGGCGCTGGCCGGCGGCGACGTGGACCTGTGCCGGGCGAAGGTGCCCAACTACGGGCAGTGGGTGCGACCCGGGGTCCCGGGCCCGCCATCGACTTCAGGAGGTACCGACGTGGAACTCAAGGATCGTGTGGCGTTGCCCGCCGCCGCGTACCCGGAACTGAAGGGCCAGACCTCGGCGCAGGTGTCCGACATCCTCGCCTACGACTTCGCCCGGCTGGTCCGCATCGAGGCCGCTGTGGCCGCCCTCGGCGCCCGCGCAGCCACGGACCTTGACACCGTTCGGGCGGACATCGCCGCGGTGCTGGCAGCCGAGCACAACGACCCGGGCACGGGCACGGTCATCATGGAAGCGGATCGCCAGCGCATCGCCGCGGCCGTGGTGGACCTGCTCGCTGCCCGCGTAGCCACCTGACCCGACCATGGCCGGAGCCCACCGAAGCCCGGACCGCACCGGCTGGGTAACCCTCAGCGACCACCTCGCCGCGCTGCATATCGAGCGGGAGAAGTTCCAGACCGAGCGCGACCGTCGCTACGCCGAGGTCAGCGTCGAACGCGAGAAGGCACTGAAGATCAAGGAAGTCGCGGACCTCGCCGCGCTGCAACTGGCCCGCGAGATCCAGACGTACAAGGACGAGAAGGCGAATCAACTGCGCGAGCAGATCGGCTCCGAGCGCGGCCACTACGCCAGCAAAGACGACCTCGCCAATGCGGTCGGCAAGCTTGACGCCACCCTTACGCCCGTCCTTGAGTTCGTGTCCCGCCAGGGCGGACGTTCGTCCGGCGCAAGTGCGCTGTGGGGCTACATCGTCGGCGCCGTGGGTGTGGCCCTGGCCTTGTACGCCGCGCTCCGCTAGGCACTACCCGCGGCCCAGTCCTCGCCGTGGCACAGCACAACCCGAGGCGGCTCGCCATGACGCTTGATCAATGGCAGGCCCTGGGGATTGTCTGCGGTGCGCTGCTGGCGCTGTTCGCACTCGTGAAGGTCATCTACCGGAGGGCGGCCCAGCCTATGTGGCGTGCCGTTAAGACGTGGACCCGTGTCGCCGAGGACCTGCTTGGCGACACCGACCGGGGCGTGCCGTCGCTGATGGACCGGCTCAAGAGCCTCGACGAGTCGCAGCGCGCGCTGGCGGACCAGCAGACCGACCTCGGCCGGCAGCTCGCCGAGCACCTGGAATGGCACAGCGGACCCGGTGGGGTACCCGCCAGCCCGGCCCCGGCCCGCCCCAACGGCGGTACCACCACACACCGCCGAGTCCGGGAGGGCTGATGGTCCGCACGCTGCCCACCACCCAGTCCCGCCACCCGTGGCGGGCCGTCACCCGTACGGTGTTCGCCACCCTTGTCGGGCTGCTGCCGTTGGTGCCGGAGATCCTCGCCGGAGCGCACCTCGGGTCGACCGCCACCGGGGCGCAGACCATCGCGATCGCCGGGGCCATCACGCGCCTGCTGGCCCGCCCGGACGTTGAGGCGCTGCTGCACCGCGTCGCCCCGTGGCTCGCCGCCCAGCCCGACCCGGCCCTGACCCCGCCGACCATGCCCGCCGACAAGACCCTGATGAGGTAGCCGTGTTCGCGATCGCCGCAGCAGTTGTGTTCTTTCTCGGCCTGCTCAAGGTCGCCCTGGGTTCGATCAACCTGTTGTTCCTCGGCCTGGCTTGATCGCCATGCACCTGTGGCTCGGCACGATCGGCTACGGCGGCGCGCTCCCGTGGCGGCGCGGCAACCCGAACCCGTGACCATGCTCGACGAGGTAGCGCTGTGCTCGCACCGCTGGCGTGACGCCGTCGGTCATGAGCACCATTGCGCCGGCCTCATCCAGGCCGGGTGCCGCCACGAGTGCCGGTGCTGCTGCGGCGCGCTCGACTACACCCAGTGGGACCTGCCCGCACGCCGGACGGCATGGCTACGTCGCCGTCGCAGGTGAATTGACAGATCGTCTATCAAGCTTCTCCCCTTCCCCCGCCGCGGCCCCGGACCAGCTCGCACCTGGTCTGGGGCCGCGCTTGTTTCGTCACCGGCCAACCGGCGGGTGAGCACCACCCCGCCCCGAGACCACGGGCGGCCAACCGAAGGAGCAAGGCACCATGCCGCACACAGCAGCAAGGCACCGAGCACCGTATCCACGACGTCGCATCGCAACCCTGATCGCCATCTTGGCCGCCGGTCTCGCCACGGCCGCACTACCCGGCACCGCCCCGGCCGCCACCAGCGCGCCGCTGTCCGACCCGCTCGCGGTGGCGCAGGCCCAACTGGCCGGCTGCCAGGCGTGGCTGGCGCTGCACTCGAGCTCGTCGGCGCAGCACACCCGCATGGTGCAGTGCGTGTCGGACGAGCAGGCCATCATCACGGCGCTGCTGGCCCAGCCCAGCCCGACGCCCACGACCCCCAGCGCGAGCCCCACAGCCACGCCTACGGGCACGCCGAGCGGGACGCCTACGGTCAGCCCTACCCCGTCCGTGAGCCCCAGCGGCACGCCTACGCCGTCCCCGACGGCCACCACGCCGAGTCCCACCCCGACCACGCCCAGCCCGACGCCGACCGTTGGTCCGCCGTCGTGGCCCGGCCCGGGCAACACCGGCGTACCCGCCGGGACCGTACTGACCGCGTACACCGGGCCGTGCACCATCAACACCGCCACGACGATCGACGCGAAGACCATCAACTGCGGGACGCTGTTCATCAACGCCCCGGTCGTCATCACCCGGTCGAAGATCAACGGTGCGGTGTCGGAGGACTTCAAAGACGCCGGATCGATCCGGCTGGACCAGGTCGAGGTCGACGCCGGGCAGCAGCACAACGCCGCGGTGGGCAACACGAACGTGACGGTGCTGCGGTCGAACATCCACGGCGCCGCCGCGTCCGTCCAGTGCGGATCGCACTGCACCGTCGCCGACTCGTGGCTGCACGGCCAGTACGCGCCGGACGGGTCGTGGCACGATGACGCGTTCATAACGAACGGCGGCACCGACATGACGCTGACCCACAACACACTGGCCTGCGACGACCAGCACGGCGCGTGCACGGCTGACCTGTTCCTCGCCGCCGACTTCGACCAGGTGTCGTTCGTGACCGCGACGAACAACCTCCTCGCGGCCAGCCCGAACGTGCAGTACTGCACCTATGGCGGCGCGAACCGGCTCGGTGCGCACGACGTCAGCTACATCGGCAACGTGTTCCAGTACGGTGCCAACGGGCTGTGCGGCAAGTTCGGTCCGACCACGATCCTCGGCGGGGCGAACTTCATCTGGGCCAACAACATCTGGGAAGACGGAAGGGTGATCAATCCATGAAGCCGAGCGTCGGCCGCATCGTTCACTACGTCAGCTACGGCACACCGGGCGGTGAGTACACATCGGAGTGTCGCGCGGCGGTCGTTACTGAGACCGACACCAGTGAAACCGTTGGCCTGATGGTCGCCAACCCAACCGGGCTGTTCTTCAACCGGACCGTTGTGCACGACGAGGAATCCAAGCGCGGCGGCACCTGGCATTGGCCTGAGCGAGCCGACTAACCGTCTGTCCACAAACGACAAAAGGCCCCGGCCACCTTCCCCTTCGCGGGGTTGGTGGCCGGGGCCTCTGTTTGTCTTTGCGTGATCATTCATGCTCGGGCCATTGCGCGCGCGAGGCGCATCACCGCGCGGAATCGGCGGTGGCACGCGCGGTTCCATTTCGCCTCCGCGTCTCTGTCCCGTTCCGCGTCCGCGTATGCGGACGCCTGGCACGCTGCCCCGTACCGGGCGACCATGTCGATGAGCATGAACTCCAACTGAAGCCTGTCGGGCATGTCGTTCCTCCCTTGTGGAGCGCTGGCCGCTCCCCGCGTAGGGCCAGCAAGATCACAGGTTTCGTACCTGCACCGATGTAGAGATCACCGGTACCGCGACGGGGTTCGGTCCGATGTGGACCGAACCCCGTCGGCGACCCGCTTCACACGCCCAACGGCTTACCGGTAAGCGGTGAGTTGCGCGCTGGCCGCGGCGCCGGCCGAGCCGGCACCACAGCGCTTCGACCCTGCCCCACAGGCGCCGGGCTGGTGGGCACCGGCATCTGCTTGGCCGTCTCCTCGATCACACGAACAGCCTGCGCGACCGGCTCGGCAACCACGACAGGTGCGACAACCGGCTCGGCGATCAGCTTGCCGCGGCGGGAGAGGATCTCCACCACCAGCAGCAATGCCAGCGCCGGCCAGGCGGCCACCGTACGACCCAATGCGGTCGGGTGCGCGGCGGCCACGTTCGCACCCACGCTGGCGAGAATGCCCAACGCGAACGCGATCTTGGCTGACAGGCGTGGCTTGCGACCGTTCTGCCGGTCATCGACCATCGCGATCGACGCGACGATCAGCATGCCGTCCACGGACAGGGGAATCAGGTGGGCGAGCTCGGTACGCTCGCCAGCGCGCAACGCCACCGCCGTCTGGTGCCAGTAGGAGGCGTAACCGGCGATGCCGGCCACGACGGCTGCGGAAGTGTTGCGGGCGGTACGGGTCCAGTTGATGGACATCACAGGGCCTCCTCAGGCTCCGTGGGGTGGACGACCGGGCGGCCGCCCCCGCGGCGACCGCAACACTGGTGTCCCTTGTGGTCCGCGGAGCAGCGCTCAACGCGGGTGGTACGTGGTGGGGCGGCGAGGAGTCGAACCTCATTGGCCGCGCCGTGGTGCCCTGCGTGACTCCGCCACGCCCGGTCGCCCACCGCCCCGAGGTGCCGGGATATGGCTCCCGGCTGGCCCGCCACCGTATCGCCGTGGCTGCCCGCGCTACTCCAGATTCCCCGGAATCGGTAGGTGCCCTTCCTCGGCGGCACGCTCCCTTGCCCGCGTCCTGCGGCATCCAGACCGCCCTGGTACCCCCGGCGTCGGGGCGCTGATCTGGCTCAGCGGCTAAGCGCCGCCGTTACGATGGCGGTTCGGGGCCGGGTGGCCCGGGCGGTGCTGAGGCGAGTACGAGTCGTCTCAGCGCCACCCCGGTTACCCGGGGCTAGAGGTCCACGCCCGCGGCACCGATGGCGAGCATCAGTGCGCCGGCCTGGGCGAAGTTGAGGTACGCGACCTCCCCGTTGAGGATCACCTCAACGAAGGTCGATCCCTCCTGTACCGCCACCGTCAGGTGCGCGGCTGGCGCACCTAGCTCTGTGACGCCACCCGAGGTCTCGATGTCGCGGACCATCTTCGGCTCTGCCATGTCGGTCTCCCTCCGACGTGCCCGCGCCCTGTTGGCGGGGCTGAGAGGACGGGCCGGTTTCGAGGCCTACCCGTCCGACCGCCCTAGGGGCGGCTTCACTGCGATTGAGTGTCGATGGGCGGGTGAGCTGCTCTCGCTGGCTTCCCTCTGGTTCACGGCTTGGGCGGCGCGCCTTCCGGCCTTCCGATCCCTCGCGGTGCTTCCATCGCTAACTTGCTGACTCCTACGATACAACGCGCGGTGCGAGGTTGCCACTCCCGTGGGGTAGTGTGATGAACATCACAACGTGTGTTGCGAGGATGTCCGATCTTGCTACGTTCAGGGGCATGGCCAGCGACGACGAGCTGATAGGCAACGACGCTGCCGCCGCGTACGTCGGCCTCAGGCCCGACACGTGGCGGCCCTACGTGACACGCGGCCTCGCACCGAAGCCGTACCGGCGCGAGATCAGCGGCGGCCACGCGCTGCCTGTCTGGCGTCGCGCCGATCTCGACGGCTGGGTACGCCCCGGGCGCGGCGCGCGCACCGACCTCCACCGTTCAGCCGACGGCGATCACGGGCACGGATCTGCCACCCTGCGCGGGTGACCGACGAGCCGCGCTACTACGAGGTACCCGCGATCCCCGGCGCACCGGCCGCGCCCGCCGTGGTGGCGCCTGCCGCCCCGCCACCGTCCCGTCGGCCCACGCGCTGGCCTTACCTCGCCGCCGGCGCGCTGGCCGTCCTCGTCGCGGTCGCTGTGACCTACGTACTCACCAGCCGCAGCAGCAAGACCCCGACCGCGCCGACCGTGTCGACGACGTTCACCGTCTACGGCATCATGACCCTCGAAACTCTCAGGTATCCCTCGGAGATCAACAGGCTCAGTACGGGCGGGTGCACCGGCACGGGCGGCTACAGCGACCTCCGCGAAGGCGCACAGGTGATCGTCACCGATTCGGTTGGCAAGACGGTGGGTGTCACCAGCCTGGGGTCGGGTTCGCTCGTCGAGGATCAGCTGAGGATGCGCTGCTCGTTCCTCTTCCACCTCGACGTACCGGGCGGGCTGGGCTTCTACGGTGTCGAGGTGTCGCACCGGGGCCGGGTCCAGTATCTGGAGTCTCAGATGCGAGAGCCGCTGTCGCTGTCGATCGGCTCGTAGTAGGTCGAACTCATCAGCTCCACGTCGGCGAGGTGCGCCGCGATGTACTCCGGCCACCAGTTGCGGGCCAACTCGACCAGTTCGGAGCCGGCGATCGTCCGCCCCGCGGTAGATGCGGGTGTCGGTGCGGCGTCTCTGATCTTCACCGTGGCCTCACTTGACCTGGGGTGCCGGGCGGGACCTGCGACCCGCGTCGAACGGTGTGGCCCGCCCGGCACGTCGCCTCAGGTGTCTGCCGGAGGCTCGGTCGAGGGTACGATGGCTAGCGATGGGTAGTCAAGGCTTGCGGGTCGAGGTCGTTGCTACCGGTGGCAACCGCGTGATCTACTCGGCGGCGTCTGCCGGGAGTGCCACCATGCCCATGTTGCCACCGTACGAGCGGGTCGCCGCTGACCTGCGCGAGAAGATCGCCGCCGGGGAGTACCCGCCCGGTACGCTGCTGCCGTCGCGCGCGGCCCTGCGGCATCTGTACGCCGTGTCGGACACCGTGCTCGACAAGGCCATGGCCATGCTGCGCCGGGAGAAGCTCACCGAGACCGTGGCCGGGATTGGTGTGTACGTGGCCGGGCCGCCGGGATGATACCCGGCGGCCGCGACCATTCACAGACGTGAGTTAGCGCTGGTAACCGGCTAGGCTGCCGCGTGGCCGAGCCGGTTAGAGCCCGGCTCGGCCACCCCGAGACGTGGCAGCGCGGCGACCGCACCCGCCCGTCGCGAGTCGGAGATCAGCAGGTAGCCCATGGTGGTTGCCGGCGAACTGTGCCGCATCAGCTGCGACACGGTGGCCAGGTCGACGCCGGCGGCCAACAGCGCGGTCGCGTGCCAGTGCCGGAACCGGTGCAGGTGCACGTCGGGCATGCCCAGCGCGTCGAAGTGCTGGCGTGCCATCACCGACAGGCAATCCCCGACGAACGGCCGCCCGGTGCGGGTACGCACCAGCAGACCCGGCCCGTACGGTTCGACCAACTCCCACACCTGCGCCGCGGTCGGCAGGAGCGCGTCCTTGCCGCCCTTGCCGGCCACGATGTGGATGCGCCGCTCCGTGACCCGTTCCCGGATGAGGGTGGAGATGTCCCCGGCGCGCAGCCCGGCGTACGCGGCGAGGGTGATGATGAGCCGCCACCGGTCATCCGAGCGGGTGAGCGCGTCGTGGAGCTGGTCGTCAGTGACCGGGTTCGGCATGCGCGCGGGCATGCGCGGCGGGGTGATGTCGGCGACCGGGTCCCAGTCGAGGTGATGGCGGCCCACGGCCCAGCGGAAGAACGCCGCGAGGTGGCCGTGGTAGTTGTACCTGGTCCACGGTTTCCACCCGTCTTGGCCGAGCCAGTCGATCAGCTCATCGGTACTGGCCTGGCACAGCCCGTAGGGCATGGCCGGGTCGGCGTCGATGCGACGTAGCAGCTCCAGCCGATCACGGATGGTGGTCGCCGAGTAATTCGCGGCGAGCAGGTGCGCCTCGTAGGCGCGGAGTAGATCAGTCATTCGGCTCACAATTCCCCTTGCTGGGCGCTGTCACATATCGGCCGATCGCCGATTTGACAGCGCGACACGGCTGGTCAGGATCAGGCCGCTACCGGCGTCAAACGTGACGGGCGTCTCGGTTCTCCGGGACGTTTGGACCCTTGGGGGTGGCCGTGCGGGTGCCCCGTTCCGGGCCTGCTTTTCGGGCCGGTCGGGTGCGGAAGCGTAACTTGAGCCGTCCCGGTGCGGGGGATCAGGTCATCCACGCTGACGCCGAGTGCGCTAGCGATGCGCTCGAGGTCATCGAGGGCGAGGGGTAGGTCGCCTCGTAGCCTGCGTCCGACCCACATGTCGGACACGCCGAGGCGGCGGGCGAGTTCGGACTTGTTGATGTCCCGGCGTCCCATCAGGGCACGGATCTCCTCTGCCGCGCGCGCCGACAGGGGCCGGGTCTTTGGCGTGACGTCTGTACTCATGGGGTAAGGATCCAACAGAATCCGTTGGGCGTCAATCTCTCAGGCGGGCGCTTCGAGTGGCCGGTTGACAGTCAACGTACTGCGTTGGACACTAGCTCGGTGAGTGGAACTGTAGCCGAGCACGCAGCCGGCCATCTCCGAGCCGAGATGGCGCGCAGCCGTATCACGCCGGGTCGTCTCGGAGCCAAACTCGGTGTCAGCGAGATGTGGGTCAGGCGCCGGATGTACGGCGAGACCGTGATCACCATGGAAGACCTCGAGCGGCTCGCGATCGCGCTCGAGCTTCCTCTCGCGTCATTCCTGCCCGCGCCGGAGCGGGTCGCGTGACCACGCACCCGCAGCCGTCGCGGCCAACCAATCCCGACCCGCCGCCTCGCCCCCGGCTCGCGCTCTACGCCGTGCTGCTCCTGCTCGGCAGCCTCACCGCGCTCACCGTGATCACCCGCACCTGACAAAGCAAAGGTCCCGACGCCGCAACGCCGGGACCCCACGAGCAAGACAAGCGAAGGAGTGATCTTCGATGTCCGTTCTCATGGTAACCGCCCGGCCGCCGGTCCTGTACACCCTGGGCCCGCGCCGGCTCCACCTACGCGAATGGTCTGCCACCCCGGCCGGGGGGCGGCTGCTCGCCCACGCCGTCCTCAACGAGTTCGGCCTGTGGGAGTGCTGGACCCGCGACGCCACCACCCCGCGCATCGCCATCGACCGGGAGACCGCCGAGTCGCAGCTGCGCTGGATCGCGAGGCAGCCGTGAAGCCCAGTACCGGTGCCAGCGAAGGCACCGCGGCGGCCATCGTCGGCGCCGCCTCCATCGCGGTCGCGGTGGTCATCACCACCGCCGCCCTGTACGGCATCTACAAGCTCGTGAGGTGGTTGTGGTGACCCAGATCCCGATCGACATCCCGATCCGCCCGTGGCGCTACCGCGGGCAGCACCGCATGGGTTGGCGTGAGCAGCTCGCCGCACGGTGGGCCGCCTGGTGGGCGACCACCACACCGCGCACCCCGACCGACGTCACCCGCACGACCAGATGGAGCTGACCCCGTGACCACCGCCGTAGACCACGCCTCCACCATCACCCTGTTCAAGGGCGGCCACTCCGACGGACCAGTGCCCGGAGACCCCGACTGCCAGATGTGCCTGTTCGAGGCATACAACTGGCTGCGCCAGCCATCCGGGAAACTCACCGACGCCTGCCCACTCGACGTGTCGCCCGTGCTGCACACCTTCGGGATGCGCCTCAACGACGCGCTCGACGACGTCCGTCGCCAGCAACTCGTCCGGTTCCTGCCCAACGGCGGCCCGTCGCCACTGTCCGGCACCCGCGACGACGGTCTCGACGAGACCCGCTCGTACATGGCCCTGGACTGGCTGATCCGCACCTACACCCCGGCGTGGCTGGACCTGGCGGGGCTCACCGCCGAGGCGACCGCGCTGCGGGACCTACGCCGCATCGTCGACCTGGTCGCCGCGCAGCAAGCCGGCCCGGTCGTGCGCGCCGGACAGGTCAAGGCGGCCGCCGCTCGGGCCGCCGCTGGGGCCGCCGCTGGGGCCGCCGCTGGGGACGCCGCTTGGGCCGCCGCTTGGGACGCCGCTGGGGCCGCCGCTGGGGCCGCCGCTGGGGACGCCGCTTGGGCCGCCGCTTGGGCCGCCGCTGGGGAC
>Ga0247668_1000085_pt1 | contig 31766 bp, 32 predicted proteins | sample CNK09_metaG_FD_182737 | JGI IMG/M metagenome (GOLD analysis project Ga0247668, IMG submission 182737) | Soil microbial communities from Purdue University Martell Research Forest, Indiana, United States - CNK09 | ecosystem: Environmental > Terrestrial > Soil > Temperate forest > Bulk soil...
GAGATCAAGGAGTTCGGCGCTCCCGAGAATGCCAACCCCGACGTACAGGGGAACCGCATGACGATGGTGATATCGCCGGTGAAGTAGGGTGTCGGAACAGGGTTGTTGGTTGTCGGTTATCGGTTGTCACACACCGACAGCACTGAGAACCGATAACTGACAACCGACAACCACCCACGGACGTCCAGGAATTCACCGCAGCCGCGGTAAGTTAGGAGCCAGGCTATGCCGAAGATGAAAACGCATCGTGGAGCCGCCAAGCGGTTCAAGAAGTCGGGTACGGGCAAGATTCAGCGCAATCACGCCTTCCACTCGCACATCCTCACCAAGAAATCGCCCGGCCGCAAAGCGGAGCTGGGGCGGGAGACTCAGGTGTCGAAGGCGAACGAGAAGACCGTGAGGCGGATGATCCCGTACCTCTAAGCTCTTAGCTGCCAGCTCTCAGCTCTCAGGAGACCGACGCTTGACGCCGTTCCCCTAAGAGCCAACAGCTAACAGCCAGGAGCTTTTTTCAACCCGAGCGTGGCGCGGTAATCACCACTCCTGACCCGCCCGCTCAGAACGAAGCAAACGAGGAGACAAGATGCCGAGAGTCAAACGAGGTCCAAAGAGAAAGAACCGCCGCACCAAGATCCTGAAGCTGGCCAAGGGCTACTTCGGGATGAAGTCGCGCGGTCACCGCATCGCGAAACAGCAGGTCGAGAAGGGGCTGAACTCCGCCTTCGCCGGCCGCAAGGATCGCAAGGGTGATTTCCGGAAGCTCTGGATCGCCCGCATCAACGCCGCCGCCCGCCTGAACGGGATCTCCTACTCGCAGCTCATCGCCGGCCTGAAGGCCGCCGGCTCGCTGGTCGACCGGAAGATCCTGGCCGACATCGCCGTCCGCGATGCCGCCGCCTTCACCGCCTTCGTCGACAGCGCCAAGGCTGCCCTGAACAAGCAGCAGCTCCGCACCGCCCTCGACAAAGAGACGGCCAAGCGCCCCGCCGCGAAACAGGCCACCGCGTAACGCAAATCGTCTCGATGCACACCAAACGCGGGCCTCGTGCCCGCGTTTTTGTTTATACAATCGACCGCCGACATGCTCGACGACATCACACGCATCAACCACGAATTCGACGCCGCCCTCGCCGGAGCCAACACCGCCGCCGCGCTCGACGAGCTGCGCGTCCACTACTTCGGCCGCAAGGGCGGCCTCATCCCGGCGCTCTTCGCACGCCTCAAGGAGGTTCCGAAGGAGCAGAAGAAGGACGCCGGCGACGCGCTGAACAAGCTGCGAGACCGCCTCGAATCGGAACTGAAGGAAAAGCACGAGCGCATCGCCGCCGAGGAGTCGAAGCGGAAAGAGTCGCGCGACATCATCGACGTCACCCTCCCCGCCCGCCTCCCCAACCTCGGCCACCTCCATCCCGTGACCATCGTCCGCCGCGAGATGGAGACCATCTTCGCCGAGATGGGCTACTCCCTCGATCCCGGCCCCGAGGTCGAGACCGACTGGTACAACTTCGAAGCGCTCAACTTCACCCCCGACCACCCCGCGCGCGATACGCAGGACACGTTCTTTCTGGATGTCGAAAAGTACCTGCTGCGCACTCACACCTCGAACGTGCAGATCCGATCGATGGAGAAGTACAAGCCACCTGTGAAGGTACTCTCCTGCGGCCGCGTCTACCGCCGCGACGAGATCACCATGCGCCGCTCGCCGATGTTCCATCAGGCCGAGGGCTTCCTGGTCGACAAAGGGATCCACATCGGCCACCTTCGCGCCACGCTCGAGCACTTCATCAAGCGGCTCTTCGGCGCCGACTCGAAGATGCGCATGCGCCCGAGCTTCTTCCCCTTCACCGAACCGTCGGCCGAGGTCGACATGTCCTGCGTCTTCTGCAAAGGCTCCGGCTGCGGGACCTGCTCCCAGACCGGCTGGATGGAGATCCTCGGCTGCGGCATGATCCACCCCCAGGTGTTGCGCAACGTCGGCATCGACCCCGAGGAATGGAGCGGCTTCGCCTTCGGCCTCGGCCTCGACCGCTGCGCCATGATCAAGTTCGACATCCCGAACATCAGGACGTTGTTCGAGAACGATTTGCGGGTGCTGCAGCAGTTTTGATGGGAAAGGAATGTGTCGCGCGCGGTCGAGTGCCCAGTCCCGACTCACCAAGACTATTCAGGCAACTCTATTTCCAACCAAGAAATCCGAATTGATCACAACGCGCGATGCTGAGGTTGGTGAAAGCTTATTTTGAGCTTGGATGGCGCGCAGCGACATCCTGCCGCATTCGGTATTTCCTCGTGGAAGGGATTCGTCCTCCAGTGCGACACTGCATCGGTCGGGCAATGGATGGAACGTAGAGCGGAACGGCTGATGGACAAACTCGTCATCTTTGATCTCGACGGAACACTGCTCGAAACAAACGAGGTCGATACCGAATGTTACGCGGCAGCCTGCCGGGACGAGCTCGATGTCGATTTGTCGGCGATCGCATGGAGCGACTTCGCAAACATCACCGATTCGGCGATTGCGGAAGACCTGTTGATGCGTAGCCCGAGGAGCACCGACGCCAGCGTGTTGGAACGAATGAAACTTGCTTTCTTCGATCTGCTGTCGCAAGCGGCTGCATCGAGTCCGCAACGATTCCGGCCCGTCGCGGGAGCGGAACCACTACTTGCCCGGCTTTCATCGATCGGATGGAGGGTCGCGATCGCCACCGGCGCATGGAGAGTGTCGGTGGAAATCAAAATTGCTGCTTCAGGCGGATTTCTCGCTTCGCTTCCCGTCTCGACGGCGGACGACTACACGTCGCGTGAAGATGTGGTGAGTCATGCAGTGGAACTGGCCGCCCGAGCGTACTCCGTCACTCACTTCACACGAATCACTTCCGTTGGAGACGGTCCGTGGGATGTGCGCGCCGCCCATCGGCTGTCACTCCCGTTCGTCGGCATTGGACGTGACTGGCGCCGCGAAGGCCTAATGGCATGCGGCGCATCCTGCGTTCTGGATGACCTTCAGGACTTCGCGGAGTTCGCGGAATCACTCGACTACGCCGTTGTGCCCGACTGGACTCCACAGAATCTCGCCGCCCGCTGACCCGTTGCCGGGCCTTCACTTTCGATAATTCACGATTATCCCACCCGAGCGGCCCGCCGACCTGACTGCGACGTCTCCACGTCGCGGTGGAGGTGGACTTGCGGGATTGTGGTGATTTCAAGACAATCGTTGACGAAATCGTTCATGCCGGCATCGCCCTGGTCGACATGTCACCCGTGCTCCATTCCGATTACGAAAGACTCTTCGCGGAAGGCGGACACTTCTTCTCCCGTCCGCTTCAGGAAAAACTCGAATGTGCGCCGGCTCCCGGTACTAACGTCGGATTCCGTCCGGTCGGACAGGAATATTCGATCGCCCCTTCCATTCCCGACATCAAGGAATCGTTCACGTTCCTTCCCGCTGAGGCGAGTCACGTCACGGCGCATCCACGATTCGTTCATGATCTCTATGAAATGATGTCGCGAGCTGTGACTGAGCTCGACCGTCTGTGCGGCGGCATCATGAACGTCCTTGCAGGACGGTATGAAAGCACTGATCCGATTTACGCCGCAGCACATTCGCAACTGGCTATCAACTATTACCCGAGTGCGCGTGCGAACAGCGACATACTTATTGAGCCTCACGAAGACGGTTGCCTGCTGACCGTGCTTTCAGCCACGCATTCCGGGCTGGAGATTCAACATCGCGACGGCATCTTTCGCGCGTGCGATGCCGTGGTCGGTGGATTGGCGATTTTGCCTGGCGTGAGCATGACTCACGCGACGGGCGGCGGTATCGAACCGACACTTCACCGCGTGGTCCGCCGGCCCGGCGTCATGAAGCGGCTCGCTATCGCGTACGACGCAACCACTGACTTGACGCGTCCTGTCTCTCCATGGGTCATACGTGACGGATTTCCTCAGAGGCTCGATTTGGAAGCACAGCTGACCTTGACGAGGTTTGGCCTGCCGCCCCTGGGTTCATGAGATGAGCAGAGACGACAACACGCCGCGATTGCTTTCGATGATGAATCGCCTCATTTGACGGGTCAGTTCCAATGCGCGCGGCGACATCGATGCGCGAGTAGTCATGAAGGAAACGGCCCACCGTGCAAAATCGACCTTCTGCTTCACAGTGCCCGTCGTGTCGGCATACGCGCGAGCGGCGCCATCTCCGTCAGCATCCCCTCGAAACCGGACGCTCTTCCGTGCATCGACCAGCAGCGTTCGATCTATCAGCCGACCGATCGGCAGGAATCCGTAAGGAGGCAACGCTGCCTTGGACAGATTTGCGTCGCTTCCCTCGTACCTCTGCACCACCTTACGGAGCACCTGCTCCGTAAGAAGGTTTTCGACTTCCAGACATCCGAGTTCGATGTAGCGGTCGTTCAGTAGTTGTCGCATGCGCTGATGCTTCTTCTCTTTCCGAGTATCGGTGTCGGCGAGGACGATCATACGACCGCAGAGGCGGCTCGCGTCGATCGATGCGTCGCTGCTGACCTCCTCCGACCAATGGACCAAATTCGCACCGCCGTATTCGAAAAACGAATAGTGAACGTCTTCGACCAGGTTCACGTCCTGCTCTTCCGATTGCATGAATGCAAGATACCGGCGAAAATACATCCGATCCGTGATCCCTTCGACCCAGATGGTGCAATTCGTGAGGAATACCGACGAATTAGTCGCACCGAGTAGCTCGATCAGCCGAACATCTCCGGCCGGTGTGGGCACGAGCCACATTGTCTCTTGCGGGCCGTCATCGTGGTGCAGAGCGAACAGTTTCGTCCTGCTCGCCGTTGTCGTCGCGGGATCAAGAAAATGATTGGAATGCGTGGTAGCGAATATCTGGGCGCGCGGAAAAAGATCTCCCGCCAGCACGCGCAGGAGGGAGCGCTGCATTCCTGGATGGAGCGACAGCTCCGGCTCTTCGATGAACAGCAAAAGGTCGCGGTGACGATGGAAGAACAGAGCGAACAGAATGACCATGACTTGCTGGATTCCGTCACCTAGATCGTGAATGGCGCGGTCCGGGCGGTCGCCGATCTGAAACGTAAGTACTTGCTTCTTCTCATGCGGAATGACCTGGAGGAAATCGCCGAAGAGGCTTTGGCCGAGGAGCGAACAGTATTCACGGAAGTCGTCGCGCTCGGCGCGGTCGCCGGCGGACATTCCCTCGAACGTCTTGTAAAGAGTTTGTCCCGTAAAAATCGTGTCCGCCGATGGGACAAGCGAATCGGTCGGATCCGCGAAATAGTCTGCAAACGTGCGTTTCAGATACAAATCGGAGTCACTGAGCATGCGCGCTCCGCGCAACGAAGGAATGTACACGCGCACGAACTCGGGCGTCGGCCAGTCGCTCAATGTCTCGTTCAGAAAGCTTTTGAATTCCCTCGCTAGACGCGCAAGACGTATGGTTAGCTCTGACGTCGAGACACGCGGAAGGCCGTGTGCATATTGAATCGGTGCATCCGTCTTCATGTTTTCCGTTGCCGCAGCCAGATCGAATATCGGAGCCAGATCATTGGCACCTGCGACGAACGCTGGAATGTCACCGAGCTTTCGCGCGCGTTGCAGCAGATTGCCGAAATCAAGCAGATTTGCTATGCCGATGATTTGCCGCAGGTCGTCCTGAAACGTTGCGACGAGCGTGTTCAATCGTCGCAGATCAATGCCGTTCGGGATGTACCGCAGTTCCCGGCGGGCGAAGAGAGACCGCAGAAGCCGGCTCTTGCCGGAGTTGTTTGCGCCGACAATGAAGTTTAGCTTTTCAACCGGCAGAAACTGGTCCTCCGCGACGCCCCCGGCAATCGGCGCGTGAGCATCGCCCGTAAACTGCAAGGCAGCAATTCGGCTCAATTCGGCTTCTCCGGTTCTCCCGCAATCTCGCGGAACAATTTTTCCGACTCGCGTTTTAGTCGCGTCTCCTCATCAGCGTCGTTGTGCGCCGAGGCAATCTCGGACAGATGATCGAAGCACCACGCCTCGCGCCAGCGGAAGCCGAGCTTGTGTACCGCCTCGCGGCATCTTTCCAGCAGCTGTTCCGCCAAGTCGAGATCGCCCTCGCGCAGCGCCAGGAAACCTCGGAGACCCTGCACGATCGTCATGCCGGGATAGAAGTTCGCAAGACGATCGTTCAATCGGTAGCTCTCATCGAGTGCTTTACGCGCCTCGTCGAATCTCCCAGCTTCTGTCAGAAACTCGCCGATGTCTCCCCATGCCTCGGCGAGGTCTTTCGAAGGTGGGTCCTTCGGATACAGACGAATGGCTTTCCGAATCATCGTGATCGCTTTGGAATGATTGCCGCGAGTTCCTACGACGTCGCCAAGGCCATGCAGTGCATTCGCTCGTGCGCGGTCATCGATGTTTTCTAGCTTCGACAAGTTCTCATACCACGCCTGTGCTTCATCGAGGCGTCGGCGCGCAATTGCAACCTCGCCGAGGAGGTACCAGATCTCGGGATCGGGCGGAGAAGACAGTTGTTCAAGCAGCGTAGCGGCTCGCGCGAGATCCTCGGTGGCCACGAGCGCCTTTGCCCACACGCGTTTTGCAGCATCGCGGTGAGGCGGCGGCAGAACTCCTGTGAGCAGTTCGGCTCCACGTGCAGCCGATCGTGAGAATCGTCCGATGAGCAGTTCATGGACGACGCCGAGCGCTTTCCCCGGATTCGATCTCGCCAGATGTGGAAGAAGTTGCAAGAACGAATCGGCGTCGAATTCGCCGAGCATGTGTAGGAGATCGAGCGCGTCCGGCCCGAGGCAGCGATGGATCTCGGTGGCGTTCCGCGAATCGTTCGAAATGAGCCGCGCCACGAGAAACGCCGCGACCCTCTGTGCCGGAGGAAACGTCTCCGACCGTCGCAAGAGATCGGCGACGTCGGCGCTCGTCGCTTCATCGATGGCAATAGCGGCGACAAACGCAAAGAAATCCTGATCGACGAAGGTTAGACGTACACCGAAGTCGTCGACGTGCCGCTCCAGCACGCGGTCGGCGATTAGTTGAACGCATTCGTCCACGAGAGTTCCTGACGTGTCGAAGATCGGCACCACCGGTTCGGATGTCGCGTCTAGGGCGATCGATGTGTGGCCGCACTTCAGCAGCGTGGCCGCAAGACGCTTGAGCAGACGGCTCTTTCGGATGCCGATCGAAGGAGTGGCGAGTCCGAGTACGCGATTCGCAAATAATCGCGAGTAGATCTTGAAGCGCGACACATCGCCCGCGAACGACGCTCCTTCGATCGAATCGAGAAACGAAACCGCCAGTGCAGGAATCAATGAAGTCGTGTCGCGGGAGTCGGCAAGAGCTTCCGCTGCTCTCAAACGGGCGCGCCCCGATTCAGGACTGACCTTCGACATCTGCTTCGCAACCTCCTGAAGTTCGTACGCCGTGAACGGTTCGAGCAGGACTTCGCGAAAGACTCGATCGGACGGAACCTTCGCGCTTCGATCGAGGAATGCGCTGAGCATGTCGGTTCGCAGGGCGATGAGCACTCTCACACTCGGCTCGTCGAACGACGATTCGGCGAGTCGTAGTGCCGCGCGAAACGCAGCGTCGCTGCCCGAGCGGCCGGCAGCATCGTCGATGATGGCGATAATACGGCCGTCGGACGATCGCTCCGCGGCCCGCTTCAGTTCATTCACAACATCCTCGCAGCGCGTGCCGTCTTCGCTGACGCTATCGTCAATGCGAATGAACGCGACGGAACGCCCGCTATCCAAGCGCGCTTTGGCGAATTGACACACCCAAGTCGTCTTGCCAGAGCCCGCGGGACCGTGCGCCAGTATCTGGCGATCGGCTTTGTCGGCGAGCATCGACTCGACCTCCATCAGGGCGTCTCGCCGCACCGAAATGTCGGGGCGAAATACACGGTCCGCGGTGTGCGTCTGGATGACGCCGATTGGATCAAGAATCTGCATGGTGGGAGCAGTAATCGCGTGTGGTACTCAAGTACGTGCGATAGACGTCTTGAGGCACGAGACCGGCGTCGAGCAACAGAGCGAAGGCATCTTCGATCAGTTCGAGAAGCACGATTGCGCGCTCGTCGAAAGCCTCGTGATCGCGCGCCGCCGACTCGATCAAGGTCAAGCGCTGCTCGAATTGCGAAGGCAGTGCTTGCAATCGAGAAACGAGGTATCGACGCCATTTTGCGGAAGGAATCAATCGGTCATTGAGTAGAAAGAGAAGTTGCAGCAGGAGGTCCGACGCCTGATCGATCGTGAGATGTGCCGATTTCAGATGTCCGCGTTGCAGCCACAAGTCGTGCGGAAGACTCCAGTAATAGCCGAATCGTTTCGTTCCAGCGAGGGACGGAGGATGAAACCCGATCCATGTCAATTGGAGGAGCCGTTCCGCGATCATGGAGCGTTGCTCGCGGCGCCGGAGTCGAATTGCGCGCCGGAGTTTTCCGATGCAGGCACGGTTCCGCGCCCATGCGACGACGCCTTCACTGAGCGCCTGCCGCCGATCGCAGTCCCACGTTTTATAGGGAGCTTCGTCGAGATCGAAGACGAAGACGTCGAAGTCGATTCCATCGACCCAGCGCTCGCCGGGGTCGATTTGCCACAGCGATCTGCCACGTCCAATGACGAAAAGGTCAACGTCGGAGAATCTATCCGCAAAACCGCGTCCCGCCGAACCCAGCGCGAGCACGAGTTGGACGTCGGGGATCTCGCTGAACCCGCGAGCCGCGGCCTCGATAAGAGCCCGATGGTCGCGAATGATGTTCTCACCGGTCAGTCCACGATAGGAGAATCCCGCATCGCATACGGGCTCGAATGGCCGGACCTGTCGTCGTAGCAGGATGGATGATCGACCACCCACCTCGCGCTCACGGGTGAAACCGCACGCCATAAACGCGAGCAGCGCCGCGGAGTTGGTTCGTTCTAGGTGTACATGGATCTCCGCCGTTCCCATGTCCATCGCATATGCGACGGCCAAGCGGATGGCGTAACTGCCGATGCGCTTGCGACGCAATGCAGGCACGACAAATAGATGTGAGATGGACACAGTGTGTCCACTTCGATGGAGTGTCAGACAGCCGACCGGTCGCGATGCTGATTCGATGACGAACACGTTGGACCCATGAGCACCGTTCCCATGCTCGTCGCACTCCCACGCCGAAAGTAGCGGCGCATCACCAGCCAAGGCAGGGCGAAGACGCGGAATCGCCGAGGGCAAGAGCGTCCGAAGATCGAGACGCTTGCCATGCGACCGCCGAGCGGTCGAGACGGATAATCGTGAATTATCCCTGCTCACCGACACGGCTTCGCCCCCCTCTATTCATGGGAGTGACTCCGGACGCCATTTCCCTACCCCCTGTTTCGTGATTTTATGATGGCTGTATCTGCGCCGGACGTCCAGCAGGTCGGCTACGTCCGCTTGGCGCCCGAGCTTCCGTTTGTAACCAATCAGTTCATCCAGCGGAATGAGCGGAATGTCGATGCCGCCCCAATGTACCCTCGCCGCTCGATTCACGTCGACATCGAACCGTTCCCACACCCCACCGACGTTGATGAACGCCTCCTCGCCTTGAATGATCTCGGCTTCGACGCCGGAGACGCGCGCCTTCAGGAGGACGATGTCGAATTCGTCGTCAACTACTCGATGCGGCGACATCGTGATGTTCGAGCCGAGTGCCGCCGCAACGACCGGCAGGTCGCAACCGCGAACGTCGATGTCGATATCCGAAAGAGGCCAACGCGAACCGTAGAAGTTTCCGGCCAGGCCACCTGTGCATCGGTACGGGATGCAAAGGCGCGCGAAGAGATCGACCAACGTTCGAACGGCGTCGATCTGGTCGCTTGTCAGGATGCTGTTAATCATGGGCTGAGCTCGCTCGAAGCTTGACATGTCGTGGCGATGATCGCAGACAAACCCGTCACGTGTCTTGTCACCGAACTCATCGCGGAAATAGCCGAACTAAGCCGTCGTGAGCCAGCGATCGGTAAGCGGGACCCCGCGGCTGATCGCGCCCAGAACAGTCTCCCGGATCAAGCCGACGCGATCCTGCGCGGGGAGGAGGGAGAGATTCCAGGCGATGGCACCCAAGGCTACCAACGCTTCGTAGCTACTCCTCGTTTCGTGGTCATCTGTATGGGGTGCGATGAGCTGCGCCAGGCGTGTTGAAGCCTTCCCAGCGGCGGGCTCGAGATCGATCGTGCCTAAGCGATGGCGTTTCCTGCGAGATGCCTTGCCCACGAGCAAGTCTCCGACTTCGTCCGGCTAACGAACCGCAAGCTCACCGTCTATGAGCCGCGCCGAAATGGTAACGCACTTGCGATGCGACAATTCGCTGCGTCTCACAATCAGTGCGAGGAACGAGGTTTCTGATTCGGGCAACTAGGTTTCTCGTTGTCGGGAACCAGGTTTCTGGTGGATGGGGACCAGGTTTCTGGTTCGGGGAACGAGGTTTCTGGTTCCGTCGAACGAGGTTTCTCGTTCGCCGAACGAGGTTTCTCGTTCGCCGAACGAGGTTTCTGGTTCGGTCGGACGAGGTTTCTGGTCGGCGAAACGAGGTTTCTGATTCGTCGGACGAGGTTTCTGGTTCGAGGAACGAGGTTTCTCGTCCGCGGAACGAGGTTTCTCGTTCGACGGACCAGTTCTTTGGTTCGACCGACCAGTGGAACCTGCAAAAGTTTCCAAATTCAAACCATACCGAGCGAACCTCGAAGGGAAAAAGAGGCGTACCGCGTCCAATTTAGGACACTACCTTGATTCCCGCTAGCTCCGGATCACCGTCAGGTAACCCTCCGCTTCGCGCCGGTGGCAGGGTTCCAGGAGACGATGTGGTTCTGATCACCGTAGAAAACGTCACGCAGCGGCTCGATCGAGGGGAGCGGATCGAGCATCCCGGAAGGTACCCAAACCGCCTTTTCCACTCGCTGCGTGATCACGCCACGATTGAGATCGACGGCGATGAGCTGGTGAACGCTTGCCGCGGTTTCGACCGCCAGGACGCAACGCGTACCGTCATCCCCGACGAAGATCGACGATCTGGCCGGGCCAAGCGGAATGTCGCGCTGCGGCGTGCCGGCGGCTGAAAGGATGTGCAGGACGGTCGCGGACTCCGGTCCGTCGACGATGGCGATCCGTCCGTCGCGAAGGAACCGTGCCGTCTTGACATGCGTACCGCTGGCGAGTGTGGTGATGAGCGCGCCGGTGCGCGCATCGTTGAGCGTCATCACATCCGCGCCGCGCTCCGGCCTGACCAGCATATGAGCCGCGGACGCGTCCGGATAGATCATGGCGAATGTGGCCGTTGCCAGGGAGCCGGTCTCGCGGAGGCCCCGAGCTCTCACATCGAGCTCCACGATCTTCAGTTTCTCTTTGGTATTGAGATAGAGGCGTACCACATCCGGGGAGACGAAAAAGGCGCGCATAGAGCGAACATCAGGCAGCATCACCGAGGCCAGCGAACGCTTTTGCGCGACGTCGTAGACGGAGAGAATGTTCCCGCGCGAAATCGTGGCGATCCGTCCGCCATCATCGGAGGCAAAGAGGCCAAACGGTTCAAAAGTCAGCCCGGTGTCGATCGGATCTTTCAATCCGCGCCGATAGATCCACACATCCGCCACGCCACCGTCCATGCGCGGAACGACGACGCTGCGGCCATCGCGCGTGTACAGGGCTCCCCACGCGGAGAGATTGCCGATGCGGACCGACGAGCCGTCGTCGGCGTTCAGAAGGAATCCGGCATGGTAGTCGGCACGGCCCGGGCTTCTCCCGCTGATCACCACGAATGGTCCGCTCGTGGACCCCGTGGCACGAACGTCGATGCTGATATCGCTCGGCTTTACCGACAGCACCCATCCAACATATCCAGCCGCGATGAGTAGCGCTGCCGCCATCGTTCCCCACAGGAACTGGGAGAGTGCCAAGTGGTTGCGGCGCCGGTCAGTGCGTCCACGCTCGAGCTGCCATGCGCCGCCGGCGATGATGCCAACGGCAACCGCCACAGCCAAGGCGATCGCCATCCATTTCATGATCTCGACGGCCCAGCCGGTGGCCAGGAGAAGCGTGAGGTAGCGAATCGCCAGACCGCAGATGACCGCCGCGGCGAAGTCGATGACGATCAGCGGTGACCGCGAGCGCGCGAACGTACTGATGACGTGGGCAATCAGGAAAAGCGCGAGCGCGATCGCCAGAACGTACTTCGTACTTTCGACGAGCGTCAGGCTCCAGAAGCTCTTCCAGAACTCGCCGACCACCAGCCAGGCCGGCGCGATGATGACGGCGAAGCAGCCGACGACCATCAGGAGCCCGGCGGTCAGCTTGCCGAACCAGATCGATGCTGACGACACCGGCCGCGAGAAATAGAACGACATGCGGTTGTCGGAGAGATCGCGGCCGACGAAGCTGGCGCCGGTCATCACCGCCATGGCTACGCCGAAGCCAGTGGCGAAGATCAGTGACGTCAGCGCGATCGTCGCCTGCGGCGACTTGCCGCTGGTCGCCGGAATGATGCTGAGGACGAACGGCAGGATGGCGAAGGCCACCGCCGCGTAGGCGATGAAGCGCTTCTCCTCGAATTCTCTTGCTGCAATGGCGAGCGCGTGTCTCATGACTTCCCTCCGGCAATGGCGATGAAGATTTCTTCGAGTGACATCGCTTCGACCTCGGCCGCACCGATGTTGCTGGTGTTGCGCATCCGCTCGAAGGCCAGATCGTCGTAGTTGCTGACGATCGCCTCCGCGCCGGCGCCCCAGCTCCGCATCACCGTCGTTCGCAGCACGGCCGTGTCGATCGCCACCGGCTGCGCGGCGAAACGGATCCGGCGGAAGCGCGACTTGAGCGCCTCGACCTCTTCGTCGAGGACCAGCCGGCCGTTCTCCATCATCCCTACCCGGTCGGCGAATGTTTCGACGCCGCCGAGGTCGTGCGTGGTGATGAAGATGGTCGTACCGCGGTCGGCCAGGTCGCCGATCACTTCCTCGAACAGCGACCTGCGGGCCACTACGTCGAGGCCGAGCGTGGGATCGTCGAGCACCAGCAGTTCCGGTGAATTCGCCAGCGCCAGTGCCAGCGACACCTGTTTCTTCTGCCCTTTCGACAGACTGCCGAAGCGGCTCGACATCGGCACGCCGAACGTCCGCAGCCGAGTCTCCACGCTCCCCTGGTCCCATCGGTCATACAGCCGGGAGCAGAAGCGGGCGATGGACGACACCTTCATCTCCGGCGGTGCGTCTGCCTCTTCGGTAACGACACCGATGCGCTGCATGAGGGCCGTGCGGCGAGACCAGGCATCTTCGCCGAGCAGCGTCGACGTTCCCTGCTCCGGTCTCTGCTCGCCGAGGAGACAGCGGACCAGGGACGACTTGCCGGCGCCGTTGCGGCCGACGAGCGCGTAGACGCTCCCTTTGGCGACGTTCAGCGCAACGTTGTCGACGGCGAGCGTGCGGCCGTAGCGGACGGTGAGATCGCAGATCGCGATGGCGTTGTCAGTCATGCTTGTCATGCTTTTCTCCTGTGCTCGCGCACGACGCGCTCGTAGGCCGTTTCGACCTCGTCGACGGCATCTTCGAGCGCGGAGCCGACGGCGATGGCGGTCGATGCATAGCGGTTGGCGGCGTCGCGCAGCGCTCCGTTCCGTTGCGCCTTCTTCGGCTGCGGCTGCTCGTCTGCCACGTACGTCCCCTCCCCCCTCTTCACCGATAGCACTCCCCCCTCGGCAAGCCGCTGGTAGGCGCGGGCGACGGTGTTCGGATTGACGCGGAGATCCTTGGCAAGGTCGCGGACGGACGGCACCGAGGCGCCAGGCTGCAGCGCGCCGAGGGCGATCAGCCGCCGGACCCCCTCCTCGATCTGCCGCCAGATCGGCGCGGGATCGGCTGGATTGATGGCGAACATGGCTACTTCATGTTCCAGTGGCGGAAGAGCCAGCGGCCCGCATTCGTGGCCACGGCATCCTCGTCGAACGACTGCAGAGAGCCGCCGGTCGACCAGCTCTGTTTGTCGAATTTGCCGTCGGCACCGGCGCTGACAACCATGTAGGCGTTCGCGCTCGATTCGACCGTGTAGGCGTGACCCCATGCGTCGGTCATCGGCAGGTGGATGACGTAGATCGGCTCGAACGCCGCCTTCGCTTCCTCGGCCGATTTCACCTCGGGATATTTGCCGTGATCCGATTTGTACGCATCGAAGCAGGTGCGCCAACTGGCCATGTCGAACATCGTCCAGCGCGCCCGCTCCGCATCGGTCGGTGCATAGGGACCGGCTGCGAAGAGAGGCGAAACGATCGCGGCAACCAGCAGTGCAAGCAATGTTTTCTTCATGGTGATCCTCCGTACCTGTGTATTAGCTATCTAATACACTAAGTCGGAGAAGGCGGATTGTCAAGCGTCGTTTTCGGAAGGCTGGTAAGGGGAGCAATGTGGCACAGACACTCTTGTCTGTGCCGGCTCTCGCCACGACTTACATCACAAGCACTCTCAGCCGGCGGCTCCGGCAGGGGCACAGACAAGAGTGTCTGTGCCACATTTTCTCCGGCAATCTATTCAAATTGTGCTCGAGTCTCCGCAGGAATGCGCGACGTTGCGAGGCACCTTTGCCTGCTTCTACCCCAGATGGCACGGCGCTTGAGTTCTGAGGAAGCATGAGAAAGAACCAGAAGGTAGCTATCGCAGTTGCGACGGTCATCGCCGTCGCTGGTGTGACCTCCATCCTCGTGCGGCACAGCGGGAGCGCGTCGACGCCAAGGACGAATCGTGCCCAGGTCATGACGCCGCAGGTCCCGGATGCGCAGATCGTCAAGGCCATCCAGAACGCCAACGTCCGGATTGACGGGCTCAGCGCGACAAATGTAGGCGGGATCGTGGTGCTCAAGGGCTATGCGGACCCGGCCGCGGCACTCCAGGCAGCGACGGTGGTGAAGCAGCTCGGCTTCGCGCGCGTGGCCAATCTGATCGTGGCCAGACCGCCGCCGACGACGAAGGAATCCGCCGCGTGGCCGAACGGAACCTCGCCTCGACACGCGGCCTCGACGGATGCGACCTTCACGTGAGCTGCACGAAAGGCATCCTTCGCGTCGAAGGCACCGCCTACAGCGACCTTCAGGTCGACCTGGCCCGCAACGTCCTCCGCGGCGTTGGAGCGTCGGAAGTACAGATCGCGTTGAAGAGGCTGTAGGGTTGGAGGTTGCTGGGTTGCTCAGCCTCATATCGCACCTGTCATCCTGAGCCGGTTAACGGCGCGTTTTGGCGCCGGTGAAGTGGAGATGAACCCGCGATAGGGGTTGCTGAAGAATCAATGACTTACGAGGAGGTTCATTAGAAGGCTGCCGGAGCCGCTGAGCGAGCGTAGCGAGCGAAAAGCGGCGGAGGACGGCGAAGGATCTCCAGTTACGCGGCTTGGGGCAGAAACGCAGCAGAGGTTTGTAATTGATCTCGATCAGCTAGATCTTTCTCTTGCGTTGCCATCCCTTGGACGGTAGACCTTCGTTACAGAAATCGCAGTTTCGCTTCTGCGCCAAGCAGCGCATCTGGAGATCCTTCGGCGTCCTCCGCGCATTTCGCTCGCTGCACTCGCTCAGCGCTGCGGCAGCCTCAGGATGACAGGGTGAACCCTGCAACCCTGCAACCCTGCAACCCAAAAACTACCCTACCGTCACCGGCTCCAGCTCCTCCTCCACCTTCGTCGCCTTCCGCGCCCTCATCCTCTCCTGCAGGTCATCGAAGAGTGAATACGCCACCGGCGTGGCCAGCAGCGTCAGCAGCAGCGCCAGGCTCTGGCCGCCGATGATGACCGAGCCGATGGCGCGGTTCGTGGCGGCGCCGGTTCCGCTCGATGCCACGAGCGGGAGCATGCCGGCGACGAAGGCCAGCGTCGTCATCAGGATCGGACGGAGACGGTCGCGGTTGGCTTCGCGGATCGCCTGCGCGCGCGGCAAGCCGTGGGCGCGAAGCCCGTTCGTGTGATCGACCTGGAGGATGCCGTTCTTCTTCACGATGCCGAACAGCACCAGGATGCCCAGCATCGAGAAGATGTTGAGCGACTGGTTCAGCACCAGGATCGAGAAAAGGGCGAAGGGAACCGTCAGCGGGAGGGCCAGCAGGATCGTCACCGGGTGAACCCAGCTCTCGAACTGCGCCGCCAGGATCAGGTACATGAAGATGATCGAGAGCAGGAAGGCGAACATGAAGTTCGTGAAGGCGCGTCCCTGCTCGCGGGAGCGGCCGGTAAACCCTGACGAGTACTCCGGCGGCATGTTGAGCTTCTTCGTCTCCGTGACCAGATTGTCCATCACCGTCTGCGCGGACGTTCCCGGGGCCATATTGGCGGTCAGCATGACCTGCCGCTGCCGTTGAATGCGGTTGATCGAAGAAGGACCGGCGCCGGGCGACATGGTCACGACGTCGCGAAGCTGCACGACCCGTGCGCCGACCGACGGCACCTGCGCCTGCGTGATCCCCTCCGGATCTTTGCGGTACTCGTGCTCGGCGCGGACGTGAACCTCGTACTGCTCGCCCCCTTCGTAGTAGTCGGTCACCTTCAGGCCGCCGACGAGGACGTTGAGCGTGGAGGCGATGTCCTGCACCCGAACGCCCATATCTGAGGCCTTGTCGCGATCGATGCGGACGCCGAGCTCGGGCTTGCCGGTGATCAGGTTCGTATCGGGATCGATGGCACCGAGCGACCGCATGTTGCGGAGGTCGGCCAGCAGCGCATCGGAGTACCTCGAGAGCTGGTTCAGATCGGGCCCGCCGATCCAGTACATGATGTCGGCATTCACGCCACCACCGAAGGCGTTGACCGGCCCTACCGACGTGCGGAGATTCAGGCGCTGGTACTGCGGCATGAGGTTGTTGCGAACGTCGGCCATGACCGCGTACTGATCGCGTTTCCTTTTGTCGACCGGCACGAGCTTGACGTAGACCGTGCCGAGGTTTTGCGTGACCTGCGGGTCGTCTCCGATGGTGACGACGGTCGTCTCCACCTCGGGCATCCTGCGGACGCGCGCGGCGATCGATTCCATGATCGTCTGCGTGGTCTGCAGGCTGGCTCCCTCGGGGGCGCGGGCCTGCACCTGGAATTGCGATTCGTCGTCCTGCGGCAGGAAGTTTTTGTTGACCGCCATCCCCAACGGAACGATCGAGAAGAGCGCGGTGAGCATCGACAGCACGATCACCCAGCGATGGGCCATCGACCAGTCCAGCATGCCCAGGTAAACGCCTTCGATCCTGGCATAGACCCCATGCTCGCGCGTCGATGCCTTGTGCGAAAGATCTTCGCGACGCAGCCAGCGCGCCGACATCATCGGCGTGAGCGTGAACGAGACCAGCAGCGAGACGGCGATGGCGATGGCCATGGTCACACCGAACGAGTGCATGAACCGGCCGACGATGCCGGCCATGAACGCCACCGGCAGGAAGACGGCGATGAGCGAAAGCGACGTGGCCAGAACGGCCATGCCCACTTCCTTCGTCCCTTCCACCGCGGCCTCGGCGGGCGGCATCTTCTTCTCTTCCATGAAGCGGAAGATGTTCTCCAGGACGACCACGGCGTCGTCGATGACGATGCCGACCGCCAGCGTCAGCGCCAGAAGCGTGATGACGTTGAGCGTGAAGTTCTCATAACGCATCGCCGCGAAGGTGGCGATGATCGAGCTGGGGATGGCCACGGCGGCGATGACCGTCGGGCGCGAGCGCCGGAAGAAGTAGAGCAGCATGCCGAAGGCCACGAGCGCGCCGGCCAGCCGGATCGGATTGATGGGAACGACCGCGAGCTTCGGCACGAATGCGGCGATGGCGAAGGCGACCACGGCACCGCCGACGCGGAAGGCGAACGGAAGCTGTTTCCTCGACGCCCACCAACTGACCAGAGCGAACAGGATGACGAAGGCGAGGATCGAGACGTGGAGCAGAGATGCCCGCGCGGCGATGTCTTTCACGCCGAAGAGCAGCGTGTACGTCGCCAGCGTCGCCGCCAGCATGATCACCGCCTCGCGCAGTTTCGGCGAGGAGAGGAAGAACCAGACGATCAGCGCGGCGAAGAGCGAGCCGAGGATCAGATGCTCCTTCACGGCATCGACCGCGGCCACGATGTAGTCCGACTGGTCGCGGACGATCTGCATCGTCCATCCCTTCGGCAAGTCGGCTTTCACCAGCCCGAGCTGCTCCTTGAGGCGCTCGATGACCTCGACCGTGTTGGTTCCCGACTGCTTGCGGATGTTCATGACCACCGCTGGCTTGCCGTCAACGGTGGCGATCGATTCCGGCTCGGCCACGCTGTCTTCGATGTGTGCGACGTCGCCGACCTTCACCACATAGCCGTTCGAGGTCGTGAGCGGGATGTTGGCGAAATCGGCCGGCGACTGGACGCGGCCGTACGTACGCAACGTCAGATCGCGCAGGCCCTGCTCGACCTTGCCGCCGGGGATCTGCACGTTCTGCGCTTGCAGGGCGGCCACGAGCTGTGCCGTGGTCATGCCGACCGCGGAGAGTTTGGCGGAATCGACCACGACGTTGATCTGGCGCGGACGTCCGCCGACGATGAGCGCCTGGCCAACACCGTTGATCGACTCGATGCGGCGGCGAAGCTTCTTGTCGGCGAATTCGGTGATGTCCCGAATCGGCGCCGGGCCGGAAAGGGCAATGCCGAGGACAGGGATGGCGTCCGGATCGATCTTCAGGATGATCGGAGGATCGGCGTCCTTGGGGAGGTCGCGCAGGATGGTGTTGACCTTGTCGCGCACTTCCTGCGCGGCCACGTCGATGTCTTTCTCCAGCACGAAGCTGACGATGACCTGCGAGGTCCCCTCGGAAGAGATCGACTGCAACTGATCGATGCCGCTGATGGTGTTGACAGCCTCTTCGACCTTGTCGGTGATGTCGGTCTCGATCTCTTCCGGCGCCGCGCCGACGAGCCGCGTGGTGATCGTGATCGTCGGGATGTCGACCTTCGGGAAGCGGTCGACGCCGAGCTGCTGATACGCGAACCAGCCGACGACGACGAGCGAGAGAACGATGACCGTCGCGAAGATCGGGCGGCGGACGCAGAGTGCGGCGAGTTTATGCATGGCTGGGTTCCTTGGTTGCTGGGTTGCTTGGTTGCTTGGTTGTCGAGCTACCGAGTTGCAGGTCTACCAACCAAGCAACCCAGTAACTAAGCAACCCAGCAACCCTCACTGCCCCATCTCCACTCTCGCAAACATCCCCGGCCGCAGCTTTCCGTCGCGGTTCGGGAACTCGGTTTCGACCGTGAACGAACGGGTTACGGGATCGACGACACCGCCGACCACGGCAACCTTCCCCTGGAAAACGTCGCCGGGATAGGCGTCGACCGTTGCTTTGACGTTCTGGCCGTTGCGGACGCGCGGGAGCTCTTTCTCCGGGACGCGGAAGCGCAGCTTGAGCGGCGAGGTCTGCACCACCACGAGAGCGACGGTGGCATCGCCGAGGCGCTGGCCGACGTCGGTGCGTTTCTCGGCGACGACGCCGTCGATCGGCGAGCGGAGCGTCGAGTCAGCGATCTGCTGGCGGAAGATGGCCGCCTGGGCCTGCATCGACTGCTTGCTCGCACGAGCCTGATCGAACGCCGCTTGTGAACGGTCGTACGTCGACTGCGGGATCGACTCCTTGCCGATCAGCTCTTTCTTGCGGTTGAGGTCGCGCTGCGCGTCCTGCTCCACCGATTCGGCGCGAACGATATCCGCCTGCGCCTTCTCGAGATTGAGACGCGGATAGTCAGTCTCGAGGTCGAGCAGCGGCTGGCCGCGGCTGATCCGCGTTCCTTCATCGACGTACATCTTCGCCACCCGCCCCGGAAACTTGACCGCCAGCTCCGAACGCACAGGCGAGATGAGCTCGCCCGTGGCGACGATCGTCCCGCCGGATTCCGAGGAGGAGATCCCCGCGGTCTGGGTGGGCGCCGCCGTCGAAGCGGCCGCCGACACTCCCTGCACATCACTCGGCAGCGCCGGCGCGGCCAGCGTTGTCGTCGTCGCCGCAGCAGCGGTGTCCTTCTTCGCGCAGCCGAACGGCAGCGCCAGAATCAAAATCGAAATCGTGATGATGGATGAACGCTTCATCAGTGTGTCGCTCCCACGGCCTCTTTGATCGCGCCGGCGGCATACCAGACGCGGAGTTGTGCAAGGTTGTGATTCAAGGTTTCCGAGGCCACCGCGCGCCGCGCATCAGCAAGCGAGACCTCCGAGGTTGCCAGATCGAGCGACGTCGATTCCTGCGCCCGATACAGCTCGAAGACCTGCGCGTACTCGGCCTCGGCGGCGGCGAGCTGCTCCTTCGCCAGTTGCAGCGTCGTGTCTGCCGCGTGCAGGTCGGTGATCGCTTTGTGCACGTCTTCGCGCGCCGCAACCTTGGCGTCCTCGAGCAGCGAGCGCGCCTGCAGCTCGCGGTCCTTGGCCGAGGCGATGTGCGACGAGACCTGCCCCGATTGCCAGATCGGCACCGAGAAACGGAACGCGCCGTAGCCGTAACGGCTGGCCGGGAAGGCGGACTTCTGATCGATGTAACCGGCGTCAAAGGTGACCACCGGCAAATACGCGCCGCGCTGCTTCTGCACTTCCAGCTCGGCGACGCGGATGTTGTTCTGGGCAATGGCGATGTCCGGACGGCTGGCCTGGGCCCGGGCCACGAGCGTCTGTTCGTCCGGCAGCGCATCGAGGGTTGGGGCGGACGAGGTGACGGCGATGTCGCCGGTCAGATCGAGATCGGCGCGCAGCGCGCTCTCCGCCGCCTCGCGCTGCTGCTGGGCGGTGGCGAGCAGGCGCTGCGATGCTTTGAGGCCGTCTCGGCGCGGAGCACATCGACCTTCGTCACTTCGCCGGCCTGATAGAACGCCGTCGACTGCGTGCGCCGCTTCTCGGCGATGTCGATGTTCTTCCGCTCGATGATGATGTTGGCGTCGGCGTTTGCCACGCCGAGGTAATTCGAGGCCACGCGAAGAAGGATGGCGTCCTCGGTTTCGCGCACCCCCTGCCGCGCGTTGACGACGCCGAGCTTGGCCTGATCGTAGGCGCGCTTCTCGCGCAGACCGGCATAGACCGGCTGCGAGAGAACGACGCGATAGTTCCAGTCGTTCTCGGGAAGGATGACGCGCGCATCGGCTCCGTTGCCGAACGACACCTGGGTCGTGTTGCGGATCGTCGAGCCGGTCAGGTTCACTTGCGGCAGGATCGATGACAGCAACTGTTTCCGATTCTCCTCGGCGACGTTGACGTCGACGCGCGAACGATCGATGGTGTTGTTGACCTGCAATGCGCGCGCAAGCGCTTCCGGCAGCGTCAAGGTGGTCTGTGCCGCGGCCATCGCCGCCGGCAGGAGCAGCATCAAAGTAAGGACTGCACGTTTCAATGTGAGCTCCGTTTCATTTCGGGATGGCGATGCCGCTCAGCAGCGTGGAGACGATCAACTCGACGTCCTCACTCTCCGGCGGCGGCGCGTCTTCGCTGAGCCGTTCCAGGACGATGGCGGTGCTCGTCTCGATGAGGATCAGCGCAAGGCGGTTGGGATCGAGCGGCCGTATCTCACCGGCATCCATCGCTTCTTTCAGAGCAGTGGCCACCCGTTCGACACGCGCACGGAACTGCGGCTGGCATGTCCTCTTCTGCCTGCGCTGCTGCGAGACGTTTCCCTCCGGCATCTTCAGCGCGTGGTAGAGGCGGAAGAACTCGCGATTCTGATTGAAGAAGGCCAACTTCGCCGTCGTCATCGCGCGCAGCCTCTGCTCGAACGTTCCCTCGCTGTCGAGCGCGGCATCGACCCGCTTGTGCAGCTCGCCGATGGCAGTCTCGAACGTCTTCTCGACCAGCTCCTCGCGGTCGCGGAAGTAAAGGTAGATGGTCCCCTTCGCGACGCCCGCCTCCTCCGCGATCTCCTGCATCGTCGCCGAGGCCATCCCCTTCCGCGAGATGACCCGGATGGCTGCCTCCTGAATGGACTGAACGCGAAACTCCTGAACGACGTCTTCCTTGGATTTAGGCATAAGTCACCGCGCTGAACGCGCGGTCAGTTGGTGAGAATTCCAGGTCATTCGGCTAAAAGCTATCCGCAGATGACGCAGATGAACGCAGATAAGACCGAGGGTAGGATACGCAGATGAATATCGCGACTGCCGACGAGCTCCTCCGGCTTCCGGCCGACGGGTGGAGGTACGAACTCGTTCGGGGAGAGTTGCGGAAGATGTCCCCTTCGGGCGCCCGCCACGGCCGCGTCGCGGCTGAAATCAGGTAGTAGATGAGCCAATCAGAAGACCGATGTGGCACAGACACTCTTGTCTGTGCCGGATCTCGCCATGACTGAAGACGCAAGCCCTTGGCGGCGTCGGCTCCGGCCGGAGCACAGACAAGAGTGTCTGTGCCACATCGGTCCTGGCTTGCGTTGGCAGGCTCGGTGATGAAAACGATCACCTGCGTCCGGCTGCGATCTCGGCGAGCATCTGTTCGATGTCGGCCGTCGGTCCGTTCAGCGCGGCAAGCCGCGCCAGCGGGTCGAAAGCGTCATCCGTCTCGATCGAAATGCGAACCATGGCGTGATCGCTCACGCCGGTCAGAGGCTCGACCAGGCGGAGCGTGTTCTCGCTTGCGTCATACTCGGCAACGATCGCGCGTGACATCGATGTTTATTGTACCCCTACGTCCCCTCCCGCTCCCGCCGCATGACCACGACCAGCACGCTCGCCGAAACCGCCAGTGCTCCGCCGAAAATCACGATCTGCCGCGGGTTGTGGAAGATCACCGCGCCGGTGGTGAACATGATCGAGTAGACCATCACCACCCCCGCCGCCCACGCAAGCGCGTTGCGGGACAGCTCGCCGCGAATGGGTGAGATCCCGCTCTCGCGGGCGATCACGCCCCATCCCGGTCCCGCGGGACGCACCTTTTTGTAGAACGCATCGAGCGTCGCGCGCGGCTCGGGGCGCGTCAGCAGCGTCACGATCAGCCAGACCACCGTCGTCGAAAGCGTGGTGATGATCAGACTGATGGCGAAGCCCTTCGGCGACGACCCGTCGATGAAGTTGCGCAGCGTCAGCGACACCACCAGCGCCGCCGCCATCGCGCTCACCTCCGACCAGGCGTTCACGCGCCACCAGTACCAGCGCAGGATGTAGACCAGTCCGGTCCCGGCGCCGAGCATCAGCAGGAACTGCCAGGCATGGCTGATCTGATCCATGAACTGCGTGGCGATGAGGGAAAGGACCAGCGTCAGCGCCGTTGCCAGTCGCGCGGCCAGGACGTAGTGCCGTTCCGAGGCGTCGCGCTTGATGAAGCGCCGGTAGAGGTCGTTGACCAGGTAGCTCGATCCCCAGTTCATCTGCGTCGCCTGCGTCGAGCTGAACGCGGCCACGAACGAGGCCAGCATCAATCCTCGGAGGCCGCCCGGCAGCAGGTCGACCATGGCCCGCACGTAGTTGATCCCCGGATCCCCCTCGCGCACCGCCCCGCCGTACATCACCAGTGTGCACAGCGCCGTGATCACCCACGGCCAGCTCCGGAGCGCGTAATGGGCGATGTTGAAGAAGAGCGCCGCGCTGCGGGCCTCCTTTTCATTGCGGCAGGCCAGCATGTTCTGCACGACGTAACCGCCGCCCCCCGGCTCCGAGCCGGGATACCACGACGCCCACCAGTTGAGGGTCAGCAGCGCGGCCATCGTGATCGCCGGCACGATCCAGACGCCATCCCCAGACGGCCAGAACGACATCGCTGCCGCCGACGTCCCGAACGTCGTCCCCGGCGGCGACCCGGCTGGATGGGCGAAGGCCAGCTTCGCCTTCAACACGTTCACGCCGCCGACCGCGCTCAACGCCACGACCGCCAGGATGATCGCCCCGCCCATTTCAAACAGGTACTGCACACCGTGCGTCGTAGCCACACCCCAGTAGCCGGAGTAAACGGTGTAGGCGAAGACGATGATCAGGCAGGCGAAGAGCGCGCTGCGGTTGGAGATGCCGAGCGTCCCCGCCAGCACCTTGGCCATGCCGAGGTTCACCCACCCCATGACGATGATGTTCGCGATCAGGCCGAGGTAGGCGGCGCGGAAGCCGCGGAGGAAGCCGGCAGGCCGGCCGGCGTAGCGCAGCTCCGTCAATTCCACATCCGTCACTACCTCGGCGCGTCGCCAGAGACGGGCGAAAAAGAAGACCGTGAGCATGCCGGACCCGAGCATCGACCACCACAGCCAGTTCCCCGCCACACCGTTCTTCACCACCATCTCCGTCACTGCCAGCGGCGTATCGGCGGAGAACGTCGTGGCCACCATGGCCGTGCCGGCCAGCCACCACGGCATGGAGCGGTGGGAGAGGAAGTAGTCGAGCATCGAGCGCTTGGCCTTGCGCCCGAAATAGAGGCCCATCCCGATGATTAGCGCGAAGTAGGCGGCGACGATGGCGTAGTCGATCGTTCCGAGGTGCATCAGCGTGTGATCCCCGTGCCGCGTGGAGCGAGTCCCGGGATGGTGACCGGCAGCTTGCCGGTGACCGGCGCTTCACCGAACAGCGCATGCACCGCGGCGAGCTGCATGACCGGCTGAATGCCGTACGCGCAAACGTACGTGCCGGCGGTGGGGATCTCGCGAAGAAGGTAGGGCGTTCCGAAGGAGATGGCGATCGTCGGAACGCGCGGTGCGAGATCGGCGAGCAGCTTCGAGGCAACGTCGGGAACCGCGATCGAGCCCGAGCCGGAGCGGGCGCGCACGGCAAGCGCGAAGACGACGACGTCCGCATTCTTCGCAGCGGCAGCGATCGGAACCACATCCGTCGTCCGCGAGTCGACGAGAAACGTCTGCGGCGGAGCCGTGACGCGTTTCCGCATCTCGCGCTCGAAGTCCGGCAACGGCGACACGGTCTCCGGAAAATCGCTTACGGTGACGATGACCACGCGTGCGCTTTTCTTCACCGGCAGCGACCCGCTCTGCTCGCGCACGAGCGTGAGCGCGCGCCGGGCGATGTTCGCCGCAAGGTCGCGATGCTCCTTCGTGTCGATGCCGCCGAAGATCTGCTCGTTCGTCCCCACTGGCGTCCCGGCCCAGGCCTTCGCGTCGAGAATGCGCCGCACCGACTCGTCGATCCGCGCCTCGCTCAGCCGCCCGCTCTTCACCGCCGCTTTCACCGCCACCACCGCCGCGTCGACGTTCGGCGACATCAGGATCTGGTCCTGCCCCGCCTCGATGGCGCGGATGGCTGCCTCGCCGGCGTCGAAGTGCTCGGTGATGCCGCCCATGTCCATGGCATCGCTGACGACGAGGCCATCGAACTTCATGTCGCGCCGCAGCAGTTGTCCGACGATCTTCTTCGAGATCGTCGCCGGCATGGTCCCGTTCTGCGGCACCTCGGATGCCGCCGTCCCGTACAAATTCTCCCCCGCCCCCTGCTGCCGTACCGGTACAAGCTCATCGTCGAGCGATGGCACGGCAAGATGCCCGATCATGATCGACCGCACGCCGGCGTCGATGGCCGCGCGGAACGGCAGCAACTCGACCCGATCGAGCCGGGCGCGGTCGACGCCGAGGATCGGCAGGGAGCGATGCGAATCGACGTGGGTGTCGCCATGTCCCGGAAAATGCTTGGCCGTGGCCAGCACATGCTCCGATTGAACGCCTTTGATGAAAGCCACCACGAACCGGCTGACCTCGGCCGGATCCTCGCCGAAGCTGCGCGTATTGATCACCGGATTGTCGGCATCGACATTCACGTCCGCGATCGGCGCGTAGATGTGGTTCACCCCCACCAGCCGCGCCTCCCGCGCCACCACCCGCCCCTCGGCCTCGGCCAGCGACGGATCCCCCGTCGCCGCCACCGCCATCGCCCACGGCCAGTAGGTGGTGTCGAGGAATCGCATCCCCATCCCCGACTCGAGATCCGCGCTGATCAGCAGCGGCACCCGCGACGCCGCCTGCAGCCGCCCGGTCAGCACCGCCGTCTCGTAGACGTTCGACATCGACCAGATCACGCCCCCGATATGGTTGTCGCGAACCTGGTGCGTCAGCTCCTGATACCCCCACGACGACTCCGCCATGAAGACGCCATGTCCCAGCACGACGAACATCTGCCCGACCTTTTCATCGAGCGAGAGCTCATCAACTTTCGGAATGTGATGCCGCGGGACCGACGCACACATCGAGCCCAGAAAGCCTAGCACGGCGATGAGGATGGTTCGGATGCGGGACAAACGCGAAAGGATAACCCGCGCAGAATTCAAATCACCACAGAGGCACAGAGATCACAGAAAAAAAACCTCTGTGTCCTCTGTGCCTCTGTGGTGATAAAGCCTTTACTTGATCACCGCCCGCACTCCGATCGTCCCCGTCGCGTTCGGATCGTCTTTCGAGGAAACTGCGATCTTCTCATCCAGCGCGCCGGCCTTCGCCCGTGCGCCGTCGATGGTCACCGTCAGCGCCTCTTTCGCCTTCGGCGCCAGCTTCGCCTTCGCGTCGTATTCGTAGTAGAGGCACTTGCACGCCGAGCGCGCCACGGCGATCGACAGCGGCGTCGAGGTCAGGTTCGTGATCTCGAACTGCCGCACCGCCCGCGTCCCCTTTCGAATCGTCCCGTAGTCCGCAACCTCGGGGGCGATCCTGATCGACGCCGCGACGGTAACCGGAACCGGTATCCCCGCGGGAGCGGCCGCCGTGTCGGGGCTCGTTGTCGACGCCGGCTGCTCGATGACCTGCGAGGCCGGCTTGTGATCCGAGCTGGCCCTCCAGATCAGCCACCCGATGATGCCGAGGACCACCACGCCGATGACCAGCATCAGCATCACGCGCGACCCGTTGCCGGACGGACGATCAGCAGGCACGTCGTAGTTGGCGATGCCGTGATCCGTCACCGGCTCGGACGAAACCAGCGGCCGGTTACCCGGCGCCGTCCCCATCCGCTGCGTCTCGGCGAGCCCGGCCGCCGTCGGCCGCCCCTCCAGCTCATCGAGCTTCCGCAGCGAGGCATCGATCGACGCCACCAGCCGCTGATACTCCGCCGCCAACTGCTCGGTCGGCGCATCCGGAATCATCCGCGTCAAGGCATCGCGATGCGTCCCGTAATGCTGCCGCAGCACCTCGATCTCCCGCGCCCGGTCCCCCCGTTTGACACTCACGGTTCCAAAATCGTCAGACATCCGTCACCTCGGAACGGACATCTTTGCAAAATCCGGGCGGGGCGACAAATGCGGACGGAACGAGCGCCTCAAAAGCCTTGGCAGACGATCTGCTTCGAACGAACTGCGGCTTCACCCCCTGACCAGGTCCACGCCTGCCAGATGATGACCAGGGTGCAGACAGTTTCAATCGTCGCGAAGAACAAGTACTCAGCAAACGCGGGCGGCCTGCCCCATCCGACCAGAGGCGGAACGAAGGTCAGGAAACCGTTGACAAGGGTCACAACGCCACCGGCGATGATATTCGCCAGCCGGTTCATTCTAAACGGAAGCAGTCGGCAGGCCAGAATCATAGCGATGGGGATTTCCATCAAGACTGCTGAACCCATCAGAGCCCATTGGGGGAGTGGCTGGAATGGATTTCGCGAACTGACGATCGCGAACAGGGCAATGACGTCCGCATACAGGTAGTTCAGTAACGCGAAGATCCACAGTAGAGACAACCGCTCTTTGATGTCATGCATATCAACTCCTGCGAACGTTAATGGTCCCGCGGCCGCGGCGCAGGCTCCACAGTCCGCGCAGCGAGAGGATGATGGAGAGAAGGGCGGTCACGCCGATCGCGATGAGCGTCCATACGAAGAAGAAGGCTCCGCTGGAGTTGGCGATGCGGCTGCCGGCGCCGACACCCTTTCCCATCATGTGGATGACGGGGACGACCAATCCAAGGAGCGACCCGAGGAGGAGGATGACGTACCCCGATCGTCGCTCGGAGAGCAGCAGCGTTCCGTACAGCCAGACGACAACGATGGGCACGGCAGTGAGGGTTGAGAGTCCTCCCTTTTCGAACCCGCGGACGATGTCGTCCGTCAGGTGAAACGTGATAAGAAGGACCAGGAGCAGAGACGTGATCACCAGCAGGTTGTTTTCCTTCATGGCCAGCATGTTGGCGTCACGCGGGCGCACGAGCAGCAGGATTGCGACGAACTGCGGGTTCGCCAGGACGAACGGCGGCTACATCTGCCTGAACAGATGCACGTAGTTGCGGCTCACGGGCAGCACGTCGTCGCGGCCTTTCAGGTGAATTACCGCGGTCTCGTTGTCATGTCGCTTCACGTGACTGATCGCGCGCAGATTCACGACGACCGAGCGATGGACCTGCGCGAACTGCTCCTCATCAAGCTGCGCGACGAGCTCCTTGAGCGGCGTCCGGACCACCGCCTCTGCCGGTATTCCTCCATCGCGCCACGCCACGATGGTGTACTTCGCATCCGACCGCAGGTAATCGACGTCGTCGACCGCGATCAGGCGCACGGTTTTCCCCGCTTGTGCGCGAATCCAGCGCAGCCTGTCGCGCTTTCCGCCGCCCTGCAGCTTCGCGAGCTGGGCGCTGAGCTGCTGCAGTAGCTGCTCGGTATTGATCGCCGGCCTCGTTGACTGCAACCGTTCCTTGAGACGGCTCACGGTCTCCGCAAGCCGCGCCTGTTCGACCGGCTTCAGAAGGTAATCGAGTGCGCCCTGCGCGAAGGCCTGCACCGCGTAATGATCGTAGGCGGTGACGAATACGAGATGGGCGCGGCGACCGATCTGGTTCGCGGCACCGACGCCGGAGAGTCCGGGCATGTGGACATCGAGGAAACAGATGTCGGGATGCCGCTCGTCGAAGAGTTGCACCGCCTCCCGCCCGTTGCGCGCCTCCGCCACGATCTCGAGCTCCGGCCAGACGCTCGCCAACTGACGCCGCAGCGCTTCGCGCAGTAGCGGCTCATCGTCGGCGATCAACCCGGTTGGGTGGGCGTTCATGTTTGCGCCGGCATGTCCACTTCCACGGAAATGCTCCGAGGTCCGGAGATCAGGCGCAGGTGCGCTGCATCGCCGAAGATCAGATGCAGCCGCTCGCGCAGAGTGGTGAGCCCCGTCCCGAGACCGCTGTCCGATTTCTGAAGCCCGGCGCCGGTGTCGGTGACCCGGACCACACAACGGTCTTCAAGGCGTTCGATGTGAATGTCGATGCGCCCTCCTTCCTCACTCGGGTCGATTCCGTGCCGCACGGCGTTCTCGACCAGCGTCAGCAGGGTGGTCGGAGGACATCGAACCTTCAGCGCCGACGGATCGACGTGCATTGCGTATTGCAGGCGATCGGGCATGCGCATCTGCATCAGCTCGAGATAAGGCTGAACGAGCTGCAGCTCGCGTTCGATCGTTGCCACGGGCTCGTAAAGCAGCGGCACTGCCGCGCGGAGATACGCGGTGAGGCTGCGAAGAACGATCGATGCGTTCGGCGAGCCTGCATCGACGAGCGCCTGGATGTTCGCCAGTGTGTTGAACAGAAAATGCGGGGCGACCTGCGCCTGCAGCAGATGCAGCCGCGCGTCGAGAGCCTGCCGCTCCAGCTCACTGCGCTCGAGCGCGAATGCGAGCTTCTGATCGCGAGCGAAGGCTTCTTTCTCCCGGACGATTGCCGCGAGCGCCGTCCATGGAGCGACCAGGAGGCCGGCGTACGTCAGCATCAGAAACTGGTTCGTGCGGTTCTGTTGTGCCCAGAACGGCGGCGCACCTGCGGGAGTGAGCACGATGTCGATCAGCAGCGTCGTTGCCGGCATGAAAACGCCGACGGCAACGACTTGAAGCACCCATCGCTGCAACCAGCGGGGCAGACCGCGGGGCCATACTTCGAAGAGAGCGAAGGCGGTCGTCGCCGAGAGACCGAGGATGACGCTGCGGAGGAAGAGTGAGGACAAAGGAGCTGCCGCGTGATTCCTCCACGGGATGATCAACAGGAGTCCGACGCCGATCGAGATTGTCAGCGCCACGACAACCCGCCGCGATGTCTTCGCGACGATGCCGGCCGAACGCGCGGCCGTCGACAATTCGGACATCGCGGTTGAGGATACCTTTTTCGGTTACCAATCATGCGCCGCGTGCCTCCCGCGCGACAGCGCGATGCGACGAACAGCGGATTCCCGCGATGAATCGTAAGAACAGTGGTTGAAACCCGTGACTCTCAGGATCCATAAAAAGCTTCCGGCCGCCAGGCGAGAGTACCGCCCTGCCCGTCTGTCAGCCAAGTATTGCCCTCGGTAGCGGCTTCGATCCCCTCGGTAGAGACCCCGTCCCTTCTCGTTAGCGACTTCGATCCCCCTCGGTAGAACCTCGTCCCCTGTCGTTAGACTTCGATCCCTTCGTTAGCACCTTCGACCCCTTCGCTAGGGCCTTCGATCCCCTCGTTAGCGCCTTCGAGTCCTTCGTTAGTGCCTTCGAGACCTTCGTTAGTGCCTTCGAGACCTTCGTTAACGCCCTCGATCCCCTTCGTTAGGGTCTTTGAGTCCTTCGTTAGCGGCTTCGACCCCCTTCGTTAACGCCTTCGATCCCTTCGTTAGAGCCTTCGAGTCCTTCGTTAACGCCCTCGATCCCCTTCGTTAGCGGCTTCGACCCCTTCGTTAACGCCTTCGATCCCCTTCGTTAGCGCCTTCGAGTCCTTCGTTAGCGCCTTCGACCGCTTCGTTAGCGGCTTCGATCCCCTTCGTTAGCGCCTTCGAGTCCTTCGTTAGTGCCTTCGAGCCCTTCGTTAGCGCCTTCGAGCCCTTCGTTAGCGCCTTCGAGCCCTTCTGCGAGATTCCAACCGGATACCCCTTCTGCGAGGAGAGGTGGAAAATTCTTTTGCATATCAATGACTTACGTGCGTCTTCAAGAAATCCATTGACTGTTCAGCCCGGTGGATATATATTTAAAGCTACGCGGAGGCGACACTTGAGCCATGGTGTCCGGTTCCCGAGCGAGAGACCGGTGGGATGTTGAGGACCGGCCTCGAATGAGGTGCTGGGTCCGTCGAGCTTGAGCAAAGGCGAAACGGAGCTGGATACAAGTGGAGTTGAGCGTTAGCTCCTCCAGCCTCGTCAAAACATCCGTTCCTCCGAGGTTCGCGGCCTTTGGAGGCAGTCGACGGACGATTTGCGGCGTCCGTTCTTTGGACATTCACCCCGGTACGGCGTCCGGTCTGCGCACATCAGCCCGGAACGCCGTCCCAATACCGATTGCCCTTATCAGGGCAGGAAGGGAGTTCATCGTGTTAGACAAGAATGCAGTCAGTCAAACAAACGCCGCCACGGCGGCAGAAGATCCGGCCATGACGCCGGAAGCGATCGTGGAGCAGCTTCGCGTGTTGCAGGGTCATATCCCCAACTACGTGCAGTTGTCGGTCCCCGACGCGGCGACGCTCCGGACCGCGTCGAATCTCCATCCCGACTTTTCGCAGGCGGCCATCGACGCCGTCGGCGCATCGCCGAGGCTGGAGGCGACAGTCGGTCAGAGCGCCGAAACGATGCAGAGCACCCTCGAGGCGGCTGCTCGTCTGGCGAAGGTCGAAGAGGAGTTGAAAGCGATGCTGGACGGCGTTTCGTCGTCAATCCTGACGCTTCGCCACAGCGTCGGGCATGCAGCGCTGATGGCGTACGAAGTCAGCAAGAGACTGGTCAAGGAACCGGAGCACGCAAACCTGCTGCCGCACGTGGCCAGCATGCGGAAGACCAACCGTTTCGGACGGAACCGCAAGGCCAAGGCACAGACGCCGGCGCCTGCACCCGCTCCGGTACCGGTACCGACAACCCCGCACGTCTGAGACAATAACCCCGGCCGGCCGGGCGCGCCTCCATGGCGCGCCCGGCCATTTGGAGGATTCGATGAGCAAATCCAAACCCAAACCAAA
>Ga0247668_1000087_pt1 | contig 30762 bp, 20 predicted proteins | sample CNK09_metaG_FD_182737 | JGI IMG/M metagenome (GOLD analysis project Ga0247668, IMG submission 182737) | Soil microbial communities from Purdue University Martell Research Forest, Indiana, United States - CNK09 | ecosystem: Environmental > Terrestrial > Soil > Temperate forest > Bulk soil...
CGGCATCACGCGCCGTCTGCGAGTGCGCAGTGGGCACAGACGAGAGTGTCTGTGCCACATTGGTCAGGCTGACCGCGAGGATCAACACCGCAACGACAACGGCCCTATGCGCCCGACGACGATTCGCGCAATGCATGCTTGGCCGCCTGCTGCTGCGCCTCTTTTTTCGACGATCCCTCGCCGCGCGTGGCCAGGTTGCCGACCTTCACCTCGACGATGAACCGCTTGTCATGATCCGGCCCCACCTCGCCGACGACGCTGTACTCCGGCAGCGGCATCCCGCTCCCCTGCGCCATCTCCTGCAACGCGGTCTTGTAATCCTGAAAGAGGAGGTTCTGCTCGTCGATGGCCTCGAGATCGGGCGTGAACATTCGCTCGATGAGACCTCGCACCGGCTCGATCCCGCCGTCGAGGTAGACCGCCGCCAGCATGGCCTCGAAGAGGTTGGCCAGCAGCGAGTCCTTCTTCCGGCCGCCGGACTTCTCCTCACCGACGCCGAGGAAAAGGACGTCTCCCATGCCGTAGGCGCGCGCCTTCTCGGCAAGGCTGGTGGCGCTGACGAGATAGGCCTTCATCTTCGAAAGCGCTCCCTCGTCGAGCTCCGGGAAACGGCGGAAAAGAAGGTCGCCGATGACGAAGCCGAGAACGGAGTCACCGAGGAATTCGTAGGTCTCGTTGTCCCTCAGGGCGTCGTGCTTGGCCTCGTGTGAATACGACTTGTGCGTGAGCGCACGTGTGAGGATCTCCCGCTGCTGGAAGGGATATCCGATGCGGGATTCGAACGCGGACAGGTCGTCGGTAGACAATCGGTCAAAAGTATAGAGGAGAGCGGACCGATCCTCGTCAGTGCAGTTGCGCGAGGGTCCGTTGCGCCTCGGCGATGTCGGCCGCGTAATGCGACTTCGGCGCCGTTCTGACGAAGCGCTCCAGGGCGGCACGCGCCTCGGGAGTGTTCCCCGCCTTCGAGGCCACGATTCCGATGTTGAGGAGCGCGTCGTACTGCCGCGGATCGCAGGCCACGGCGCGCTTCCACGAGTCGACGGCATGCTCGAAGTCGCCCTTCTGCGCGTAGATCACCCCGAGCGTGTTCCACGCCAGCGGCAATTTTGCATTGAGCTCCAGTGCACGGGTGAGCCTGCTCTCGGCACCGCTCACGTCGCCGGCCTTGAGAGCGAGGATGCCGAGGTTCTGCAGGGCCGGTGCGTCGTTGGCGTCGATCGCCAGCACGCGCTCGAACTGGCTTCGTGCCTCCGCCTCGCGCCCCGAATCGGAGAGAGCCACGCCGAGGGCGTTGAGCAGATCGGGATCGTTGCTGCCGGCGCGCGGCGTGAGGAGATCGACCGCCCCCTTCGGATTTCCGGTCTCACTCAACAGGAGAGCCAGTTGCACGACGTCGGAGTCGGCGGCATTCGGCTTCGAAACGAGGATCTTCAACTGCTCCATCGCCTCGGCGACCTGATCGTTTTGCTGCAGCATGAAGGCGAGCAGCTCGCGCCCCGCCTCCATGTCGCCTCTCGCGGCGACGACCTCGCGCGCAAGAGCGAGCGCCCGGACAGGATTGCCGCGCTCGAATGCGTCGACCGCGGCGTGCATCTTCGAATCGAGTCCGATCAGGTTCTTCGGATCGTCCGCTTCCGTGTAGTGCTCGCGCGGCGAGGCGTTGCCGGATACATATCCCAGGCTGCGCAACCGCGCGATCTCCTCGGATGAGACCGCGGCGCGCGCGGAGGGAAGCACCTGCATCGGCGCAAGCAGCCGGCGGGCCGCTTCGACGTCGCGGCGCCGCTCGTCGCGCAGGTTCGCCAACTCGCGCGGATCGCGGGGAAGGTCGTAGAGCTCGGCCAGCGGCAGGTCGATGTATTTGAGCCCGCCATGGATGATTCCCGTCAGCGGAGCCCAGCCTCGGTTGAGCGACGCGGAGAGAGACTCGAAGTAGCTGTCGCGCGCCCCGACATCGTGGAGAAGCGACGCTCCCGGCAGAGCGACCGGCTTCGGCAGACCGGCGGCCTCGAGGATCGTCGGAACGATGTCGACATGGCGGACGAATTCGCTCACCTTTCGATGCCCGGTTCCGTGACCGGCGACGAGCAACGGAATCTTCAACGTCGACTCGTAGGCGAACAGACCGTGCGTCGCTTCGCCGTGATCGCCCAGCGCCTCGCCATGATCGGCGGTGACGACGATCAGCGCGTCCGGCTCGGCGGCCACGATCGGACCGATGGCTTTGGAGAGTGCGTCATCGACGTACGAAATCTCGCCGAGGTATTCGTTGTCGCGGAACGAGGAAAGGAACGGTTCCGGCGGCGCGTACGGGGCATGCGGGTCGTAGAGATGGACCCACAGGAAGCGCTTCTCTCCGGCGTGGCCGTTCCACCACTTCGTGGCCGCGGCGAGGACCGCCTCGGCGCGCCGCTCCGGGACGACGAAATCGACTCCCGACTGCCCTTTGCCGTAGTTGTCATCGTATGTATCGAAGCCGCGGTTCAGACCGAAGCGGGCATCGAGAGGAAAAGCGCCGACGAAGGCTCCGGAAACATAGCCGCCGCGATGCAACATCGCCGCGACCGTCTCGAACTTCGGATCGAGCTTGAAACCGGCGTTCTCGCGCACGCCGTGCTGGAACGGGTAGAGGCCGGTCAGGATGTTGGTGTGGGAGGCCAGCGTGATGACGTTGTGGGCATGCGCGTTCGTGAACTCCAGCCCGCGGCCGGCCAGCGAGTCGAGAAACGGCGTCCGGACGCGCGTGTTCCCGGCGTATCCGACGGAATCGGCGCGCAGCGTATCGATGGTCACGAGGATGATGTCGCGGGCCGGAGCGCCAACCTGGCCATGGAACCGCCGGATCAGGAGCCATGAAACGCCGATGACGATGACCGCGGCGCAGGCAAGCGCGGCCACCAGCGCCTTGCGCCGCGGCGAAGTTCTACGCTGTTCCTCGGGTCCCACAGACGTCAATTCAGCATCCGCTTGCGAAGCAGCGGTGCCGAGTCGCGCACTCGCTGCGGAAGCCGGTGCAACTCGGCATCGCCCGGATATTTCTGCTGCCCCTGGAGAGCCCAGAACAGCGCGCCGCGATCGTCACCGATGGCCGTCAATGTCTCCGCGACGACGGTGTACGTGTGCGGCTGCGGGACGGCCTTGACGACGTCGAAGATCAGCTTCGTGGCCTCGTCGAGGCGATGCTCCACGGCGAGAAGCATGACCAGCGAGGCGTAGGCATCGGAAGACGACGGGTTTTTGGCAATCTCCAGACGGAACTCGCGCTCGGCTTCTTCGTTCCTGCCAAGCCGGGCCAGGACGTCCCCGAGCGCGGCGTGCAGGCCCGGCGCGGGCTTGGCCGATTTCTCGCTGGCGACGAAGGCACGCTGGTAATAGCCGAGCGCGGCCGGCATATTGCCGCGAGCCCTCTCGATTCCGCCCAGCATGATCAGAGAATCGGTCGGATCGTGGGCCGTAGCGGCCGCAAGCTTGGCTTCGGCCTCGGCACGCTTCGGATCGTTCCGGCGCATCCAGATCTTCGAAAGGATCTCGTGCGCTTCACCGGGCTCGACCGTCACGGCGATCTCGGCGTGCTTCTGGGCCGTGTCGAGATCGCCCATCTTCAGAGCGAGATTGGCGACGTCGTACAAGAGCGCGATGGCGGTGGGGACATGGCGCAAGCCATCCTTGGCGGCATCGATCGAGTCCTGCTCGCGTCCCATCTTGAAAAGGATCTTGGACTTGAGATCCCAGAGATCGGTAATCTGACCATTGGTTGCGAGAAGCTTGTTCGTCAATTCAAGCGCTTCCGGCTCCTTGCCGTCGCGGTAAAGCGTGTAGGCGACGCGGATTTCATGGAACGCGCCCATCATGCTCTTCGGATCGGGGAGCGGACCGCTGTTGGTCGTATCGACGGTCGAGCCGACGTACCCAAGCGCGGCCAGCTTGGCCGCTTCCTCGGGATCGATATTCGAAGGCGCCACGGCACTCTTCACGAACGGCTCGATCTCGTCCCGCAGCTTGATGTAGGCGCGCCGGTTGTCCTGCAGAACGTTTTTCTTCTCACCAGGATCGGCCGCGAGATCGAACAGCTCCGGCTGCGGACTTCTGATGTAGTGGTTGTCGCCGTCGATGAGCGAGTGCAGATCGCTCCAGCCGAAATGGAAACGGGGATAGAGAGTCTCCGAGTAGATCGACCGCACCGGCCCACCGTCCAGGAACGAGAGCAGAGACTGGCCGATGCGATGCCCTGCGGCCGGGGCCGGCGTGGCCGTCCGCTCCAGGATCGTCGGAAACACATCGACGAGCTGTACCGGCGTCTTCACCGTGGCCCCCGCCTTGCGCTGCTGAGGGAGCTTCACCATCAGCGGGACCTGGAGCGCCTCACGATAGAGAAGGAGTCCGTGCTCCTCTTCTCCGTGCTCGCTGAGTCCCTCGCCATGATCGGAGAGGAAGATGATGAGCGATTTGTCGTACAGCCCTCGCTGCTTCAGATCGGCGATCAGGTCGCCGATCACCGAGTCGACGTAGGCGATCTCGCCGTCGTAGTGATTCGCATACATGCCGAAGAACGGCTCCGGCGGCGTGTAGGGCGAATGAGGGTCATAGAGGTGCAGGAAAAAGAAGAACGGCCGGCTCCCCTGCGCATCGATCCACTGCTGCCCTGCCTTCTCCGTTTCCCGGCCGTCCCGCTGCACGCGGCCGATCAAGTTCTCACCGGCCATGGCCTTGACCGCGTCGTCGTAGAAATCGAATCCGCGGGCGAGACGCGTTTCGTGCCGCAGAACGAATGCGGAGATCGCCGCTCCCGTCGCGTACCCGTTTTTCTTGAGCAACTCCTGAACGGTCGGGATCGAATCAGCGAGACGGTAGCCGACGTTGTCGCGAACGCCATGGTCCGCCGGCAACATCCCCGTGAGGATCGATGTGTGCGACGGCAGCGTCAGCGGCACGTGGCTGTACGCGCGCTCGTAGAGAATCGAATCGGCGCGCAAGGCGTCGATGTTCGGCGTGGTGATCCCTTTGTAGCCGTATGCCGGCAGGTGATCCGACCGAAGCGTATCGACCGAGATCAGGATCACCGGCGTCGTGTTCGACGGTGATCCGACCGACCGCCGGCACGACGTGAAGAGCGCGAGGGCCAGCAGGCCGGCCGCGCAAAGAAAGACGACACTACGCCGTAACCAGTTCGCGTGCATGCAGAGCCGGATCGATGGTTACTTTTTCGGCAATGCCGCGAGCATGGACCGGGAGTCTTTCGCCTCGGGGGCGTCCGGTGCCAGCGCGATGACCTGCTCGAAATCGGCGCGCGCTTCGGCCGTTTTGTTCGATTGCGCGTTTGCCAGACCGCGATAGTAGAAGGCGTCCACCCCCTTCGGGTCCATGGCGATGGCCTTGCTGAAGTAGGTGACCGCATCCGCCGGATTCTTCTTGTTCAGAAAGAGAATGCCGAGGTTGAGATACGTCGTCGGATCGGTGATCGCGGATGCCGGCAGCTTCTCGATCTGCGCCTTTCCGGCGTCGAGCTGCCCGTTTTCGAGGTAAAGGTTCGCCAGGAGTAGCGCTGACGCGGTGTTGGAGGGATCGGCGGCCGTCACCGCTTCGAGCGATGTGATGGCGTTCTTCAGGTCGCCGGCGCGGTAGTATGCCTGGGCCATGACCTGCAGGAGCTGGTCATGCATCTGCTTCGTCTCAGGCTTATCGGCCGGAACCATCGGAAGCGCCTTCTCGAAGTCAGCGACCGCATGCTTGACGTTTTCGCGGACCTCATCGGCGGTCACCGCGTGGGTGGCCCCTCCGCCAGCCGATTGCGGCGTGGGGACGACGTCGCCGGCCTTGATTCTCATCAGGTTCTGGCCCTCGGTGATCGCGTCGATCGCTTCCTTCGGAACGACGGGCGCCGCGGTGACGACCGCCGCTGCCGACGCTTCCTCTTTGGCCTCCGGCGCAAGCTGGGTCTGGATCATCGGCTGCTGCTGCATTTCGCTGATGTTCGCCGTGCCGCGGCTGGTCTGGTAGCCGGGCGCGGCGATATCGACGTTCCACTGGCCGCCAATCATTCCGATCGCCGACCAGTGACCATGGGCGTCGGTCTTGACGATGATCGGCTGGGTGTTGCCAGAGGCGATGGCCACGGTTACCGTGGCGCCCTGAACAGGCTTGCCGGTGGTCTTGTCGGTGACGGTTCCCTGCAGCCGGCCGCGCCCGCGAACCTGAGCCGTGGCGGTGACGACGAGAAAGAGCGACAGCATGATTGAGGTGAAGACGCTGAGCTTGCGCATCGATTCTCCTGATTCCAAGTGGGTTGAGCCCGTGAGCCCGGGCTGAGAAACGCAGCGTACCGCACCGCTGTTCCAGAATGGCGAACCGATCCTCAAAACGGAGCCGGCCGGCACCGCCGGCACCGCAAGACGCCAAGCATTCGCCTACCCCGCATTTCTCACACTCTCACTCGGATCGTCGGCAACCTGTTACTCGTCGAGAGCCTTCTCCCCCAGCGTTTTTCAGATGGGGGAGAAGGTGCCGAAGGCGGATGAGGGGCGTTGGATCTTGCCAATCAGTGGACTATTTCCGGGAACGGGCGTGGGAAACTCATGAAAACAAGCAACTTCAGCGCGAGAACCGCCCCCCTCATCCGGCTTCGCCACCTTCTCCCCCCGCAAGAAACCGCGGGGGGAGAAGGGCTCTCGACGAAGGGAATGGCAATGCTCGCGAGGGAACAATTCAAGTGCGTGTGTTCGAGGTGGACTGCCCTGGCTGCCGAATGTCACAAGATCGCGAGCAGTGGGCCGAGCCGGCAAATCACGATGTAGGGGCGTTCAATCCATGATCCATCGACGAGAGGATCTTGCTACCTGAACGAGCGGCGGCGGCGTGACGACGCCGATTGCTATGGACAGGTGACGTTGATCCACGACTGGGTCGCGTAGTCAAATTCCTGACAATTGTGAACCTGGTGGAGACCGTCCGAACAGCGCCATACGTCGACCGTGCGGTAGGAGCTCAAGGAGCCGTAATCCGTCTCGAAGTTATCGCAGTCGAAGTCCTGTTCTCCGACCCACGTCGTGAGAGTCGAGTTGCTAAAATAAGTGTATTTCACCTCGTGATTATCAAGTGCGAACGAGGCGCCGGCGATTGCGCCGATCGCCAGAACGTACAGGAGGAAGCGCATTGCTTTGACTTTCGCCATATCTATCTCCTCTATCTTTTTCCGCTTTCAAGCGCCGTCACGCAGCATAAGGATTATATATGGATTTCACTGTTGCTGCCTGTAATATTTCTCCGGCTTGAAGGTTCTTTTCGGACGACCCCTCCCTGATGATTCTTCAGGACACCGGCCAATCATGCGCTCCAAAAAAAAACCCGCTGGGGTTGCCCCCAGCGGGTTGTGATGCAAATGGCTTCGTGGATCGAACTAGAACGACAGACGCGCGCCGAGGCGGAACACGCGCGGCGAGAGAACTTCCGCGACGCGGTTGCGGCTGGCGGAGAGCGTCGTGCTTCCGGCAGAGGAGTTGAGCTGCGCGACGTTGCGCTGCAGGATCGTGTTGGAGTTCAGCATGTTGAATCCATCGATCGAGAGCGTCAGGCCGACGCGCTGGAAGCGGAGCTCCTTGGCAAGGCGCATGTCGACTTCAGTCACCGTCGGGTCCCTGAAGGTATCGACGGCGTTCGGCACGAGAAGGGCCTTGTTGCCTTCACCGTTGGCGCCTCTGACGAGCCACACATACGGCAGCGAGTAGCCCTGGCGGGAGTTGATGTTGAATCCGAACGACGTCTCGATGACGGGGATCTGGTACGTGCCCGTCAGGTCGGCAGTCCACTTGGAGTTGATGTAGACGTTGCCCTTCGATCCGCTGCCGGTGCTCTGGAAGATGACCTCGGAATTGTCGCAAACGCCGCAGAGGCGGGTGCGGGTCGGATCGACGATCGAGCCGGAGCCGACGTGCTGCTTCCAATCCTGCAGGGTGACGTTCCCGCGCATCATCCAGCGATGCGACAGCCGCTTGGTCGCGGTGAGCTCGAGGCCCTTGTAGGTCTGGTAGTAGTCCGGGGTGTTGTGGATGACGCTGAAGACGGCCGGCGAAACGCCGGGCTTGAGCGTGTAATAGGGGAGTGACACCGTCTGGCCGTTCGGCAGCGTGGCGGTGACCGGGGCGTGCAGCACGTAGTCGGACGGGCTGTAGAAGTCACCCTTGCCCTGCGTATGCTCGCCGATGGTGGAGATGAAGTTATCGAGCTTGCGATACGTGGCATTGATGCCGACGCTGAAGTCGCTCATCAGCTCGCGCTCGCCGCCGAGGATGATCTCGTCGGTGTACGGGGCCTTGAGGTTGCTCGCCCAACGCGTGAACTGCGTCGAGGCTGTCGGATTCTTTGGATCGAACCCGCTGGCGCCAAAGCCGCCGTACTTGAAGTCGACCTCATTCCGCTGCGCCACGTTGTCGTGGTTCAGATCGTTGTAGTAGTAGTAAATGTACGAGGTCGCGCCCGGTGACGTCGGTGTCACCGTGCCGCTCGTCAACTGACTGACATAGCGGCTGTACGACGCCCGCAGGAGAGTCTTGCGATCCGCGCCAAGGGCATAGGTCAGACCGAGACGCGGAGAGATGTTGTTGAACTTCAGACCCGACGCACCCGCGAAGCTTTCCGCAGGGAGAACGTCCGGGACGACCGGATTCGCCGGGGCGGTTCCGGCCGAGTTCAGGCCTTTCTGCTGGTCGTAACGAAGGGCTCCCTGCAGGGTCAGGTTGCCGAGCATCAGCGTGTCGCCGACATACATATCGGTCGACTTGGAAGAGAAGGTCAGATCGGGGAAGCGCATGAACGCCACCAGTCCGGTGTCATGACCGTCGCCAACGCCGCTGCCGTAGTTGTAGGTGTATTCGCCACCCGGCCATGCGGAGTGAGAGGTCACGTCGGCGACGCGATAGCCGAATCCGAACTTCAGCTCGTGGCTGAGCTTTCCGGTGTTGGCGAACGCGGAACCGTCGAGGCGGTACTGCTTCTGCGGACGAAGACTGTCGATCGACTCGTAGCTCCGGTGCCAGGCGTTATCACCGGCTTTGTCGCGATAGGCCGGAAGGGAGTCGATCCCGCAGGCGAACGTCGCGCAGCCCTTGCCATTGTCGGCGATGAGCTGGAACCCGCCCTGAACCTTCGAGTACAGACCGGTCAGGTAGAGGTTCTGATTGATGATCTGCGTATCTTCGATCTTCCAGAGGGTTGGATCGGTAAGGCTGCCGGTACCGTGAGCGTAGGTATCGTTCTGGTTCCAGCCGGTCTCGGGGAACCGCGTCGTGCTGACGTTCCGGCCGAGCTTGATCTTCGAGCCGTACTGGTCGACCAGCGTGAGGCTGTTCGAGGCAGTGGGCTGCGCGTTGACCTTCAGGTTCTCGTTCTTGAGCGTGGTCTTGTCACGGAACCGCGAGTTCGGGTTCGCCGGATTGAGTAGCGAAGCAGTCAGGATGTCGATGTTCTGCTTCCCGTACGCGCCCCAGAACCAGAGACGGTCCTTGATGATCGGGCCACCGATCTCGGCGCCGTCGTCATCGATCTTGTTGATCTGGTTGATGCGAAGCAGGTAGGCCGTCGCTTCCGACGGGATCTTCGGATCGGCCTGATAGCTCTTGCTGGTATGGAAGGCGCGGGCCGAGCCCTTGAAGTCATTCGTTCCGCGCTTGGTGACCATGTTGAGCTGCACGCCCGGGGTCATGATGCGGGGGTCGGTGCCGCCGGTCGTGATCTGCATTTCTTCGAAGGCGTCGAAGTCGTAGTACGACGGCGAGGAGCCGGTCGCCGCGAAGTCGGTGATGTTCACACCATCGACGTTCCAGGTTGACTGCGTCCCCGAGGTGCCCTTCGATGCGTAGACCGACTGCTGGCCGGATTCGTTTCCGCCAACGTTGTTGCGGTCCATCGTGACGCCGGGGGTCTGCTGGAGGATGACCCACGGGTCGCGCGCCGACGGCACATTCTCGAGCTCGACCTTGGAGATGTCGGCGCCCGTGCCGGTCTTGCGAACGTCGAGCAGCGGCGCTTCGGCCGTGACGACGATCGACTCCGCCGCCGACGGATTGAGCGTCATGGTCACGTCGGCGTTACGTCCGAGGTTGACGCTGATGCCCGTACGCGTCGACGTTCCGAATCCCGCCAGCTCCGCCTTGAGCCCGTACGACCCAGGCGAGAGATTGAGGAAGCGGAAGTTGCCCGATGCGTCGGAAACCGTCGACTGCGGTGCACCGACGCCGGTCAAGGTTACGGTCACGCCTGGTAGCGCCGATCCGTCCTTGGCCTGTACCTTGCCGTAGATGTTGCCCGATTGGATCTGTGCATATGCGCTTACGGCAAGTAAGGCGATAAGCACCATTGCGGCGATCGTGGCCGCTCGAAACCCGAGGGATGAGTATCGTTTCATTTCGGCTCCTTTCGTTGAATCCTGTCCGTTGAGACCCTGTCAGCCCTGCCTTGTGCAGATCGCCGGCCGAGTGCCAGCAATCAGACAAAGCCATTGTATGCAATGAGTTGCGTCCCTTGGAGCGCACCGCTGCCCGCCGCTGGATTCAACCAGACGTTCAAAACCGTACTGTTTTTCGAATCTGCGCAAATCCATCGGTGCTGAGTGTTTCGGTAGCTTAGCAAACTTTCTGTGAATTCAAAACAGAAGTTTTAGGCGTCAGAAAATGACAAACGCCGCGAATTGCTTCGCGGCGTTTGAGGCCTGCCTTCCGGCTGCCTACGAGGTTAGCTGTCGGATTCGGACTGGAAGCCCTACCAGCTTCTGGCTGGATTCACCCCGGACGGTGGCAAGCCGTCGCTCAATTGGTTCCCCCGTTCCTCGGCGCCGAGGATTAGGCCGGCAAGCCGCCACGCGTAGGCGGCACCAGAGAGTGTATGTCTTCGCGGGCGGATGTCAATCGCGACCTTGCAATCTGGAATGGCGACGGCCATGCCGAGGTTCGCGATCGTGATGCGGACGCTCTTCGTCGCCATGGCGATCGTGACGATCACCACGTTCTCCATCCTCCTCATTTGATCCCAGCGGTCTCGCGACCTCTTCGCATGTCCGCGAAAAAAAGAAAATCCGAGTCTGTGAGGAATCGATGCTTCGAAACTATCTCGCCTGCGTCGCAGGCGTGCTTCTGATTGCCGCGAGCGCACATGCCGCGGAGAAGAGTGGCCCGCTCAAAGGAACGATCACCGGCCGCGATCCATCCGCCAACCGCTTGACCGTTGCACACGGCGAAGTGACGGGGCTGATGGGCGCGATGACGATGCCCTATGAGGTTCGCGGCCAGAGAGTCGCCGCGCTTCCGAAAGACGGCACGAAGATCACCGCCACACTTCACGAGGCCGATGGCACACTCTGGCTGACCGACGTCAAGGCGGCCGATGCGCCGCCCCCGCACGATCAGGCGATGAGCGGAATGCCGATGGAAACACACCCCGTGCAGGCAGCCATGCCTCACCAGGCAACGGCGACGACGGACCAGGGCATGCCCGGCATGCAGATGGCCTCCGACACCACGAGCGGCTTTCTCATGCGGCAGGCATCCGGCACCAGCACGAACCCAGCCGCCGCGCCGATGAACATGACGATGACCAGGCATGGCCACTGGACGCTGATGCTTCACGGCCTGGCGTTCGTGAGTCAGGTGGTGCAATCCGGACCACGCGGCGGCGACAAGCTGTTCTCCACGAACTGGATCATGGGCATGGCCGAGCGCACGCTCGGCGGAGGAGAGCTCATGCTCCGGTCGATGGTGAGTCTCGAGCCGCTTACCGTCGGTAGGAAGTATCCCGAGCTGTTTCAGACCGGGGAAACGATCGGCGGCCGCCCGATCATCGATGCGCAGCACCCGCACGATTTCTTCATGGAGATCGCGGCCGAATACGCGCATCCGCTCACGAACGACACCATCGGCTACATCTACGCCGCGCCGTTCGGCGATCCGGCGCTGGGACCGGTCGCCTATCCGCATCGGGCATCGGCGTCGGAGATCCCGCAGGCGGCCTTGAGCCATCACGTGCAGGATTCGACGCACATCGCCGGCAGCGTCCTCACGGTCGGAGCACAGAGCGGCATGTTCGGTTATGCGGTCAGCGGCTTTCACGGCCAGGAGCCGGATGAGAACCGCTGGGACATCGACACCGGGAAGATCGACTCATGGGCCGCCCGCGTGACGTTCGACCCGAATCCCCACTGGATGGCGCAGATCTCGACGGGGCACCTGCAGCATCCCGAGGCCGCGGAACCGGGGAACGTTCAGCGCACGACGGCATCGATCGCCTACAGCAACGCCACGCGCGCCGGCCAGTGGGATACGAGCCTCGTCTTCGGCCACAACAGGAAGAGCGCCGGACACGCCGCGAGCTCCTGGCTGGCCGAGTCGGTGCTGCAGTTCGGCAAGGTCAACTACGTGACCGGACGTGCGGAGGTCGTCGATAAGGATGAACTGTTCGCCGGTCAGCCTGTCCCTGCCACCATCGCCAACGGCAGTTTCCGCATCAGGGCACTGACGGTCGGCTATTCGCGCGACATGCTGCGAACGGGCTCGATCTCCGGCGCGTTGGGAGCGAACATCACCGGCTACGCCATTCCCGGCGCGATCAAGCCGTACTACGGCAATCCGCACACGTTCTATCTCTTCATCCGGTTGCGCGGTATCGGTGAGGACATGCATGCGATGCACAGGTGAGGTGAGACCGTGACGCGGCAACACTGGCATATCACCGGAAAGGTGCTCGCGGCGATGATCGCCGCGGGCGTCATCGTGATCGTCGTCGTTCTCGTGTTGATCCTTCGCCGCGGGCTGAGCGCACGCGAGGAGCCGACGCTCATCGAGACCGCGATCGCGCGCGAAGTGCGACACCTGGCCACGCCGTCATCCATGCGCGAGGCGCGCAATCCGGTTCCGCTCAGCGGCGGCGTCCTTGCCGAAGCGCGGGCGCATTGGGCCGACCACTGCGCCACATGCCACGCCAACGACGGCAGCGGGAATACCGAGATCGGCCGTAACCTCTATCCGAAGACACCCGATATGCGGCAGCCGCGTACCCAGCAGCTCACCGACGGCGAGCTGTTCTCGATCATCAGGAACGGCGTGCGGCTCACCGGCATGCCGGCGTGGGGCGATGCCGCCGGCCATGACGACGCCGACAACTGGAAGCTCGTCCACTTCATCCGGCACTTGCCGAAGCTCACCGCCGAGGAGCTGGCGGAAATGGAGACGCTCAATCCGAAGACACCTGACGAATGGCAGGAGATGCAGTCCGAAGCCGCGTTCCTGGCCGGCAGCAACGTAGCTCCACCGCCTTCACACCACCACTGAAAGGACAAACACCATGAAGAAAATGCTTTCGCTGATCCTCTTCCTTACCGTAACGAACGCCTTCGCACATGCCGGTCACATCCACACCTACATGGGCACCGTCACGATGCTGCACACCGACACGCAGTTCATGATGAAGACCTCGGACGGCAAGGACCTCACCATCGACACGACGCCGAAGACGAGCTGGCTGGACGCAAAAGGCCACGCGGCGAAGAAGAACGACCTTGCCATCGGCGCGCGCGTCGTGGTGAAGATGAACATCGACGGCAAGACCGCGGCAAGCGTGACGATGGCATCGCCGCCGAAGACGCATTGAGGTCGCGGTTACGCGGTCTCGGGGTTGCGCGGTTACGCGGTTGCGCGGTGAATCCAGCGCGCAACCGCCAGCCGCATGTGGAGTACCAGCGGTTCGTTCTCGGCAGTACCTCCAATCGAGAGTCCTTCTCCCCCAGCGGTTTCTTGCTGGGGGAGAAGGTGCCGAAGGCGGATGAGGGGGCGTTTTACGAGAACGTCATTCGCGCGCCTTCGAGCGCTCTCGGACCAGCGTCGGTAAATCGCGAATATCTCGTTAAGCGCCCCCCTCATCCGCCTTCGGCACCTTCTCCCCCCACAAGAAACCGTGGGGGGAGAAGGGCTCTCGACGAAGAGAGTGGCAAGGCCCTCGAAGAAACAAATTCAAGTGAGCGTGTGAGAGATGCAGGCTAGCGCACGAAGGGGATCTCTTCCTTCGGAAGCAAATTCTCTTCTCGCAGATCATGATACCAATCTGACAGATCCTAATAATGATCTGACGGAACCAAAAATCATTCTGACAGAACTTTATAATGTTCTGTCAAAACGAATTTTGGTTCCCGCAGAGCGCTGAACCGCTCCGCCGGAAACAAAAATCGTTCCTTCAGAATGAAATTTGGTTCCGAGGGATCGTCCAAACGATCCAGCAGAATGAAAATTCGTTCCGCCGGAATGATTTTTTGTTCTTGCAGAACATTATAATGTTCTGATGTTGCCAAAATCGATTACTCGGAGCGGTCACGTGCCGCCTTCCCGGTCGACGATGTTGTGCCGCAGGGCGTAGCCGACGGCCTGGGCGCGGTTGTTGAGCCTCAGCTTGTCGAGGATGTTGCGGACGTGGAACTTCACCGTGTTCTCGCTGACGCCGAGGCGCTTGGCCATCTTTCGGTTCGCGGTGACGCCTTCGACCATCAGCTCCAGGACTTCGCGCTCGCGATCGGTGAGCGAGTCCGGGACGTTCGACGCGCTCTCGTAGGCAACAGGTTTCGCGAACTCCTGCAGGAGCTTGCGCGCCAGCGCCGGCGTCAGGGCCGGCTCGCCGTGGCCGGCGCGCTCGAGCAGCGCAAAGAACTCCTCGGCCTCGAGGTTCTTGAGCAGATAGCCCTGCGCGCCCGCTTTGATGGCGTCGAAGAGCGTCTCGCTGTGCTCCGATGCCGTCAGGATGACCACCTTGACGTCGGGCAGGTGCGCCGTCAACTCCTTCGTCGCGGCCACGCCGTCGAGCTCGGGCATGGAGATGTCCATCAGGACGAGATCGGGACGAAGCCTCCTCGCCAGCTCCACCGCCGCTTTCCCGTTCGGCGCCTCACCGACGACTTCATGCCCCTGCGACTGCAGCAGGCTGCGAAGGCCGTCCCGAAAGAGGGCGTGATCGTCGGCGATGAGAATGCGCACGGGGGTAGTGTAGGGCAGACGGGTGGTTCGGGTTGGCGGTTGGGGTTGTCGGTTGTCGGTTGTCAGTTGTCGGTTGTGGAGAACTAACTTGAGAACCGATAACCGATAACCGACAACGCCGAAGGCCATCGTTACCGACAACCGACAACGCCGAAGGCCGCACCCCTCACCCCGGCAACGGCACCTCGACATTCACCACCGTCCCCCCGCCCGGTGTGCTCTCGATGGCGAAGGTGCCGCCGATCGATTCGGCGCGCTCGCGCATCGTCGAGAGGCCGAATCGGGGGAAGACGCTCCGGCTGAGGCCGGCCTGGGCAAAGCCGGCGCCGTCGTCGCTCACGGTGATGCGCAGCTTGCCGTTGTGACGGCGGACTTCGATCGTGGCCGTCGTCGCCTTGGCATGTTTGCGGACGTTGGTAAGCGATTCCTGAATGATCCGGACGAGCTGCAGCTCCATTCCGTTGGGCATGACCAGCTCTCCGTCGATGACCAGCCGGGCATCGACCCCGGTCTGCTCTTTCCAGCGGTCGATGTATTCGTGCAGCACGTCGTCGAAGGCACGGGCCGGCCCCGGAAGCGTGCGCAGATCGACGATGGCCTCGCGCACGTCGCCGTAGGCCTCGCGCGCGGCCGCGGCAAGCTCGCGCAGTTGCACCAGCCCTTCCTCCGTCTTCTCGCGGCGCAAGTACTCGATCGCCGCCTGAACCTTGGTGTTGACGTATCCGAGAACCTGGGCGATGCCGTCGTGCATCTCGTGGGCGATGCGCAACCGCTCCTGCGCCACCGCCAGATCGGCCACCTGGCGATGGAGGTGGGCGTTGTCGATGGCGATGGCCGCCTGCACGGCGAAGCGTTCCAGCGTCTCTTCGTCGCCGGGCGTGAACTCTCCCCCCCCTTCCTTTTCGCTGAGATAAAGGTTCCCGACGAACGGTCCCTTGCACGTGATCGGAACGGCGAGCAGCGAATGCATCACCGGATGGTTGGGCGGGAAACCGTGCGACCGCGGGTCCTTACCGATGTCGGGCAACCGCAGGCGCTCGCCTTCATTGAGAACGACGCCGAGCAGACCATGGCCGACCGGCGGCGGCCCGATGCGCGCGCGCTCCTCCGTTGTGACGCCGGCGGTGATGAAGGTCTGGATCGAGCCGTCGGCGTTGACGACCGACAGCGCGCCATACCGCGACCCGACCAGCGTCCGCGCCCGCTCGACCACCTTGTTGAGGACGACGTCGAGGGAAAGCTCGGCGGTGACGTCGAGCCCCGCCCCGTGCAGCGCCAGCAGCTCTTCGTTGTGCCGCTCCAGGCGGTGCTGCATCCGTCCGACGGCGCGCACCATGTAGCTGCTCACGACCACCAGCGCCGCGGCGACCAGACCGTCGAGCACGATCCGGCTTCCCGTCGACGTCACCCCGATCGTCGTCACCCGCGCGATCTCCAGCAGCGCCACCACCACGATCGGCGCGGCGATCGCCAGCCAGCGTAGTTGTCTCAGAGTCACTTCCGGCCCATCCTCCGGCAGAGGTTAAGCCGGAATGACTCCGGCGTCGATGATTCCTGGCGACGGCATCGGGCTTCACCGATCGACAGCCATTGATTCCCGCGAAGCAGTTCTTCGGCTCATCGGAGCACTACCTGCCCGTTTTCGAGATCGAGCGTTCACTTCTACTCCAATCGCAACACGTAGATCACGTCGTCGGGCTTAGTGCGATACGAACGCACCATGTGTTCGCAATAGTCGGCGATTGTTCGTATTACGAGAGCACTCGTGTCAAACGCTTTAAGGGTCGGTCGGTCAGCGACATCGCGAACGTCATGAAGCAGCGTATCAAGTTCGTTGTATTTGAAGTCTGATACGAACGTCGCGTGGAGGTCTTTGCCGAAGGTCATCTCTGGTGTCAGCGCGGCAATGCTCAGGTCGAATACCGAGGCAACTCTCCGAAGCGCCGCCTGACGCACGTCCTCGTCGGAAAATTCTTTGCGCTTCACGGCTTTCATTTGCAACCGCAGCCGCTGGATGTTGCATCCCACGCTGCCTTCCCGATGACGCCCCAATCGTAGAAACCCTCGAACACCAGCGCAGCCGTAGCCGCTGTCGATAGCGCTACTCCTGCGGTCGTTCGGCCGAATTCGCGAAGCGCTCGGAAGCCTAACCTTCCGGCCCATCTGCTCAGCTGGGACGTGATGGGGTTGAGGTCCTCAGTGGCTAAGCCGAGACCTCGTAATTCACTCGCTACCTTCGGCATTGTTCCGATGCCTAGCGTCGTCGCAAGCGTTCCTGCCGTCGCTCCGAGGTCAAATCGGTTCTCCTCGATTTGCTTACCGAACTTATCGGCGTTGAAGCACCAGAGGCCGGTGGGATCGACGTTATTGATCGGATCGTTCGCATCGTAGGCATACAGATTCGCGTCCCCGCCACCGAGCATCAGCGGGTCCTTGGTTGTCCAATGTCCCGTCTGCGGATCATAGTCTCGAGCGCCAAACCGTACGAGGCCCGTATCCCGATCGTAGAATCCGCCGGCGAATCCGAATGGCTGGAATCCAGGATTGGTGTCAGCTGTGAGGTATCCGAATTCGTCGTAGTCCATCTGCTGCTCGAGGTTGCCGCCAATGTCGACGATAAAGCGCGGGCTGCCGGTGTGATCGGTAACGATTCGATAAGTGTTGCCACTCCGGATAATGTAATCGGGTACATTCGTGTGTGTGCCATAGACGAACTGAGCCACGAGCGCACCGCTGCCGTCAAGCTCCGCAATGACCCGGAGTTGGTCGGCATACAGCCAGCCCTGTACGAGCGTTCCGTTCACCTTCTTGCCAACGCGGCGGTTTTGACCGTCGATCACATAGTCGATTCGTGTGGTGTCTGGAAGGACGACCGTCCGCAGGTTGTCAAGCGCGTCGTAGACGTAGCTCGTGGTCCCGCTCGCGTCAGTCTTGGATGACAGCTCGCCGTTCGCAGTGTAGGTGTAGCTCATGCCGTTGTACGTCAGTAGACGGTCCTGATCGTCGTACGTGGCCTCCTCGGTTCCTGCCGCCGAGATCTTCGTGGCACGGCCGCTGTTCGTATTGTAAGTGTAGGCGGCCGTTTGCGTGCCGTCGCGGGTGACAGAGGCCAGGCGCCCAGCCGCGTCGTAGCCGTAGCCGAAGGTCGTTGAGGTGCCGGAGAACGTCTCGGTGCGGGAGGCGATCCTGCCAGCGTCATCGCGGACGTACTGTTCGTCAAATACAACACCGCCATTTTCCGTGAAGGAGTAGCCCGCTGGCTCACCGAAGACGTTGTAGCTGTATGCGTCAGACAGCAGACCGATGCTTGTGCCCGTGAGGAGACCGGTCTGTGCATCGTTCGTGAGCGTGAGCGCTCCTGCGCTTGTGAGCAAGCCATCGCCATCGTAACCGTAGCCGATCCCATTTTCCGAAGCCAGGCGGAGGTCCGAGTTGTACGTGTAGGCGACCGTTCCGCTCACCTCACCGCTCCATTGCTGAGCGGTAAGAAGCGAGCCGTCGTAGGAGTATGCAAGCGATTCACCACTCGACGAAGAGATCGAAGCGACTCGTCCCACGCCGTCATAACCGAAGGTGTTGACCAACGCCGGTGCGATGAGCGACTGCACTCTTCCTGCGGTGTCGTAGCCGAGGGTGATGTTCTGGCCATCGGGGCGGGTCACCAGCGTCAGTTGCCTGTCGCGGTTGTATCGGTACGTCGTGGCACCTGTGCCTGACACCGCCGGAGGAGTATAGCCGCCGACCAGATCCACCGGCGTGAAGGAGAATCCATGCAGCGGCCGGCCGGGAGGCGTTATCGAGGTCATGTTGCCGTCCGCGTCATATCCGAAGAGGACCGTTCGACCGTCGGTAAGCGTCTCGGTGGTCACGCGGCCCAGATCATCGCGATCGAAGCTGACCGTCCGATGCAGCGAATCGGTAACGCTGGCGACGTATCTTCGGGAGTCGTAGGTCAGCGCCGTCGTCCGCGTTCCTTGCTGCACCGATTGCAGCCGCCCCAGCGCGTCATAGGTCGCGGATAATGGCGACAAGCCTGGCACTTGAACGGACGCAACGCGTCCTTTCGTATCTAAGGTCGATGTCACGATCCGTCCGGCAGGAGAGCGATCTACGACCGAACGTGCAGCCGCGTTCCAGGTCGATTGCCATACTTTTCCGTTCACTGTCGACGTGGCGACGAGCGAGGTGAGCGAGAAGATGTTGTTCGGGTCGGCCAGGGTAGCCTGCCGCGTGCTGCTGGCGGTGAGTGCGTGCGAACCAGTCGTCACGGTCGCGGAGGAGAGGACTGGGGCTCCCATGCCGAAACGCGAGTCAGGACCGAACAGCGGCGTTGCAGTGCTTCCGTCTGGGGAAGTCATCGTGCGCAACCCACCAGATGTCTTGTTATCGTGCGTGATCTCACCGGTGGGCTGTGTGATCGTCCGCTTCACGGCTCCATCGGCGGCGTACTCGACGTCGTAGGTGGTCGTGCGCCCTTCCGCGGTGGAGCGGTTGGCGATGTAGTGCTTGTTCGTTCCGGTACGCGTAAGCGCCTGGAACCCACCAGCGGCATCGGTGTCACGGCTCAGGCGGCCTGTCGGGTCATACTGGAATGAAGTGGTCATCGCGCGCGGCGTGGTCATGGACTTGAGCAGCGCGCCGTCGTAGTAGTCGAAGCGGTATTCGCCACTGGCCGGGTCGGTGATCTTCGTGATGAGGCCATCCTCCGTGGTGATTCCCGTCCGTTGGCCGTTGGGAGCCACGACTCCGGTCAGGTTGCCGTTCGCGTCGCGCTCGAGTGTTGTCACGTTGCCATCCAGATCAGTCGCGCTCGTGAGCCGGTTCTCGGAATCGTGCGCGAAGCTGAGGAGCGTTACCCCGGTCAAGGCATCGACCGTCCTGACGTGCTGGCTGCCGTGGAAGACCGACACGGTCGAGCCATCCTCGGCGGGAATGAGGATCTCCCCCGCGAGAGATCGGCCGGCGAGCTTCGGCTCGATACGCCAGAGAACATCGAGATCAAAATCGGTGAAGTACACCATGCCGTTCGGGTGTGCGGCGATCCCAAATGCGCCGTCGATGACGCTCGATGTGGCAGCCAGGACGTCCTTCAGCGTGGCACCGCGGGACTGCCCATTTCCCGCGACCGTGCGAATAGTGCCGTCCGGTGTCACAGCGCGAATGCGGTCGCCATTTCTCTCGGCGATGTAGACCACGCCCTGACGGTCCGCGGTGGCGTACCAGGGACCGGCGAGACACGCGCTTGTGGCATTGCCGCCGTCTCCGATGATGAAATGATTCCCACTGCAGTTGGCGGCTCCGGCGACCAACTCGACGTTTCCTTCCCGCCGGATGCGATAGACCTTTCCAGCGGTGAAATCGGTGAAGTAGAGAGAGCCGTCGGGACCGGTCGAAAGTCCCCGCGGATCATTCGCGAAGGTGTAGCTGGAAATGATGCCGTCCGGCGTGATCCGGCGAATCCCGAAGCTGCTCCGTTCGGCGATGTAGACCGTGCCGTCATCGCCGACCGTGATGCCTTGAGGGTCGACTTTTGCGCTGAGCGCAGGGCCATCATCCCCGCTCGAGCAACAAACGCCGGTGCCGGCGATGGTTGTGATGATGCCGTTTCTTACCATGCGGACGCGGTTCGAAAAATCGGCGATGTAGAGAGTGCCGTCGTTGGCGACGGCGATGTCGGCAATGTTGGTTTGCGCGCTGGTGGCCGGTCCGCCGTCGCCGCTGTAGCAGCAGGTGCCGTTCCCGGCGACAGTATTGATCGTTCCGTCCGGTGAGACCACACGCACGCGCCGCGAATCGGCCAGATAGATGCTGCCATCCGGACCGATCTTTACCCCAAAGGGGAAGTTCAGCTTGGCGTCGAGGGCGGACATACCTTCACCGTTATAGCAACAGCCTCCGTTCCCGGCGACGCGGCGGAGGATCGTATCGGCAAGGTCATTCGCCGTGCGTTCTGATCCGTTGCCTTCGTACAGGATGCGGGTCGCGGGATCGTAATGCTCTTCGGCATCCAGCATCCAGCCGCTGTCGCCTGCCGTATGAGCGTCGCCCAAGCGAATGGATGTCTGCGAAGACAGCACTAATTGAACAGAGCCTCGCGCGGGGGAGCCGGCGAAGAACGAAATGGAGAGCCGCCCCCAACTTGTCAGAGGCTGCGTCCCGGCAGTACCAAAGACGTTCGGATAGTAGGCGTTTGCTACGATCCGTACATCCGACGAGCCGGCGACCGGGCGGCCGTAGGCGTCGCGCCCATCCCAATCGAACTGCTGCTGCGTGGTGGACGCTGTCGGCAAGGTGAACAGGTTACCGGCAACAGAGATTACATACCCAACGCCATTTGCGCTTGACGGAACCTTTGCCGTAAAAGCAAGGGACCGGCTCGCGGCGCGCCCCAAAACCCGCCCGCTATTGTAGGCGAGAGAGAAAGGTGAGCCGATGACCGGCACGATTTCCCCGACCGTCTGATTCTCCATTTCGATGACCGAACCGTGACCGCGGCAGCAGTCGTTGAGGTGCTGATCGCCGCTCACATCAATAGTTGGCTTTTCGGCTCCGTTTGGAAGCGAAACCCCGAAATTAAGGTCGAACGGGGTGAAGTGCGTCACCCGCGTGCGCCATACGGATTGACCGGCGGTGTAAAGCGTCGCAATCTGTTGGCGCTCGGTGTCATCAATACCCAGTTGCGCCAGCGTCGCGGCGTCATCTGCAGCTCCGTCGCCGTTGGTATCGATGTCGGCGAGTCCGGACGTGATGGAGACGATCCGAATCACCCGTCCGTCCAGTTCCGGCATCCAGCGGCCCTGCTGCTGATCGTAGCTGCCAACGGGCACGTGTGACCCGACCGGAATCTGGAGAAAGTTCTCGACGTAGAGAGTTAGCGGTTTCGAGAATAGCACCGAGCTCGCGCCGGCTGCCGAGGCTTCGTCTGCGTGCAGATCGACACACCACGTGTAGGTGACCGCAGGAGGCAGCGTGCCGGGCATCGCGTTGGGACCGCTGGGGCCGACGGTGTACTCGGTTGCTCGGACGTTCAGGGTGGTAAGTGGTTGTGTTGAGCCGTCGGGCATTTTGAGCGATGCGGCCGTGCCGGCCGGGACGAGCAGCGTGGCCTGCCGCGTGCCGTCGCCATCGGCGACGATGCTGCCGCGTGCGACCTGAAGGCGCGGCGAGGCCAGATCGACCGCCGTGACGGTTGCGTCGAGCGGAATCAAGATGACATCCGGCGCCCAGATGAAATCCTGCCATGGCACATCGATCGTCCGCTGCACCGGAAGGAAGCCGTTCTTCTGGTAGGCGACCGTCAGCACGCCGCCACCGTTCACGGCGAGATCGAAGATCCCGTCGGCTCGTGAGAGCGTCTGACCGAGCTCACCATGACTGACAATGCGAACCTGGACACCCGGAAGCGGCGTGCCATCACGTTTTGTCACCTTGCCTCGAATGACCGCGATGCGGTCGTCGCTGATGGCGCCCGACGTCACTCCGGTCTGGATCGGATTAGGCCCGGTGAAGAGGAACTTCACGCCGTCAGTGAAGGGCGCAATGCTGTGCTGGTTGATCGGGGTGGCGACCGTTTTCGGGTCCGGTGGGAGCGGCTCCGGAACCTGAACGGTGACGTTCACTGATTGCGTGAGAGGACCGAGAGTCGCGGTAATCGTGGTGGACCCGGCGGCGATGCCGTGCAGAATCCCCGCCACGGTTACCGTCGCGATACTCGTGTTCGCGCTCGTCCACGTTGCCTGTGCGGTAACGTCGCTCGTAGAACCGTCCGGCGCAATGCCGCGCGCCGAGAGTCGAAGCGTAGTCCCGATATCCAGCGCCGCCGGGTCGGGAGAGATGGTGAGGGCGACAAAGGTTATGACTTGGAATGAAGACGTGGAGACCGCGGTGCCTCCGGCGGTGACGACGGAGATCACGCCGCTTGCGGCACCCGAGGGAATCGTGATGACGAGTTGGGTCGCGGAAGCGGAGGTCACCGCGGCAATCGCGCTGCCGATGCGCACGATGTCGTCTGCGGCGGCCGGATCGAAGTTCGTACCGGCGATCGTGACGACCGTGCCGGCGCGGCCGCTCAGCGGCGAGAAGTTCGTGATGGCAGGCTGCGCGAAATAGGTGAAGCCGGATGTGAGAGTTGCGGAGCCCCCGGGAGTACTCACCGTGACATCCGCGGGGCCTGCGCTTCCGGCTGGTGTGGCAGCGGAGATGCTCGCCGGCGAAATCACTGAGATCGCCTGCGCGGGTGCGCCGCCGATCGAAACGATCGTTTCGCCAGCCACGAAGTTCGTGCCGATGAGTGTGACTGTTTCCCCGCCGGCAGTCTTACCCTTGTGCGGATCGATGAAGGTGAGCGTCGGCGGCGGGACGTAGGTAAAGGCGCTCGCGAGTGTTGCCGCGCCGGCCGGTGTCGTGGCGACGACATCCACGGCACCGGCCACATGCGGCGGAGCCGTCGCCAGGATTTCTGTCGGTCCGACAAACGTGACATCGATCGCGGGCACGTCGCCGAAGGTGACCGCAGTCGCTCCCGCGACGAATCCGGTGCCGAAGAGGCGGACCACCGTACCGCCGATCAACGGTCCGAAGCGCGGATACAACGCGGATAGGGTCACGCTCGAATAGATCACGCGGAGGGCGTCGTTGCCGGCGTCGCCGATGAAAAGCGCGCCTTTGAAATCGATGCCGGTGGGCAGCTTGAAGCGGGCCACGCTCGCCGCGCCGTCGACGTAGGCAGGACTTCCATTGCCACTCACGGTCGATACCGTGGTCCCGGACGGTGTGAACGCCACTTTGCGGATGGCGTGATTGAGCGTGTCGGCGATGAAGAGGTTTCCGGCATCGTCGCTGGCGATCGCGGACGGTTGGTTGAACTGCGCCGTGAGCGGCGAGCCATCGTTGAGACCCGGTTGTCCCGTCCCCGCGACCGTGGACACCTGCTCGGCCTCGATTTTTCGAATGCGGTTGTTGCCGGTGTCCGCAACGAAGACGACACCCGAGGGAGACACGATGATGCCCGAAGGCTGTTTGAAGAGCGCCCGGGCCGCTGCTCCATCAGCGAAACCGTCATGAACGCCTCCGGCCAGCGTTGTCACCGTGCCAGCGGGAGTGATCAGACGGATGCGGTGATTGCCGCTGTCGGCGACGAGGAGATTGCCAGAAAGGTCGAAGGCGAGACCGATCGGCTGTTTGAAGGCGGCCTGCGACGCGGGACCATCGGAGTCGCCGGCAGCACCAGAACCGGCGAAGGTGGTCACGGTGCCGTCGGGTGCAATCTCGCGGATGACGTTGTTGCCCGTATCAGCGACGTAGATGTTGCTTCCGGTGACATCGACCACAACCTCTGCCGGCTGTTTGAACTTCGCTGCTCCCGCCGGACCGTTCACAAAACCCGGATCGCCCGTGCCGATGGTGGAAAGCAGTTGCCCGTCAGGCGCGAGAATTTTCACCTGGTGATGGAGCGTGTCGGTGACATAGATCTTGCCGCTGCTGGCGACGGCGACACCCGACGCGTCCTTGAAGAGGTCGTGCGCCTGCACGGACGCTCCGAGCGTCGTCACGGTTACGAGTGCTGGATCGGGCAGTAATGTAAATCCGAGAATCGCCAACGTTGCGCCACCAGAGGTCACCGTCACGGGACCGCTGGCTGCAGCCGATGGGACGACGATCTCGAGCACGTCCGCCGATTGACTGATGATCGCTGCCGGAGCCGTGCCGCCTCCTGCCGCCGCAAAACTTACGACCGTCGAGCCAGCATCAAGTCCGCTTCCCACGATGATCGCCCGCGCGCCGTGGGGCGCCGATGCCGGAAGGAGCGCGGCAGCGGATGCCGCCAGGAGCGCTGCAAACGAGACGCTCAGAGCACAGACGATGAGAGACACTACGGCCAGGCGAATGTGTGACATGCAGATTTCCTATGTTCTTGATTAGACGACTTGGACCACTGGAAGGAAACCACGTTCGCCGAACAAGTCGAGCAGCGGTTTTTCGTTGCCTTCTATCGATTGTTGGAGTGACGCACGCGACAAAGTCCCACCCTCCGGTCATGGGTCTTCAATCCCGAAGAGTTCCGATTCCTTGACTCTTCGCCGAACGAGCGACGAACACGCCGCGACCAGATTGGCCCTCGTTTTCGCCGATCCGAGGCTGCCCTTTCGCATGCGCAGGACCGTCGGTCTGCTGATTTCCGCCTTCCGCGATAGTCGGAGCGGTCGGATGTCGTGGGCGCGTATCCAGCGATCGAATGGAGTGTCGAACTTGGTTCCCATCAGTTTGTCCCGAGATTCGGGTATCGGCTCCAATCTCTGAAGTTATGGACCATGCAATGGTGGCGACTGGCGGCGGGATGTTTAGAGAGAGACTTGTCCGGGTCGATCATTCCGCCTCTGGGCAAACGGCTTCGAGCTAGATGCAGTTGTGTTTGGAGGGATATTCGGCCGCCAGCCGCCATAAAAGTTCGTTCTTGCGCTCTCTCCTTCCGTGTGTCCGATTGGCAATGCGCAACCGAGGGATAGGGTGCTTCAATCGCTTACCGCTTTCATGAGAGCGTTGACCTGCTCGTACGTCGTTCGAATACGCGGTTCGATCCACGATGCGTCCCGGCTCTCGCACCGTTCCATCTCGCACATGCTGAGCGCGTCTTCCATAGCGAACATGGCGTCGGTGAATCGATTCGCAAGCCGGGCCCGTAGCGGAAGATTTGCAAAGAAATTCAGCCCATCCGGATCGATCGACGCCTGTCCTTCATGCGAAAGATCAGTCGTCACCGCTGCGACGCGGCGGCGAACACGGCGTTCAGCAGCGGCTCGCACGAGAAGTCGACGGTACCGAGGCGGCAACGAATCAAGATGACGCATGTTGGCTCTTCGCGCTCCTGTCTTTTATGCGTGCCCTGTCTATACACTGGAATGACGTACATTTTTCACCGCTCGATACGATCGCGTAGAAAAGTTTTCGCTGAAGGGAACAAGCAGGTTCCATTTCAGCGGCGGGGTAGGGTTCTGGCCGGTTTGGACACTCCCTAAGCATGGCAGGCATTCCGTCATCGCCGAGGAGCGGCGTTCTACCGGTCGTTTCTGAAACACGTGTAATCGCTCCAGGGACAAAGCCCGCTTTCGGAGCGCCGCAATGACGACGACACGATTTGAGCGCCTGCGGAAGAAGCGTCACCTTAAGACGATCGACATCGCAGCCGAAGCAAATCTCAGTCGTCAGCACGTGAGCCGGATTCGTCTCGGGCTCACCCAACCGCGCCGCCACGTCATTGCGGCGCTCGTCTCGGCGCTGCGCCGCCTCACCCTCGAACCGATCGAGGCAGAGGACGTTTTCGAGCTCACCGTCGAGGAGTCCGGGGCCTGGCGAACGAATCGCGGCCTTGTGTTGGACCGGCGCGGCGAGGCGCGCGATGCCGCGGCGGCATTCATGCGGACCCGCCTGCGGAGCACGCCGCCCGCAACCTGGCCGGAGCTTCTCGCCCGCACTCCCGAGATGCGAACCGAGAGTCTCGCGTGCGTGCTCGTGCTGGAATCCCGACGCACGGTCTCCCAAGACCCTGCAGGTGCTGCGGCGCTCGCGCAAACGGCGTCCGCCATCGCCGCCGACCTCGCGCCGACAAGCGACCCATTCATCGCACATCTCCATGGCTGTGCGTTGCTCGCGTACGGCAACGCGCTACGGCACCTTGGACAATACGCGGAGGCACTGGTGACGTTTGAAAGCGCGCTGATGCCGCTGTCGCTCCATGTAACGTCCGCGAATGAGCTCGCGCAGGTGGGTTATGCGCGAGCGATCGTCCTTTGGAAGCGGGGCGATTTCACGGCGGCGCTGGCGGAAGAGCGCCGGGCGGCCATGCTCTTTTCCCTCCTCGGCGATCACCGCCGTCTCGCCCGGACACAACTGCTCGAGGGCGGCATTCTCTTTGAGCGCGGCGACGCCGACGCTGCAAAGGTCATGTTTTTCCGTGCAATCGAGCTGCTGAAGGAAGCCGCCGACCGGAGCGCTCTCGCGTCTGCGTGGCTCAATCTTGGCGCTGTGGAAGGCCAACTCGGGAACGCGGCCGAGGCGATACTGTGGATCAAGAAAGCCGCTGAGGCGTTCCGGCGACTCGGCATCGCTTCGGAGCAAGCACGCGCTACCTGGACACTTGGGTACGTCCTCGGCATGCATGGTTCCGAGCTGCGCGGGCTCGTGTTGCTCCGTGAAGCACGACGGTCATTCGAACACCTTCGCATGCCGCTGGAGGCGGGCTTCGTAGCGCTCGACCTCGCCGAGGTTCTGCTCCACGATCCGAGTGGCGCGAGCGAAGCGGCGGAGGTCGTCCGCGCCGCACTCGTTGCATTTCAGCGTGCCGACGTCTCGACGAGCGCCGCGAAGTCGCTCGCGTATCTGCAGGAGGCGGCGGTCATCCACGCGGCGACAGCAGGGCTGGTGGATACGGTGCGTCGCTATCTACGCGAGCTGAAACACCGCCCTGACGCGGTATTCGCGCCAGAGAGGACGGTATCGCCACCGTGAGAGCCAGGGAATGCCTGCCGAGACTCCGATACGCACGGTGGCGCCGTCGCTATGGATCGGGTACAGAGATTTTGCTGGAAAGCGTGATGAGATCGAGCAGAAGATCGAGCACGGCAGACGTCCTCCTTCCCGGCGCGGTCGAGCCGGCTGATGTGAGAGCGGAAGGCGCCTTCCTGGGAGAGGAGTCGGAGTTCGCGCGGGTTTGTGACAGACGGCGTCGAATCACCCGCGCGCGGATCGCTATACTTCGATACGGCGGCCACACCGCCGTTCAAGACGGAATGCACAACGTACCGGACAGCCGTCCCGCCGCCGATTGCGGCCACCCCGTGGCAATCGCCTACGAGGTACATCGGGAACTGCTGCGCGTCATCGCGGAGCAGAAGTTCCATGTGCCGGCCGATGACGCTGGCCCGCTCGTCAATGACGTGTTCGTGTCCTACCTGCGGAATCACGCACATGTCCGCGATGAACGCGCATGGCTCATCGCGGCAATCTGTAACGCCGCGCGCGAATACTGGTATCACCACGGCCGGCGTCAGGGGCTCGCCGAGAGCGCCGACGTGGATGAGATTACGGTCGACACGATCACTGATCGGCTCGATCTGGCGCACGTACTCTCGCAAATGCCGGAGCGTTGCCGGAAGGCGCTCTGGCTCCGCGTGGTGGAGGGTCGGTCACCGGATGAACTCGCGGAACTCCTCGCCACGAGTGTCGCGAACGCGCGGCAAATCGTCCATCGCTGCAAGGTGTACGCACGCGCGCTGTTCGAGGAACGCCGCATGCGGAACTAACGGCTCATGCACTTTCGCACGGACGAACTCCTCGCGTTTCTCGGTGATGACGGCAACCTTGTCGACCTCGCGGAAGTGCGTAAACACCTTCCACTCTGCGACGACTGCCGCGCGCGGTTCGAGGAATTGAAGGCGTGGCATGCCTCGCTGTCGGACCGGACGCTCTGGGCGCTCCGGACGGACGCGGTCGAGCCACACGGGATTGTCGTGCTGAGCGCACGCGCGGCTGCGGAGGATGCAGCGGCCGACGACTTTATCGCAACCCTTCCCGCCGAGCGCGTCGATACGTGGAAGGCGACGTGTGCCGCTCCGGAGCACCGGACGGCGGGTCTCGTGCGAAAGCTCATCCGCGAGGCACGCGCCAGGTACGCGCGCATCCCCACGGACTCGCTGACGATCCTCGACGTTGCATTGGAGATCGCGGAATCCCTCACGCCGCGCACGCTCCATCTCGAAGGCGAACTCTGGAAAGAGCGCGGGAACGCTCTTCGCCATCTGGGCCGCTACCGCGAGGCCCTCCGCGCCCTCGACAAGGCCGAGAGCGCATATGGGAAGGTTCCCGTCGCCGAGTTCGACCGGGCATTTGTTATCTGGGCGCGGGCGACGGTCTATTGGGCGATGAAGCGCTTCGACGATGCGCGAGCCCTCGCGTCACGCGCGGAGGAAACTTTTCGCGAGTACCACGACGAGATCCATGCCGCCCAGGTGCAGCTTCTCGAGGGTGGAGTCCGGTTTGACGAGGGGGACATTGTGGGTGCCCGCGCGGTCTTTGAAACCGTCCTTCCGGCCATCGAGCGATTCGAGGATGAAGAAACGCTGGCGCGGCTCTTTGCAAACCTCTGTACCTGCGAAATTCGTCTCGGAGACGTTTCTCACGCACGCGCTCATGGTGTTCGCGCCGCTGCGCTTTTCGCTTGTCTCCGTATGGACACGGAGGCTCTGCGTTTGTTCTGGAGTGTGGCAGAGGCAATGGCGGAGGCCAGCAATAGAGACGTGGCGCTGGAGCAACTCCGCGAGACCGCAGCGCAGTTTGCCAGTGTCGGAATGCTCGGCGTGGCCGCGGACGTCAGTCTCGATACACTGCGATTGCTCCTTGACGACGGGAGGTACGATGAGGCGGCGCGACTTGCGGCGCTCCTGGCAGCGCGGTTCCGGCAGGAGGAGGTCGCAATCGACGCCGCGCATGCCTTTGCGTACTTCCAGGAAGCCGCTGCCGCGCAGCAGGCGACGCCGGCACTCGTTGACTATCTGCGACACTACCTGACGGCGCGGGCCGAAGGGGACAATGTTCGGTTTGAGCCGACCGGCCGGCTGCCGAACTAGATTAAACGTCGATGATCTGGAACCGGGGCAGGTTCGGTCTCGCCCAGCGGCCAGCCATTTATTCCCGCGAGAGCTGCCCTTCGGGTCATCCGAGAACCAACTGGCCGTTCTCGACAATAGATTCTCTCTTTTTCCAAAGCTAACTTATTGATTCTTCGGTTTTAAACGTCTGCTCTGGGGAGCAACTTTTCAGTTCCAGAAACTCGACGACGTTGTTCTGACGGATCAACTCTTGATCTGGTGGATCAATCCAGTTGATCTGACGGATCAAACTTTTGATCTGACGGATCAAACCAGTTGATCTGCAGGATCAAACTTTTGATCTGACGGATCAAACCGGTTGATCTGCAGGATCAAACTCTTGATCTGGCGGATCAAACCTTCTGCTCTGCGTAGCTGACTTTCTGCTTCGTGTAGCTGACTTTCTGCTTCGCGAAGCTAGTTTTCTGCTTCGCGAAGCTGGATTTCTGCTTCGCGAAGATGGATTTCTGCTTCGCGAAGCTGGATTTCTGCTTCGCGAAGCTGAGTTTCTGCTTCGCGAAGCTGAGTTTCTGCTCAGCAGAGCAACGTTTCAGTTCCAAAACCTCGTCGACGCTCCTCGAACGGATGTCTTTACAGCTTCTTCAAAAGCCCCTTCCAGCGCGTCCACGCTTCGTCGCGGGCCTTCTTGTTTCCGGCGTAGGCGTCTTTCACCTTCTGGTCCGCGTCGGCGGGAGGGGGCGGGGTATCGCCGGCGCGCATGAAACCGTGGCCGGCACCGTCATACGTTACCGGCTCAAATTTCTTACCGGCGGCTTTCATCATCTCTACCGTCTTCGGAACCGTGGCGCCGACGCGGGCGTCGTTGCCGGCGTAGAAGCCGTAGACAGGCGCTTTGATCGCGGCGATCGCTTCGGCCGTTTCCGGGCCCGTTCCATAGAAGACGAACGCGGCCGAGAGCGTCGGACGGTTCGTGGCGAAGCGGAATGACTGCGTCCCACCCCAGCAGAAACCGGCCACGGCAACTTTGCCGTTCGCGGCGGGCAGCCTGGCGACGTAATCGGCGGCGGCGTTGAGGTCGGCGGTGATCTGGTCCGGCGGCAGGTCGCGAATGGCTTTGCCGACCGCGGTGCCGTCGGGCAACGAACTGGTCCCCCCTCCGT
>Ga0247668_1000088_pt1 | contig 30609 bp, 15 predicted proteins | sample CNK09_metaG_FD_182737 | JGI IMG/M metagenome (GOLD analysis project Ga0247668, IMG submission 182737) | Soil microbial communities from Purdue University Martell Research Forest, Indiana, United States - CNK09 | ecosystem: Environmental > Terrestrial > Soil > Temperate forest > Bulk soil...
TGCCCGGAGTGAAACTGACCATCCGAACGGCGACGGTGAACAAATCGATGCGCGTCCGTTGGGAGGACGGCTCGGCCGTTGACATCGGGTTCTTCGCGCGCGGTGAGGCGAAGAGTCAGGTGGCGCTGGAACATAGGAAGCACGCCACCAAGGCCGACGCGGACCGCATGCGTATATTTTGGAGCGAGCGGCTCGATGCTCTGGCGGCGATGTTGAAGAAGTGAGTGGTGAACCTTGGAGATAGGACGTTTACGACGCCGCGATAGCGGCTCAAGAAGGTAGCCAGGGGTGCGAGCGTTTTTTGCGAGCACCCCTGGAACCCGATGCGATCTGAAATCGTGCCGCGTCAGCGGCACTGGATGGAGTCCTCGGTTACTCCAGTGCCGCTGACGCGGCACCAAACCATGGCATCTCTTTACCAGGGGTGCTCGCAAAAAGCGCTCGCACCCCTGGCTACCGTCTCGTTGCCGCTAACGCGGCAAGGAGCCGCCGCAGGGCGAACCATATGTTCGCATGGTCCGGGGTGCCGATCTTCCTGGCACAGACAAAAGTGTCTGTGCCACCTCGACCCTGCCAAGTACCGCCGCCGGGTGATCAACAAAACGAGCTGCAATGTGGCACAGACACTCTTGTCTGTGTTTCTTTTTCGATCACCCCGTATACACCGTCCCCTCTTCGACGAAACACAGCGGGTTGCTCCACGGATCTTCCGCGTAGAACGATCGCTCGCCCCACGGCCGGACGACGATTCCGCCGCCCGGCGCATCGTGAACCGACTCCTGCGAGAGGCATCCAAGCTCCTTGGCGCGCGCGAACGCCGCATCGAGATCCCTCACCGTGAAGTAAAGCGCCTTCGCCGCCGCGTGGGGCTTCCGCGCCGAGGAGACATCGAGCACGGAGAGAGTCACGGCACCGCACTCGAAGTAGCAGCGCGCCCCCGGCTGCTTACGCCCCTCGACGCCGAGCAGCTTCGTGTAGAACGGAATGGCATCGTCGAGATTGCCTACCTCGACGTTGAGTCTGAAAAACTGCGGCACGTCATCCGACTTCTTTTTCATGGGCATGTCCTTCTCCTTCCTCGGTCAGGGCTCTTTGAAAAAATGGCCGAGCCAGTCCTTCACCAGCTTCAGCCGCTTCTGTTCGATCCGGTAGATGCGCATTCGCCCCTGCTTCTCGTGCGAGAGCAGGCCGGCTGCTTCGAGAACCTGCAAGTGCCGCGTCGTCGTCTGCCAGGCGTGGGAAAAGGAGGCCGCGATCTCCCCCGCGGTCATCGCGCCGCCGTTGAAATAAACGGCCAGCAGCACCCGGCGCCTGGCCGCGTGGGCCAGGGCGCTGAACACGGCCTCGTAGGCGTCCAGCCGTGCCTTCGACTCCCGTTTCGCCATCGGTGCGACATTCAGCCATTTCGCTGAATGTTTGTCAATGACATTCAGCACATTCGCTGAATGTCACTCCGGCGTGATGTTCACGTTCGTCGCCGCGGCCGGCGCCAGGTTCCCGTCGTCCCACGGGATGATTCCCCGCTCGATGTAGATGGGGCGGATGTGCTCGGCCAGCATCGGCCGGCGGATGGCGAACCAGACGCAGCCGGCCAGGCAGGCCAGCGCGCCGTAGAAGATGGTCATCTCCGATCCGATCCGTTCGGCCACGATGCCGGAGAGGAGCGCGCCGATCGGCTGCATCCCCATGATGGCCACCGAGTAGAAGGCCATGACCCGCCCGCGCAGCCGCTCCTCGACGACGGTCTGCAGGATCGTGTTCGCCGACGCCGCCTGGGCCATGATCCCGGCGCCGATGAACGGCAGCAGAAGCGCCGAGAGCCAGAGCGTGCGCGAAAACGAAAATGCCATCAGGCCAATGCTGAGCGCGGACATGGCCGCCACGATGACCTTGCCGAGGCCGACGACGGTGTGGCGCGAGGCGAGGTAGATCGTGCCGGCCAGCGCGCCGACGCCCGATGCGGTCATCAGGATGCCGAGGGTGTGCGGGCCGCCGTGCAGAACGTTCGAGGCGATGACCGGCATCAGCGTGGCGTAAGGCATCCCCATCACCCCCACCAGTGCCACGAGCAGCAGCAGCGAGCGCACCGGCGCGAAACCAGCTACATACCTCCAGCCGGTGCGCAGTTCTTCGAGCATGCGCGTATCGACGTGCGCTTTGCGCATCGGCGCGCGGCGCATCATCAGCAGCGAGAGGATGACGGCGATGTACGAGATGGCGTCGGCGCCGAAGCACCAACCTTCGCCCACGGTGGCGATGAGGATGCCGCCTATGGACGGCCCGATGATGCGCGAGGCGTTGATCATCGAGGAGTTGAGGGCGATGGCGTTCGGCAGGTCTTCGCGGTCTTCCACCATCTCCACCACGAATGCCTGCCGTGCCGGCGTATCGAACGAGTTGATCACCCCCTGCACGATCTGCAGCGCGATGACCTCGGCCACCGTGATCACGTTCATCAGCGCCAGCACAGCCAGCGCCGCCGACTGCAGCGCCGAGAGGACCTGCGTGATGACCAGGATGCGGTGCCTGTCCCACCGGTCCACCAGCACGCCCGCGATCGGGGCGAGGACGAGCAGCGGGATCTGCCCGCAGAACCCCACCACGCCGAGGAGCAGCTCCGACCCGGTCAGCCGGTACACCAGCCAGCTCGTGGCGATGCGCGTGATCCACGTCCCGATCAGGGAGATTGACTGTCCCCCGAAGAAAAGGCGGTAGTTGCGATGGCGCAACGCGCGCGTGATACGGCTCAAGCTCTCCGGTACTCGCAATTGATGTTCCCGGCCGGCAGCGCTGGTTGCCCAAGGCTACGCCGACAGGAGCGCAGCGAACTTCCCGCGGAGCTGGCTATCGACTAGAATGCGCCGCCTCGGCGGAAATTTTGACGCGCCGACCGCGTTAGTTTCCGTACCTTCCCGCAGTTCCCGGCATCGTGGGGCCGTAGCTCAATTGGGAGAGCGCCTGAATGGCATTCAGGAGGTCGACGGTTCGATCCCGTTCGGCTCCACCAAAATCGCCGTTTCCCCGGGTGTACAATGCACATCAATCTGGAATGACGGCTCGCAGAATTTTCGTCACCTCGTTCAGCGTGCTTCCTCTGCCGCTGTTCGCCTTCGTCATCCTGCTGGCGGTGCGGGCGCACTCGAATCCCGCGCCGTATGGCGACGCGCGGTTACAGAGCGATCTCGCCTCCCTCAAGTCGTCGGCCGCCGCGACCGAAAGCTCGGAGGCGTGGGAAGCGACGCGCGAGAGCCTCATCAATAGCGCAAGCAAATTGAAGAAGAGCGCGAAGAAGTACACATACTATAAATATCCGTCCGACAAGCTCGATTTTTCTCCGTATGGGTGGATGCGGTATGGGCCATCCGGAAGATGAGGCGATAGAGCAGTACGGCCAACGCGGTTTTCCGACACGCATCGCGCTCTCGCTGATTCTAACGCTCGCCTTCGCGGCACGCCTTTGCAAGATCGGCACGCTCTTCCCCATCATGGTCGACGAAGCGATCTATCTGCGCTGGGCGGAGATCATCAAGCATCAGCACCAGTGGTTCATCTCTCTGCTCGATGGCAAACAGCCGCTCTGTTCCTGGCTCTACCTGCCGCTGCTCACGATCGATGGCGTCGATCCTTTTCTGGCCGCGCGCGTTATCTCACTGCTCGCGGGCGTGGCGGCAACACTCTTCCTTTTTCTGATTGCCGAGAACCTCGCCGGCGCCACCGCCGGGTTGATTGCCTCGGCGCTGTATGCGGTGGCGCCCTATGCCGTCTTTTACGCACATCTGGCGTACAACGAAACTCTTCTCGACCTTCTCTCGACAGCCGCGGTTTTCAGCGCGCTCCTGAGCTTCCGCTCCATCGAACCATCAGCATGGCGCGCGGCGTCGGCCGGTTTGTGGCTCGGAGCAGGCTTTCTCTGCAAAACCACGTTCCTGCCATTCTTCGCGTTCCCTGCCCTCATCTGCTTCGTGTTTTCGCGGAGCCGTTGGCATCTTCTGATCGTGACCTATGCGGTCGCCGCAGTCGTGCCCGCGGTCCTGTATCTGTCGATACCGAAAGCGCCGCTCGCCACCTCCAGTCACTTCTTCATGCACCAGTTGCATTACTTCATCGACCGAAAGACGCTCCTCGGCGCGCCGTTCGAAGAGGCCCGCCGCAATCTGCCGGTGGCGCTCGGATATCTCGACGTCTACCTGACACCGCCGGTCGTCGTCGCGGCTGTCGGAACGTGGTTCTACCTGGTCAAAGAACGCCTCACGATTCCGGCGTGGATGCTTCCGTTCACCGCGCTCATCCTTGCAGTCGAAATCGTGGTCCTCACCTATTTCCCGAGTCGCTATCAGTTCGCCTATTTTTGGCCTCTCCTGGTCGCTATCGCCTGCGCATTCGGACATGCGGCACGCTCGCGGCGGCGTCTGCTTGCGGGCTTCACTGCGGTGTTGCTGGCGGCAACGGTGACGCGAAGCGCGGCGATCTTGCGGAATCCGGGGCGGTTTCTGCATCCGCGCGACGTCGCGCACTTCGTTACGGCGAATCCATACGCCGGCTATGGAGTCCGAGAGGCTGCCCGGTACATCGAAAACCTCACGCGCACGGAGCGTCCTTTAGTGGTGCTGACCGATCAGGTCTGGGGACTGCCGACCGATGCCTTGTTCGTTTACTTGAACGAGCGTGACGGCATTGAGATGCACGAAGCGTGGTGGCTCGACATCTCCCCGAACTTTCCACTGCTTCCGGCCGGCCGGACGGCGTTGATGAAATCGCAATACGAGCGTATTTACGCCGGTAGCATCGATTTCCGCCGCAGCGGTCCGGTTCTTTACGTCACCGACTCGCTCTACCTCTCCGCCGCCGAGGTGCGCCGGCGGCACCCTCCGGCGAGGCAACTCGCATCGTTTCCGAAACCGGGGGGAACGGAGCGCATCGACGTGTACCGGCTGAAGTGACCGCCATATATACTTGGGCACAAGTAGCCAAGGTCATGGACGACGCGCGTCAGTTCGAAAACGAGTTGCGCGATGTACGCGTCCTCGTCGAGCGGATCAAGCGGGGCGACTGCGTACTGGTTCTCGGTCCGCGCGTTGCCGTGCGCGCCGACGACCAGGCGCGCACGCCGTTTGACGAACTGTTGGCGCGCGAACTTCTGGAGAGCATCGGCCAGCAGCCTGACTTCGCGCCGTCGAACCTCCGCCGCGCAGCCGAGCTTTACTATCACCAGCGGAAAGACCGCGCGGAGCTCGAGCTCGTCGTCGGCGACTTCTATCGACGAACGGCCACGACGCCAACCGACCTCCATCGCGATCTCGCCGCGCTGCCGTTCCGGCTGTGCGTTTCGGCGTCGCCGGACGATTTGATGTTCGCGGCCTTCGAGGCAGCCGGCAAATCGCCACAAAGGGGTTACTACGACTTCAGCCGGGGGCGAACGCCGCCGCTCTCGGTGCCGGCGTCGAGCAAACCGCTAGTTTACCACCTGTACGGCCACTACGACGCTCCCTCATCGCTCGTGCTCACCGAAGGCGATCTGATCGACTTCGTCGTCTCGGTCGTCCGAGGCACGCCGTCGTTGCCCGACGAGGTCCGCAGCGTACTCAGCGATCCGAGTGCATCCTTTCTCTTCCTCGGATTCGGCTTTCAGAACTGGTATCTCCGCGTGTTGTTGCAGGTCATGAATATCTACGGCCATCGAAGCAAGGCTATCGCCTTCGAGGACGACCAGTTCTTCGAGCATCCCGAGCGAGAGCAGACCGTCAGCTTCTTTTCCGGCGACCGGCTGATCGACTTCCGTCCGTTTCGCCGGCAGGGCTTCGCGAAGCAGCTCCGCGAGGTGTACGAGGCGAGCATGCCGAAGAAAGATGCGCCGGCCGAGACGCGTCCGCCGCCTACAGGCCGCGCACCAAAAGTGTTCCTCAGCTATGCGAGCGAAGATCGCAGCGAGGTCGAGGCGTTGGCGGGGCGGCTGGAGTCGAACGGCGTCGATGTCTGGCAGGACAAGCAAGACCTTCGCGCCGGCGACAACTGGCGGCGTGTCCTTCTCGATGTCATCGGCCGCCGCGTCGACTATTTCGTCGTGATCCAGACACCGGCGATGCTCTCGCGTGACGAAGGCGTTTTCCATCACGAGATCGAGGCGGCGCTCCAACGCCAGGGCGGGACGCGCCCGCCGTTGCGCTTCCTGCTTCCGGTGACGCTCGGAGAGTGTCCGCTTCTGCCGACGCTGCGCGACTTCCACGTCATCGACCTCAGCAAGCCTCAAGGCCTCGCCGCGCTCGTGCAGTCGATTCAGGAGGACTGGCGCCAGCGCAGGCACGACGATCCGGGATCGGCGGCGGGATCATGAACGGCGGGCCTCGAGTGACGAGCCGAAGCCGTTATCCTGGCACGCGCCCGTTCAGCGACTCCGCGGCCGACCGCGCGCTGTTTTTCGGACGCGACGATGAAGCCGAACAGCTCCATCTGCGCGTGCTCAGCGTTCCGCTTCTGGTGCAGTTCGGCAGGTCGGGACTCGGCAAGACGTCGCTGCTGCAGGCCGGTCTCTTCCCCCGCCTGCGAAAACGCGCCTACCTGCCGGTGATGATCCGCCTCAACGAGAAGACGGATTCGCTGCTCGACGCGACGATGCGGTCGATGCAGGAGAGCTGCAAGGCGGAAGGGCTCGAATTCACGCCGCAGGATCCGCGGGGAGTGTGGGAGCTTCTCGCGGCGAGCCTCGTCTGGCGCGGCGACCTGCTGCTCACGCCGGTACTCGTCTTCGATCAATTCGAAGAAGTGTTCACGCTGCGCGACGCTGCCTTCCGCGGCGACGTCGCCGCGGAGATCGGCGCGCTCGCCACGGGTGTTCCGCCGCCGCGCATTGGGGCGCGGCAGCAAGCCGCGAAACCGGCGGTCAAGATGGTCATCAGTCTGCGCGAGGACTACCTCGGCGCGCTCGAAGAGTTCAGCGCCGCGATTCCCGCACTGTTCCACGAGCGCCTGCGTCTCGATCCGTTCACCACGGCCGCAGCCGAGAAGGCCATCGTCGAGCCGGCCCGCCTCGATGCGGCGGAGGGAGAGGAACCGTACGCCTCGCCGCGCTTCGAGCTCGCCGCTACCGCGCTCGCCAGCATGATCGAGTACCTCAAGGGCAAGTCCGGCGTCATCGAGCCGTTCCAGCTTCAGTTGCTCTGCCGCCACGCGGAAGCGATCGCATCGGCGAAGAGCGCCGCGGCGAAGGACGGCATCGTCACGCTGACGAAGAACGACTTCGCGGGTGCGCAGACGTTCGCGTCCGTGCTGCAAAACTTCTATCGTCACACGCTGGCGAAGATCTCCTCGATCGTTCAGCGGAAGCGCGCCGCGAGACTGTGCGAAGACGGCCTCCTCGACGACTCGGGCCACCGTTTGATGCTCGAGGAAGGACAAGTCCTCGGCGACTACCGCGTGACGCGTGAGACGGTGGACGTGCTTTGCCGCGAACGGCTGCTGACGCGCGAGCGGAGGCACGAGAGCGACTTTTACGAGATCAGCCACGACCGGTTGGCCGAGTCGATCTTCGACGCGCGCGGCGTGAAGCTGCCGAAGAGGGTTCGTCGCATGCTGTGGGCCGCGGCCGTCGTCGCGCTGGGCGTCGTCGCGGTCGGCTCCGTCTACTACAGCCGCAGCATCGGGAATGAGCGCGACAAGGCCGACCGGCTGATCGGATTTCTGCTCGGCGAGCAGTTCCTCGGCGAGATCCGTGACACCGGCCGCAGCGCCCTTCTCACCCTGGTCAAGGAGCGCGTCGACCAGAGCGGCGCCGCCGAGCGCGATCGACACAATCGCGGACTGGCGCGGCGAAACGACGGCGACATAGAGCTCGTCAACGGCAACGTCGCGAACGCGACGCATCGTTACGAGGAGGCGCTGCGAGCCTTCGACAGCGGCTCCGCCGACGCAGCGACGCTGCGCGAGCTGGCGCTGACGCACGAGCGCCTCGCTAATGCGCTCTCGGAGCAGGGCCGCCGCCAAGAGTCGCTCTCGCACCTGCAGTCGGCTGAGCGCGCCTGGCGCGGCGTCATCGGCCGGCGCGCCTGCGCGTCGGACGCGGCGCGGGACTGCGTCGAGCTTGCCAATGCCTTGCTGAATGCCGCGAATGCGAAGCAGGGGCTGGGCGAGACGAATACCGACTCCGAGATGGACGGAGCGTTCCATCTCGCCGCGGACATCCTTTTCGGAGCGCCAAAGAAAGCAACTCTATATCCGGATTCAGGAGTCATCAGCGTCTTGTCTTCGCTGGCGCGCGCGCGAGCCAAGGCGTACCGCTTCAAAGAGGACTCCGATGGCGCCGTAGCGCTGGCGGACGAAGCGAGTACCTTGAGGCCGCAGTCCGCCCAGGCGCGCGTCGACGCCCTCGCGGCACGCGTCGAGCGCGGCGTGCTCCGCGTGGACGACGATCCGGCGGCGGCCCTCGGCGACTATCGCAACGCCGTCAATGGTCTCTACGAGCTCAGCCGCCTCGACCCGAAAAATCGCGACTGGCGGAGGAATCGGGCAAGGGATCAGCTCTGGATCAGCAACGCCATCGCGCAGTGCCACGAGCGCGGTCAACCGTGCAAATCGCAGGAGTCGCTCGCCGACGGCGAGGCACACACCCTGGAAGCACTTGCGCAGTTCCGCGCGCTTGCCGCCGTCGACCGCAGCAATGTCTCGCTGCAGAGCGACGTGATGTCGGCGCTGCAGGTCCATGCACGGGTGCTCGGCGCGGAGCGCGACCGCGACGAGGAGGCGCTGCTGGATCTTCGCGAAGCGCAACGCCTCTACCTCGCGCATCCGCGCGACCCCTCGGATGTGCAGGGCACGATCGCCTACGCCGGAGTGTTGCGAGACATCGGTAATCGATTGGCGGCGATGAATCGCTCGGCCGAAGCCGCGGAGGAGGTGCAGCGATCGAATGATCTGCTACGGGTAGCGCACCTTCGGCGCCCGCGAGACGTTGGCGAGCTGTCCGAGTCATCGCATACTCCGCCAGCGCCGATGAAGGAGATTGCCGCTAGCGATCAAGAACACTACGACAAGGGCATTCAGCTCATCGAGCGTGATCCGGCGGCGGCGTTGCGCGAGCTCGTCGCGTCGGAGGTTGCCGCGCGCGATCTCATTCGCATTAGTCCGGCCGCCGCTGGCGGATATACGCGGCTGCAGTTCCGATTCAAGTCGATCGCCGAGGCACAAAAGCGGCTGAAGAATGACGCGGGCGAGAACGCGGCATCGAGCGCGCGCGTGAACGCGGCTCAACTGGCGGCGTGGCTGTCGCCGACGTCGGAGATGTTGAACAACCTCGTCGCGGCGCAAACCGACTTCGCGCATTTCCTCGATCGCACCGGCCACAAGGATGAGCTGGTGGCTATGGCGCAGGAGGCGGTCGTCGTGCAGGAGCGTCTTGTGAACGATGCCACACCCGATCCGCCGGCGCTGGCACGTCTCGGCCTCGACCAATGTCGCCTCGGCGAAGAGCGCTACAACCTAAAGATTCCGGGATGGGAAGAGGCGATTCGCAGCGGCCTCATTCGCATCGAGACCGCTGCCGAACGTGACAACAACGCGAATTATTACGGGGGCGCCGGACTGTGGCACCAGCTCCTCGCGAATAAACTCGACACCAACCAACGCCCGGATGCCGCACGCATCGAGCGCACGGCAGCAATCGCAGCGTACCGAAAAGCGCTCAGCCTCAATCCAGCCGACGAGCGCGTGAAGGGCGCACTTCGCGATCTCGAGCGGAAGTGAACCTGTGCGAAAAGACCGTGCGGGACAGATAGGTACACAGTGCGAAACGGACGGGTACGCAGGTCGTGCCAAAGGGTAAAATCAGGCATGATGGATGGACACTAGTACGGCTGCGTCGGAGATCTCATGCGCGGACGTTTCCCCCTCGCTTTTCTTTTCCTCCTCTCATCGCCGGCGCTTGGCGCGATCACCGGCACGGTCGTCCGCGAAGACGGCCGACCAGCGGTGGGAGCGCGGGTGGCAGCGTTCGCGCTCGAGTCATCGGAGCAGGAGCGGGCGCGGTGGCTCTCCGCCGAGCCCACGCGGAAGGCGCTCGCCACAACCGTTGCCGACGGCGAGGGGAACTTCGCACTCGAACCGAAGGCGGCGGCTGTCGATCTGCGCTTCGAAGTGGCCGGACAGCCGGCCGCCGGCGTGCGCGCGGCGGCGAATGATGACGTCGGTGTCGTGCTGGTCGCCGCACAGCCGATGACGCGTGGGACCGTCACCGCGAATGGCAAGCCGCTGGCGGGAGCGACCGTCATCGTACGCTTTGCCGGCGCGGAGAGCGTTGCCATGACGGACGCTGGCGGTCATTACGCTCTGCCCGATCCCAAGCGCCTCGCCTCGCGTGTGCTCGTGCGGCATCCAGGTCTCGCGCCCGTCGCGCGCGAGCTCGGGCCGTTGATGTCGCAGTCCGCGGACGTGTCGATGGGCGTGGGGCTGGTTCTGACCGGCCGCGTGATGACAGAAGAAGCTCCCGTTGCCAACGCCATCATCGAAGTCGACAATCTCCCGCTGGCCACGACCGGTGCGAACGGTACGTTCTTCATCGAGCACGTACCGGCCGGCGCGCGGAAAATCGTCGCCCGCGCGGGCGCGTCGGTCGCGGCGCGGCAACTCGGCAATGAGCGCAACCTCGTGCTCCGCTTGTCGAAGGCAGTGACGGTCGCCGGTTCCGTCCGCGATCTCAAAAGCGGCGCTCCCATCGCCGGCGCCGAAGTGACCGCGGCCGCGCCGCGCTTCGGCGACACCGAGCACGGCGTTTGGGTCATCACCGACGAGAAGGGGAACTTCGCGATCCATGGCTTGGCGGGCGGCGAAACGGAGCTGACGGCGATTCATCCGGGCTATGCCACGCCGAGGGTTACATTGAATCTGCAGTCGGGCCACGCTGTAAGAAAAGTGCTGTATGCATCGTTGCTGGCGAGGATCTCGGGCTCGGTCGTCGACGAGCGCACCCGCGCAATCGCCGGCGTCTCGGTGACGGCGCGGCCGATGGGCGGAGGCGACATGCTGTGGACGCCCGGCCTGATGCGCACGGTGCAGAGCGGAGTCACGGCGCCGAACGGCCATTTTCTCGTGCGCAGCGCCGACGAAGGCAACGTGCAGATCGACGCGACGAAGGCGGGACTGCCGCCGGCGCGTTCATCCGCGCTGCGCATCACCGCCGGCGCGCGCGTGGCCGGCGTTACCATCACGATGCCGCAGGGCGTCCTGCTTCGGGGCCGTGTTACCGGCAGCGAGGCCAGGCCGATTCCCGGAGCGGGCGTGAGCGTGTCCGGCGATCTCGTGCGCACAAAGGACGACGGCCTGTTCGCGATGAGAGTGCTGGAAGGGACGTATGACGTCGCCGTCTCCGCGGCCGGCTACGCGCCGCGCAGCGTGCGCGCGCAGGTGTCGGCCAATTCGCGGCCGCTCGAGATCGCGCTCGAGCCGGGCGTCGCGGTGAGCGGGCGCGTAACCCGCGGCGGCCGGCCGGTCGAGGGAGTCAACGTCTACACCATCAGCGGCGCCGCGGGCGAGCCGGTGCAGACCGGCGCCGGCGGCACGTTTCGCATCGACGATCTTGCGCCGGGCGAGATCCGGCTGGCCTTCAAAAAACCGGAGGACTTCATTCAGGTCACGCGCGCCGTCACTGCCCCCTCGAGCGGCGTCAACGTCGACTTGCCGGCCGGCGGGCGCGTCAGCGGGCGCGTGATTGACAAGACGACAGGCCAGCCGGTGAAAGCATTCGATGCCGGCCTCTCCATCTCGCGCCCGGGCGCCGCGATCATGCTGGTCGCACCGATCATGCGCAGCTTCACCAGCGACGACGGCACCTTTGCCATCGACAACGTGCCGGCCGCGACGCACACGCTGGCCGTCAGCGCTCCCGGCTACGTGATGTCTCGCGTACCGAACGTGACCGTGGAAAGCGGGAAGAGTGTCGACGACATCGAGGTCGCGCTCGAGAGCGGCGTGCGCGTGCACGGCCATGTGACCGGGCCGGATGGTGCGCCCCTCGGCGGTGTGCTGGTCCGCATCGATCCGGCGCTGGCAACGCACGGCGCGGCCATGAACGACCCCTACACGCTCACCGATCCCGACGGGGAGTACGTGCTCGAGAACCTCGAACAGGGAGAGACGACGCTCGCCTTCAGCCGCGGCGGCCTGCTCACCGTGCGAAAGAACGTGACGCTCTCCGGCACGTCCGCCCAGGTCGACGCGCAGCTTTCCGGCGGCGTCTCGATCGCCGGCGTGGTGCTGCTCGAAGGCGGCACGCCGGTGGCGAACGCGCTGGTGCAGGCCAGATCGGCCGCCGATGCAGGCTCGGCCAGATCGACGCAGACCGATGACGGCGGAGCATTCGCCATTGAAGCCGTCGCCCCTGGCCACTACGAGATCACCGCTACGAAGCCGGGCTACACCGCGGCAACGCTGCGCGACGTCGACATCCCTGCGCCGGCCGCGCTGCGCCTGACCATGAATGGGGGAGGCACGATCACCGGCCGCCTTCTTGGACTGACACCGGCGGAGCTTCGCGGAGCGGCGGTGATGGTGTCGTCGAGTGACGGCGGCAGCGCCTCGGCCTCGCCGGACGAGAGCGGCCACTATCGGATCGACGGAGCTCCCGCCGGCACCGTGCGCCTGAGCGCTCGAAGCGGCCCGTTCACCACGAACCTGCGCACGGCGCAGACGAAGTCGGTGCAGGTCGCGAGCGGAGAGACCGTCACCGTCGACTTCGATTTCACGGCCGATATCGTCGTCAGCGGCCGCGTCACGCGGAGCGGCCTGCCGCAGCCCGGCGCGGTGGTCTCATTCCTCTCGCCGGCCGTGACACAGCGCAGCGCACGGACGTCGGCAGACGCGAACGGGCGCTATGAGATTGGCGGCATCGACGAGGGCAGCTATAGCGTCACGGTCCTCGATCGGACGAACGTCCCATACTCGACGACGTACCAGGTCAGCGGGTCGTCGACCTTCGACATCGACATCGATGGCGCGGCCGTTTCGGGGCGCGTGACCGATGCCTCGAGCGGCGCGGCCATCGCCAACGCCGCGGTTGAGCTGCGGCGAAAGGATTCAGCCGTCCCCGACGTCCGCTCGACGCTCTCCGATCCCGCCGGCGGTTTTTCGTTCGACCAGGTTCCGGCCGGCAGCTATGAGGCGAAGGTGCAGAAGTCGAGCTATGCCGCGGCGTCGGTGCCGGTCGCGGTCGGCGAAAACGGCGCACCGTCGATCGACGTCAGGCTGACGCCGTCGTCCGGCCTGCGGCTGCGCGTCGTCGACGCGCGCGACGGGCGGCCGCTCACGGCGTGGGTCCATGCCCAGTCGGGCACCGGTGAGAGCTACGATGAGGGCTACGACGGAACGGTCGCCGCGAGCGCGGAGCCTACGAGCATCGCCCTGGCGGCGGGCTCGTATCGAATGACCGCCGGTGCATCGGGGTACGCACCGGTCTCGCTGACGGTCACCGCGCCGGGAGAGCAGACGGTCGCTCTCACCCCCGGCGGCACGATCGTGGTGTCGTCCAGCAGCGACACCTTCGCCTTCGTGCGCATCGTCGACGCCGCCGGCATGCCGCTGCGCTTCGGGCCGGGTCCCGCCGCGGAGTTGTTCCGCGTCGACCCGGCCCCCGGGAAGACTCCCATCGCCAACGTCCCCGCCGGAACGTACACCCTCCAGCTTCTCGTCGGCGGCAACGTGCTTCGGTCGGCCAGCGTCACCGTGCGGGAAGGCGAGAGCGTCGCCGCGAAGCTGTGAGCCGGCACAGCCGGCAGCGCAGACTCCTTACGGGTTGAATACCTCGATATAGAAGCACTTCGTGACGTGGCAGCCGGCCGCGTCGGTGACGGTGAAGCAGACCAGATACTCGCCTGCCGTCGTCGGCGTGCCGGAGATCAAACCGCTGCTGCTGAGGCTCAAGCCGGGCGGCAGCGATCCGGAGTAAATCGTGAACGTGTAGGGCGCCGTGCCGCAGCAGGGGTTGAGCTGAAAGCTTCCCGCCACGTTGACGTGGAACGGCGTGATGAATTCGTCCGTGATGTCGAGGGTACTGCACGAGGATCGAACGTACGGCGCGACGGCCAGCAGCAGGATGGAAAGCACGAATACCTTCTTCACGAGATTCTCCTTTCGCATGAACGGCACTCACACATATTTGACAGACGTCAATATACATCCCACTCCGGCAGGAAGTCAGTTGTCAATTTTGGAAAGTCGGCGAGGGAAGTGTTGGGGTTGATCGTTCAGGAAGTCGACGGTTCACATCCTCGGCGAGCAATACCTGCACGGCTCGTGGAAAACCGGCCGCGCCCGTCACACCTAACTCCTGTCCGGCGACGCTGAAGCGCAAATGCGCGGCGCCGCCAACAGGAGGATTGCGTGAAAAGGATTCCTACTCGTCGTCCATTCATCGTCGTCCTTCTGCTTTGCTCGATTCTGACGTTGCTCGCCGCCGCCGATTCGGCGCCTCGGGGCGTCAGGTCAATGCACCCGACGGCAGCCAGGGCCGATAGCGCGATCTCGGCGGAAGATCCCAGCGGCGTACTGCCGACCGGCAATGCGCGGGCGGTCGCGGCGCAGCCTTCGTTCCGGGAGATCGCCGCCGATGCACTCGGAGCGGGCGCGTTCCAGCTCCAACTGGAAGCGTCTCCGGACAGAATCGCGCGCGCGTTCCTGGTCTACGATCTCACGGGCATCACGCACTGGACGGCGGTTGTCCGCTCGATCAACGGCCTGCCGGCGCTGGGCGGTTTCGGCGCGGCTCCCTCCACGGAAACGCAACAGCAGATCGAGGAGATCAATCCGCGATGGCTCCGCGCCGGGTCCAATCAGATCCTCTTCTTTCCGGTGCCCGCCGGCGAGGCACCGCCATCGCGCGTGACCGCGCTCCAGCGATCGAACGCCGCGGCGGCGTCGGGAGGCTCGGTCGCGTACGCGGTGGGCAATCTCCGGCTGGTCTACCTCGATGGGACGGCCGAACCGGCCCCGGAGCTGCGGCTCACCTATCCGCTGCACGGTGAGCACGATGATGCCGGGACGGTGCTGCGCGGCTTCGTCGATCCATCGGGTCTGCCCGCCGGTCCCGCCGAACTGTTCGTCAATGACACCTACATCCCGCAAGGCATCAGTCAGGCGGATGGCTCTTTTTGTGTGTTCGTCCCCCGCCCCGCGGCGGACGGCGCATGGGAAGCGCAAATCGAAGTCGTCTATCCGGATGGCGCGCGGCTTCGGCGCAGCGTGCCGATCAACGGCGAGAAATCGGACGACAACAACCCTGACGACGCGGCCGAGCTGGATGCCGATCCCGAAAGCGTGAGGTCGTTTGGCGTCGGTAAGGCGCATCTCGACGTCACTCCCGGTGCGTTGAGCGGCAAAGTCAAGCTGACCATGCGCAAGCTCCGCCGTGAGGAACTTGCGGCGATGGACGCCGGGATGACCAACGTCACGCCGCTTGCCGGAGGCTTCCGGCTGGGTCCACACGGTCTTCGTTTCAGGAAGTCCGTAACGTTGAACCTGCCGTACGACTCAACTCTCATCCCGAAGGGCATGACCGCGGACGACGTCCGCACATACTTTTTCAACGAGCAGGCCGGCCGCTGGTTCCCGGTGCCGCGCCTGGAAGCGAAGGCAGGCACCGAGGTGATCGTCAGCACGACGAATCACTTCACGGACTTCGTCAACGCCACGCTCGCGCTGCCGGATGAACCGGCCGGTATCAACTACAGCGCGAACTCCCTCAAAGAACTGGCGAAGGCCGATCCGGCATCGAACGTCGAACAGATCGAGCCGCCCGAGGGTGGCCCGACGGGCGACGCCATGCTCGACTTCCCGCTGGTCGTGCCTCCCGGCCGCCGCGGGCTGGAGCCGAAGTTGTCCGTGCACTACGGCAGCGGCGGCGGCAACGGCTGGCTCGGCGTGGGCTGGGACCTGCAGCTTCCCAGCATCGAGATCTCGACTCTCTTTGGCGTGCCGCGCTATGACGGCACCGAAACCTACCTGATCGATGGCGAGCAGCTCGCGGCCACCTCTTCGCCCGGGACGTTCGTCCGGCGCAGCGAAGGGACGTTCGATCGCATCGTACGGCAGGGGAGCGGTCCCGCCGACTACTCGTGGGAGGTGACGGACAAGGACGGCAACCGATTCCTTTACGGCCAGAGCGCGCAGGCGCGCCTGCGCGATGGGCAGTCGGGGAACATCTTCCGTTGGTACCTCGAGCGGGAGATCGATCTTCACGGCAACACGGTCGACTACTTCTACGTCACGGACCAGGGTGGAGGGGGCGCCGACGGCGAACCTTGGACGCAGGTCTATCCAGCGCGCATCGACTACACGGGCACTCAGGGCGCCGGCGCGTTCTATCACGTCGTCTTCTCTCTCGACGACGGCAGCCGTCCCGACCGTCTCTCGTCAGGACGCCAGGGATTCAAGACCTACACGCGCCGCCGCCTCGAGAGGGTCGACGTGCTGGCGGGCAGCGACCTGGTGCGGCGGTATCTCCTCGCCTACCGCGAGGGAGATTTTCACAAGAGCCTGCTGGCGTCGATCGCCGTGACAGGCGAGGGGGGCACGGCGGAGTTCTATCGCCACACCTTCGACTACGTCCGCATGGCGGAGGCCGGCTCCGCCGACGGTTACGCCGGTTTCGGCGCGCCGCAGGCGTGGGGAGGCATCGGGAGCGGCAAGGATTTCACCGACTCATTTCGTGTGGGCGGCGGGGCGCACGCCTTCGTCGGACTCGGCCCGCCCGGCTGTCAGCCGCATGCCGGCGTGCAGGCCGGCGGCAGCGGCAGCGACACATCGCAGCGCGTCAGCTTCCTCGACGTCAACGGCGACGGTCTGCCCGATCGCATCGACGAGAACGGGAACGTCGACGTCAACCAATATGACCCGCTCGCCGATCCTGACGGATCGCTGGCCGGGCATTTCGGCGCGGCCCATTTCGACAACGCCGACGTTCTTGGGCACACCTCGGAATGGAGCCTCGATCTCGGTCTGGGCGCGCATCTCGAAACCGGCGTCACCGCCACGCTCGGCGCCAACTGGGTCTGGTCGCACGCCAACGACGACCATATCGTCACCGATCTCAACGGCGACATGCGGCCGGACCTCGTCAGCACGGACGGTGGCTTCTCGGTCCGTGTCAACGACGGCCACTCCTTCGTACCGCGCGCCGGCTGGTCGGGCTTCGCCGGCCAGGGACTGAACCTCGGCTCGGCCGGCGAGGAGACCGAGGTCCTTTCGAATTTCCACCTGGCGAATGCTTTGCGCCAGCTGGTCGTGCCGTATGACGGCCACGTCACGCTGAGCGGCGCCATTCAGAAGAAGGAGAGCACGGGCGACGGCGTCGACGTGGCCATCTTCCAGAATGACATTCCGATCTGGAGCCGCCGCTTCGCGGCCGGCGACACCGTGCCGTGCGTCCCCGGACCGGGCAACTCCTGCAGTGGCGGCTTGAGCCAGGACGTCAGGGCCGGCGACAGCTTCTATTTCCTCGCCGGCTCCGTGCGCGACACGACCGGTGACGCGCTGCTGTGGGCTCCGAACGTCTCGTATGACGGCGCCGATGCGCAGGCCCGTGAGCCGTACGGCGCGCGGACGTTCGTGTTCGATGCCCGCGACGACTTCCGGCTGGCCGGCTACAACGGCGCCGGCTGGAGCTCCGGCGCCAGCGGTGCGGTCCACGTTACCGGCGCATTCAACAAACAGGAAACCTCCGACGACGTGGTGGTCAGCGTCCTGTTGAGACCGCGCGCGGGCGTGTTGGATGTGCCCGTCTACGCACACACCTTCGCGGCGTCCGAATCGGCGACTTCCCTCGACATCCCGGCCATCAACGTCACCTTCGGCGACCTCCTCTTCCTCCGGATCTCCTCGCGGACGCCGATCGATCCGAACCGCGTGCTCTGGACACCGATGGTGACGTTCGACGGCACGACTGATCCTCCCAGTCTGCCGGACGCCGCCCGCACGGGGCGCGCGCAAGTGGCCATCGCCATCCCCGCGCTGTCACCCGCGAACGATCCGACGCGGTCGTTGATCGTCCAGACCTCCGGCCCCCAGACGCTCGGCATCCGTTGCAGCCGGCCCACCGGGGTACCGGCGACGCTTCTCGTCCAGGGAGTGAACCGCTTGCTGGCCGCGCTGGATCTCCCGCAAAGTGGCGTTCCGGGCTTCCCGGTCACGAACGACGTCACCGTGCCGGTCACCGCATCCGCGGGCGACCCGCTGTTCGTAACGCTCCTCTTCAGCGGACCAGCTTCCGGTAGTTGTGTCGTCAACGGCGCGTTTTCGGCCAATGTCCGCTGGCCGGGCGATGTCTCCTCGCGCGTGCTGTCGGGCGGACACCACGGCTGGTTCTACGGCGAATGGAACGGCGACGTCCCGTTCACGCGGTTCGGACTGGTGCCGCCGCAAAGCAAGGACGACAAACCGAACTTCATGCCCGGCTCGCCGCATTGGGAGGGGACAAAGCAATTCGCCGCGCCGGTCTGGACGGCCGGTGGTTTCGACCTCTATCTGGCGTCCGAAGGCGTGAAACCATCGCGCAAGGGCGCGAATGCCGCGGGTGTCATCGATCAGGCCTCCGGCACGGCCGGCGGCGGGCTTTCCGTACTGCGCAAGAACACCACCCGTACCGAAGCCCTCTCGGCAAGCGTCGGCGCCGGCGGCGCCGGAGCGGGCCTCTCGTTGAGCCACGGCAAGAGTGAAACCCAGCTCGACATCCTCGACATCAACGGCGACCGCTATCCCGACCAGGTGTCGGCGGACGGCGTCCGCTTCTCGAACGGGAAGGACGGCTTCGGGCCTCTGCAGTCCTTCCCCGGCCTCGATTCCGCCGTCCGCGCCAGCGAAGACGCCAACGTCGGTATCACCGCCAGCCTGGGCGTCACCTTCAACAAGAAGGACGGCAAGGGGAAGGCGAAGGCCGTTCTGAGCACGCTGCCGTCGGTCGGCAATACGGTCTCCCTCTCGCAAACGCGTTATGACCTGATCGACGTCAATGGCGACGGACTGCCGGACCGCGTCTCGATGGAGCCGGGCTCCGGGGTCATGACCGTTCGTCTCAACCTCGGCTACAAGTTCGGGGCGCCGGAGACATGGAGCCTTCCGCGGTTCGATGGGCAGGCGGCTCCGCGCTGCACGGATGCCGTCGACTATGCCAGCTCCAGCCTCGGTGATCTCAGCGGCCTCGATACGCTCAACGCAATCTCCTTCACCCGCAGCTCCTCGTTGCAGGCCGGAGCAGCCATCGGCCCGTTCGGCGGGGGCGCCTCCACCACGCTGGCGCGCACGCTCATGGAGCTCGTCGACGTCAACGGCGACGGGTTGCCTGACCGCGTGGCCAAGGACGCAAACGACGCCTTCTTCCGCGTCCAGCTCAACCTCGGCGACCACTGGGATCGCGAGCAGCGCTGGTACGTCCCCGGCTGGTCGACCTCCATCGGCGACGGCTACAACCCGGGCGGCATTTTCAAATGTCTCGACGCGGTCACCTTCTCCGGGAACGTCGAAGTCGACGGTTCCGCCGGTGCGCCCATCTGCATTCCACTGATACCGCCCATCCCCGTCGTCGGTCTTCAGATCGAGGTTTCCGCGCAGGTCTCCGGAACCATCAACAGCGGCGCGCAACTGTTCTTCGAGGACATCGACGGCGACGGCTTGCCCGACCACATCCTCAAGAAAGCGGGCGATCCGAACGTTTACGTCAAGCGCAACCAGGCCGACCGCGTCAATCTCCTCTCGGCGGTCCACAGGCCGCTGGGGAGCACCGTCGAGCTGTCGTACCAGCGGCGCGGCAACCACGCCGACATGCCCTTCAACCAGTGGGTGCTCTCCGAGGTCCGTGTCACGGACGGCCGCGGCACGCCACCGTACGTCACGCGGTATCAGTACGGGAACAATGCCTTCTACGACCGGACCGAGCGCGAGAACTACGGCTTCGCGCACGTCCGCATCACGCAGCCCGACGGCTCCACGATCGACCGCGATTTCCTGAACCGCGATCTCTACAGCCGACACTTGAAGACCAGGGAAGTGCTTGCCGACGCGTCGGGGAACCTCTTCCGCGCGGAGAGCTCGCACTATGAGGAAGCCCCCGTCGCCGGCGCCCCGAACGCGCGGTTCCCTGCGCTGCTGTCGGAGACCACGTCGTTCTACGAAGGCACCACCGCGGCCGAGGCCAGTGCGCCGAAGTCGACCGGGCGGACGTACGAGTACGACGGCCTGGGCAACATCGTCCGCACCACCGACTCCGGGGATGCCGGCATCGACGACGACGTCATCGCCACGGCCGTCTATCGCATCGATTCCGACAAGTGGCTGACCCGCCCGGCCAACATCGAGGTACGTGACGGCGCAGGGCGGCTTCTTCGGGCACGGCAGGGAACGTACAGCCCTGCCGGCGACCTCACCCGGCTCGAGCAGACACTCGCCGGCGGCCGCGATCCGGACAGCGGCACGCCATATTCCGGCACGAAGAACGCCGTCTGGAGTTATACGTTCGACGACGTCGGCAATGTTGCCACGGTGGTCGATGCAGCCGGCTTTACGTCGACGTTGACCTATGACGCCGCGACGCGCTCGCATGCCACCAAGGTCGACGATGCCTTCGGCTACTCCACCCGCTTCACCTACGATCTCAAGTACGGCCAACTGACCGAGACCGTCGACCAGAACGGCAACTCCCTCCGCCGCGCCTACGACACCTTCGGCCGCATCGTCCGTGTCGCCGGTCCCGACGACAGCGACACCGCGCCGGCGCTGGCCCTGGAGTACGGACTCGGCGCTCCCATCTCGTGGGCGGTCGTCCACATGAAGGACGTCACCCGTTCCGACACCATCGACACCTCGACATTCATCGACTCGCTCGAACGCGAGATCCAGACCAAGGCGGACGCCGAGCTCGATCTCGGCTCCGGCACCTCCACGCGCATCGGCACCCGCGTGAGCGGCCACGTCGACTTCGACACCAGAGGACGCGTCGCCTCGCAGGGGCAGCCGACCTTCGACGACCACCCGATCAATCAATTCGTCGATGTTCCGGCGAAGAATCCGACGACCTATGTGTATGACGTTCTCGACCGCGTCCGTACGGCGCGGTACCCGAATGGGGCGGTCACACGGATCGACTACGGCTTCGGCTCGCTGGACGGCAACACACGGCTGCTGACGACGCGCACCGATCCGAACGGCCGCGCCACGCGCTTCTACCGCGACGTGCGCGACGGTGTGCTCGGCGTCGAGCAGAGCAACACCATCGGCGGCGCCCGCAAGACGCTGGTCACGCGCTATGCGTATGACGCGCTCGAGCAGCTCACGGCGGTGGCGGACCCGAAGGGCAACACCACGCGCCTCGAGTACGACACCCTCGGCCACCGCGTCACGCTGGCCAGTCCCGACGCCGGGCGCACCGAGTATCGCTACGACCCCGCCGGCCATGTGCGCGCGCAGATCACCGCCAATCTGGCCGCCGGCAACCAGCAGGTCCGTTACCTCTACACCTTCAACCGCCTCGACCGCATCGACTATCCGAACAGTCCGGACGTCCTCTTCACCTACGGCGGTCCCGGCGCCCCCTTCAACCAGGCCAATCGGGTCGCCGCGATCGCCGACGCCTCGGGCGTCGAACAGCGCTCGTACGACAAGCTCGGCAACCTCGTGCTGACCACCAAGACCGCGGCCGCTCTCAACGGCACCACACCGAAAGGGCCGTACACGACGCGCTTCGCCTTCGACAGCTTCGGACGCCTGCTCTCGCTCGTCTATCCCGACGGTGAGACGTTGACGTACGGCTACGACGCGGGCGGCAAGGTCAAGACGGCGTCGGGCGTGAACAAAGGCGTTCGCTTCGAGTATCTGCGTCACCTCGGCTACGACGAGTTCGGCAAGCGCGTGCGAATCGTCTCCGGCAACGGCGTGGAGAGCCGCTTCACGTACGACCCGCAGTCGCGCTACGTCTCGCAGCTCCGCACCATCGGCGTCGGGCGCGACCTGCAGAACCTCCGCTATCAATACGACCTCACCGGGACGATCCAGGCCATCCAGAACGACGTGGCGGTTCCGGCGGCGCCGCTGTATGGCGGACCGGCCACGCAGACCTTCCGTTACGACGACCTGTACCAGCTCGTCGCCGCCAACGGCATCTACCGCGGACCTCCGAACAAGCAGTCGACGTACGCGCTGTCGCTCGTTTACGACGAAGCCGGCAACACCATCGCCAAGAATCAACTCAGCCAGACTGCCAACGGAAGCGCCAATCCCAACACCGATAAGAAGACCAGCTACAACTGGGCCTACGCCTACGGAAGCGCCCAGCCGCACGCCCCCAGCCGCATCGGCGACCGGACGTACCGCTACGACCTCAATGGCAACCAGACCGGGTGGGACAGCACCGTCGACGGCACCCGCCGCAATGCCACCTGGAACGAAGAGAACCGGCTGCTGTCGGTAGCCGACAACGGCCAGACCACCAGCTTCCTCTACGACGCGGCAGGCTCGCGCACCAACAAGGCCGGCCCGAACGGCGAGACCATCTACGTCAACCGCTGGTTCTCGATCCGCAACGGCGCCATCGCCAGCAAGCACGTCTTCGCCGACGACACCCGGGTCTCGACCAAGGTTTCACCCGACCCGACTCCCCCGTCCGAGAAGGTCTACTTCTACCACGCCGACCACCTCGGCTCCGCGCAGTTCGTCACCGACCAGACCGGGGCGGCCTACGAGCATCTCGAGTACTTCCCCTCGGGCGAGATCTGGATCGACGAGCACTCGGACACCCAGCGCACGCCGTATCTGTTCAGCGGCAAGGAGCTCGACGACGAGACCGGCCTCTCGTACTTCGGCCACCGCTACTACGAGGCGCGCCAGGGTCAGTGGGTCAGCGCCGATCCGATTCTGGACGGGATGCTGGATGCCCGCCAGCTCACCAAGGTCAGCGAAGACGCCGCTCCGTTCCGCCTGGCCGGCAACATCTACGGCTACACGAGCAACGACCCGGTCAACAACATCGATGAGCTGGGCCTCGACAAGCGGAAGCTGGCCTCAATCGAGGTGGCGGGCACCTTTACGCCGGTGCGTGAGGCCGGCGGTGCGCAACGCCTGCAGAGTGTTTCCGCCACGATTACCACGAACGAGCTCGATGGCGGAACGGGTACCAACGCCAAGATACGCAAATACGCTCAGGACAACGCCGGTCCAGGGCACAGCAAACCCGACGCCGGCCATCTGATCGCCAGGCGGCTGGGGGGCCCCGGCAACAATGAGGACAACATCATTCCACAGGAGGCTTCGATCAACCGCGGAGCCTATCGAGTGTTCGAAGACGAGGTCTATCACATCATCGACGAGCATGGTCAGGCGGATGTCACGGTGACCTTGCACTATCCGGCGCACGATCCGAATACCCTGCGGCCCGAGCGAATCGAGTATGTAGTGCATTACGAAGACGCAGCAGGGCAGGGGTGGGTGAGGAGTGAGTGGTTCGATAACGAGTAGTTCCTCGTACTACGATGAACGTCATGTCCACTGTCTCACTCGACGCCCTGTTCCTGGAGCATGTGGGGCCTTCGATGGCAAAACACCTCGCGCTGCTGCGAGCCATCGAGGGCCTCCCTTGCCACGTCGATCTGAGGGCTGGAGAAGTCCGCTTCAACAGCCGCTTCACGTTCGAAGCACAGCTTCTCGGCATCGAGGATCAGCAGGCGCGGATCTGGACCTGGAGCTGGGCGGTCCCCAAGGCGACCGTTGCTCCCGAACTGACGCGGTCGGCCATGGCGCTGAAGACGTGGGGCGAGGAGCACGGCCTCGATGCGTTCGTCGTCCCCAGCTTCAAGACCGAGTCCTTGCGGGGAGACGAGATCGCCATCCTCGGTTGCGGCCTTGCCCAAAGCGACACCTTCCTCGTGGCGGACACCTCGCTGGGAAGCGCCTATCTACTGATCCCCGATGTTCAGGGCCGGTTGCCAACCCGCCACTCCGCCGCCTTCCTGGCCACGGTCATTCCCAAGGTGTTCAGCATCTATTCGCTTCAGGACCACAGGACAGTGGTGCGATCGCTCCTGCGCTACGAAGGCTTCGAGCTCGAGGAGCAGGACCCCTCGGCGTGGAAGGCCCATCGCGGCTCGAGCAGCGTCACGGTCGCGTTCGACGCGCAGAGCCGCGTCGCTCAGTTCAAGGCGCACGACGGCCAAGGTTAGCCGTGGTTAGCCGCAATGGCCTGAACGTAAGCGGTTTACGGTCGGAGCGCTGGCGTCTCGCCGGCTGGCTCGGCGGCGTCTCGCCGCTGAGGTGTCTCAGGCGAATGTAGGGAGTCTTTCCGGGTCGGGGGCGAGACGCCCCCGGACCAGCCGGCGAGACGCCAGCGCTCCGGCGCGCTAAGTTCAGGCCATTGAGGTTAGCCGGGGGTTCGCCGCGGTCGGTAAGTCTTTGTTATTTGCTGTAAGATCGCGACGATGTCCACGAAGCCTGCGTCCCTTCTCCTGCTCACCGTTCTCTTCGCGCTCCCGGCCGCCGCGCAGAACGCTGACCTCACGCTGCGGCTGACCCCCGACACACGTTACAACGCGGGGGAGACCGGCACGGTCACGGCCACGGTGACCAACCTCGGTCCCGATGCGGCGTCGGCCGCCGGCGTGCGGTTGACGAAACCGGTGCAGCGGGCCGTCGGCGCGGCGAGGTTCGGATGCATCGAATTCTCCGACTCGGTACTCTGCAACATCCCCACGCTCGCTGCCGGCCAATCGCACGACTTCCTCGTGCCGTTCTCGCCGCCCGATGCGGAAGGACCGTTCGCCCTCAGCGCACGGGCGGAATCGTTCACGGCTGACCCGAATCATGACAACGATGCCGCCAGCGCCAGCGCCACCGTCGTCCGCATCGCGGACCTCGCCGTGACGCTCGCCGATGATTTCAGTTTCCGTCCTGGGAAGAGCTCCCGGGTCTACCTCACCGTCAGCAACAAGTCGACGCACCGGCCCGACAGTGTGACCGCGTTCGTGACCTTCCCCGAGCCGCTGGCCGTCACGCAGCCGTACCCGTTTTGCAGCGATGTGGAAGGTGCGCCGGGGTCGTATCGCTGTACCTTTCCGAACTTCGGCCGTGACGGATCCTTCTACACCTACTTCGATGTTCTTCCCGCCCGGGCCGTATCCGCCGTGGCCATCACCGCCTCGATCGAATCCTCGGAACCCGATTGGAATCCCGCCGACAACCACGCCGTGCTGGTCGAGCCGGTCTACGACGTCCACGATCTCGATATCCGGATCTCACCGCCGCCCGACTCCCTCGACGCCGATAACCGCGTGATCGCCGAGTTCCTGTTTAGCAATGTGAGCGACAGTCCGGCGCCCGAAGTCACGGCGGAAATCATCACCTTCCCGGCCGATGCCGACGCCTCGGCTGCCGGCAACGGCTGGACGTGCAAACCCTCTTCGCTCTATCGCCTCCTGTGCACGAATCACCTGATCGCGCCGCACACGGTCAGCGGACTCCGTCTGCCGGTCCGCTTCGCGGCGCACGAGATCCGCGGTGCGTTCGCTGCGAACGTCACCCAGAAACCGGCCCCCGAGTTCCGGATGCAGGCGCAATCGCTGGAGGTGGACGCGGTGTTCTATCGTCCGTTCAAGGTGACCAGCACGGCGGACAGTGGGCCCGGCTCGTTGCGCCAGGCCATCATCGACGCCAACGCCGCCTGCAGCAGCGACGACGGGAAACTACCGTGCAGTATCCGGTTCGAGATTCCTCCGCCGGTGCCCGCGGAAGGATGGTTCACGATCGCGCCGCGCACGCCGTTGCCCAGCATCACCGTGACGGACTTGCTGGTCGATGGCGAAGCGCAGACCGCGCTCACCGGCAACACGAATGCGTTGGGTCCTGAGATCTTCCTTTTCGGCGGCCAGTCGGGGGAGGGCGCCGAGGGACTCAATCTCCTTTCGAGCGCCGCGGCCGTGCGCGGGCTGGCCATTGGCGGTTTTACGGGCAATGGAATCCGTTCGGTCACGCGGCTGATCAACTTCGTCGCGCGTCAACACATCATCGAACGGAACTATCTCGGGATCGATCCGACGGGCACCAAGGCGGTGCCGAACGGCCTGCGTGGTCTTACAGGCGACCGCTTTGACGGGGAGATCACCGGCAATGTGATCAGCGGCAACCGGCGCAGCGGCGTCTTCCTCACCGACTCCTCCAGCCCGACGATGCGGGACAATCGGATTGGCGTCGCCGCCGCGTCCGACGATCCGCTCGGCAACGGAGCGAGCGGGGTCTACATGAGCGGAGACAGCGCTCCACTGATCGAGCACAACGTGATCGCCTACAGCGGCGACTTCGGCGTGGCCGTTGCGCGATTCTCAGCCGCGCAGATCCTGGAGAACCGCATCATCCACAACGTGCAATCAGGGATCGACCTCGGACTCGACGGTCCTACCGTCGATGCAGCGCCCCGCATCACCTCGGCCCGTTTCGATCCGTCCACCGGGGAGACCGTCGTCGAAGGAGTCACGCAAGCGCATCCGATCGCCAATTACCCGACCTCGGTGACCGCATACGTCTACGCCAACACCCGCGACGAAGCCGGCGGAGACATCTTCCTCGGCTCCGTTCTCGCGGACGCCACTGGGAAGTTCACACTCCGCTACCGCGGCGACATGACCGGCAACTATATCGACGCCATGTATTTCCAGTTGACCGACTTCGGCGACGGCATCGCCCGCCAGTCGTCCGAGTTCGGACTGCGCACGCGGATGTAGTGGCATTTCGCCGGCGAGTGGTGAACTTCCGGATACCAGGACGTGGCAAGCACGTTCGCAGAGGCAATGCTTGTCTGGGCGTCCAGATCTGCATCCCTGGCACCCAGATCATTTCCTCTTACATCTCAGATCACGTTATCTGGATACCGAGATCATGAATTCACATCGGTTAGATGTTAAGATCTGGAAAGTCAGATATCAGTCTCATAGAAGATGATCTTCGATATCTGAACAGCCAGATCTCAGGATGTGGGAGGCAGATCACATGGGCAAGCTTTCTGTGAAGAAGACCAACCCAACCGTGACGAACGCGGATCGGGCCGCGGCGAACGTGAAGAACTCACTCGACGCCACCACCGCGGCGATACCGGGCCTGATGCGTCCTCATCCAGCCACATCGCGAAGCATTCGCGGCCACCGGACGGTGCCGAGGGATTTCATCCGTTCGATGATCGACGTCGTCAAACAGCAAGACGTCCTGCAAACCGCCGGCACCTTTGACACCGAGGAAGCCGCTGCCGCGCTGCAATTCGAAGCCGCCTTCCGTCCCGTCGCCGACGACGTGGCCCGCCTCCTCGCCAATCTCAACTACACCATTGACGCCAAGCTTGCCGCCGTCGCCGCGAAGGCGTTGCGGACCTACGCCGTCGCCAAAGGCCATGCCCGCGATCCCCGAAACCGCACCCTGGTCATCCGCCTCCGCCAACTCCAGCGCGACCTCGGGCGCAAGGGGCCGCGGAAGAAGAAGGCATAGGGGGGCGGAGCAGGCGAGGTTCGGGTTGCCTGGTTCGGCGGCCTCCGATCTCGGTCTACGATGCCGAGGGGACGTCAGCGAGTGGCGGCCCTTCTGGGCCGCCACTCACGGTCGGAGCGCTGGCGTCTCGCCGGCTGGCCCGGCGCGCGTCCCGCCGCCCGGCGGTACAAGCGAATGTTGGGAGTCTTGCCGGTTCGGGGGCGAGACGCCTGGGCCAGCCTGGGAAACGTCTCCCCAGACGCCGGCCGCCCGTCCAGCGAGACTCCAGACATCTGCGGTAACCCGGCGGCGGGACCCTTCGGCTCCGCTCAGGGCAGGCTCCCGCCTGGCCAGCCGGCGAGACGCCAGCGCTCCGGAAACCGCCGCCGCCCACAGTGGCGAGAAAAGCGGCGGCCTTATGGCCGCCGCTTCACGGAGAGAGTCTGGAACGCTTACTGCGCGAACGAGAAGGGGCAGGGGGAGGTCTGCACGAAGTTCAGATTGTTGTTGCCGGCGTCGAGGGCGTTCTTGAGCGCTTCCTGGTGTCCGCGCTCCGGCGAGCCGTCGGGCGTCGAACCGTTGGCGCCGAGGCTGGCGTTGGCCTCGGAGAGGATGGCACTGACCGAGGCGTAGCCGAACTGATTGGCGCTGTTCGTTCCCGGCGCGTAGAGCAGACGTGAGCCGTTGACGCCGCCCGAGGCCACGTTCAGCGTCATGGCCGTCATCTGCACGGAGAGCATGTAGGCCATGTTCACGGCATTGCCGTTGAGCAGCCAGTCGTGAATCTGTTTGTAATTCGCCGGATCGAAATTCGCTCCGGTGTCGTTGCGGAGATTGAGAGCGGTGAGCATGGCCAGACCGTTCGGGATGTTGTTGAACGACGCCTGGCCGTTCTTGTTCGACCAGTAGCCGAGCGTCAATCCACCACCGGCGCCGAGGCAAAGGTTGCCGAAGCGGATGGTCTTGTCATCCCCGTCGGCGAGCGGTGTGTCGACGTGATTCGTGGTGACCATGCTGCCGTCCGCGGCGGTGGCCGCGGTGAATCGCCAGTTCGTCTCATTCGCCGTCACTTCGCCGGTGTGATACGTGCCGGCATCGCCGACGAGATCGACCGGCGTGAAGCGGATGTAATCGATCCAACTGTGATTGAACCAGTTGATCTCCTGGTCGGCGATGGCCACTTCCCAGCCGGTGATCAGCGTTTCGCCGCTGTCGTACCGGCCGTTCGCGTTCGCGTCATAGAATTTGAGGACGTGCAGGTGGCCGGGGGTGACGACGACGCTGACCCTGACCTTGAAGTTGTCGGTCTTCGTGGAGCTGTTGTTGAAGTCGGCGGTGGTGCTGATCCAGACTTTGTACTCGCCGCCCGGATTGGTGGTGTCGTCGTAGCCGGTACTGCCGTCGGACTGTTTGACCACGTTGGCCCACAGGTTGTAGCACTGCACGAACCGGCCGTTGGCCACCGTCACCATGGCCCTCGGGTTGTTGCTTCCGTCGCGCGGCGGATTGCCGAGCGGCGCGCCGTTCGGCTCGGTGACGCGCATGAAGTACGTTCCGGCGGGAAGGCCGGCCGCGCCCGGATGGGCCGGCCCGCCGTCGACGAAGACGTCGAGCTTCGAGGCGTAGATGTTCAGGTCGGTGCCGTTGCAGGCGCCGTCCGTCGTGAAAATTGCGCCGGACAGCGGCGCCCCCGCGAAGAGCGGGATCGCCGAGACAGCCAGCGTGAGCGTGAATACGGCCAACAAACGAAGACACCACGAGCGATTGGACGACATTTGGTTCTCCTCTTCTTCCCGGACCAGGGACGATGTAAGTGAGCCTCTCTCTCTCTGCAAGAGGTGCTCTGGTTTGCGCTCCCGACACAGTCACTACAAAGGGCCGCGGCGATGATTCTGGTTTTGCCGCTTACGCTGGATAGGTGTGCCGGCGCAGACGGGTTTTCCAACGATTGCCGAGTTTTTTGCGGCTGAGACCCCGCCTTTCCGGATGACCAGAAAAAAAGTTAAGATTGCTGCGGGTCCCCCCACACATCCAGCAAGCCGATGACTGCCGACCGTGACCGCAGTGAGAATTCCCGCGTTGAGGCGGAGGTGCTCTTCCGTGCGAACCTCGGTTTGATCGACCGCGTGATCGACCGCGTTTGTCACGACGGCAATCTCTATGGCCCCGACGCGGAAGACTTCGCGTCGATGGTGAAGGTAGCGTTGATCGAGGATGACTATGCGGTCCTGCGGGCGTGGCAGGGACGTGCGTCGCTCGGCGGGTATCTCGTCGTGGTGGCCAGGCGGCTGCTATTCGACGAGCGCTCGCGGACGCTAGGCCGTTTCGAGCCGTCGGCGGAAGCGCGCCGGGGCGGAGAGGCTGCCATCCTGCTCGAGAAGCTGGTGCGCCGCGATGGCCGTCCGATCGAGCAGGCCATCCCGATGGTTCAGGCGGTCGAGCCGTCCCTTTCGCGCGATGACATCGAGTCCATGTTGCTGCGGTTGCCCGAGCGCGCGCCGCGTCCACGGCCCGCTCCGATCGACGATGTCGACGTGGAGAGCACGCGCGCGTCGGACGGAGCCGAGGCCACGCTCGCCGGCTGGGAGGTGGAGCGGCTATCCGGCGAGGCAAGCCGCATCGTACGGCGCGCGCTGGCGACGCTGCCGCAGGAAGACCGGACCATCGTCAGGATGCACTTTGGCTCGGGAACCAGCGTTGCCGACATCTCGCGGATCCTGCGACTCCCACAACGGCCCTTGTATCGAAGGATCGAGGCCAGTCTGGTGCACTTGCGCCGTGCACTCGTGGCGGCAGGAATTGACGCCCCGGCCGTGGAGGGATTGATCGGTTCCGCGGTGCAGTCCCTCGATTTCGGTCTACAGGGATGGAAAACCGACATCGCCTCGCAGTCAAGTAACTACGGAGGGCCGGAAACCGGCGGGGGCGTATGACAAGCGAGAACAGATCTCATCCGCCTCCTGAAATCATGGCTGCTATTGCCGAGGGGAAACTGAAGCGCCGCGAGATCGAGCCGCTCCTCGATCACATCGAAGAGTGTGCGGAGTGCCGATCCGAGATGAACCTGGTCAGCCTCTCCTTTCGCCAGGAACAGCCGCAGACGACATCCGGTGCACGCCTCCTGTGGTTCGGTGCCGCCGCCGCAGCAGCCGT